>JAEEGH010009022.1_pt1 | contig 23388 bp, 18 predicted proteins | sample 9134181 | NCBI WGS metagenome assembly JAEEGH01 (sample SAMN16246544, study PRJNA631951) | gut metagenome | biome: gut microbiome; feature: rumen; material: DP-attached | host: Bos | place: Iran: Karaj | collected 2018-10
GGTCCGATCAGCATCGGCATCGGGCTCGTCCGCTCGCCCGCCGCCCCCAACAGCTGCGGGGCGTGCTGGCCGGCCGCGATGGTCGCGATAGTCTCGGTCGCCCTGTTCACCGTCAGCGGCCAGGGCATGTTCAAGATCATCCCGATACTTATGGGCGTTGCGTTTTCGTACTCGGCCGCCATTGTGCTAGGCTACTTCGGCATTGCGAAGGCGATAGACTATTCAGGCGTGGCCGAAGCCGCGTGGGTCGGTCTGCCGTTCAGGTGGAGCGACACGGTGTTCCCTCTTCTGAAGTCGCCCGACGCAGGGCTCGTAGTGAACGCGCTCGTGGTGATCGTGCCGCTCTCGTTCGCGACAATAATGGAGCACGTTGGCGACATGTCGGCTATATCGTCCACTGTCGGGCGCAACTTCTTCAAGTCTCCGGGCCTCCATCGCACGTTGTTCGGCGACGGGCTCGCCACGTTCGTCGCATCGCTCTTCGGCGCCCCCGCGAACACGACGTACGGGGAGAACACGGGCGTCCTCTCGCTGTCCAGGGTCTATGACCCGCGTGTCATACGCATTGCGGCCGTGCTCGCGATTCTGGTGTCGTTCTGCCCGAAGTTCTCGGCGTTCATCGGCACCATGCCGCAGGCGACGATGGGCGGCGTGTCGCTTGTGCTGTACGGCATGATCTCTGTTGTCGGAGTGCGCAACCTGGTCGACGCGAAGGTCGATCTCGGCAGGAGCCGCAACATGCTGATCGCGGCGGTGATACTCGTCCTCACCCTGGGGATAACCTTCTCCGAGGCCAAGGCGGTCCACTTCGCGGTTGGCTCGATAAAGTTCACGATGTCCGGCCTTGCTGCCGGGGCGCTGACGGGAATAGTCGCGAACGCGGTCCTTCCCGGCAAGGACTATCGCTTCGCGGAGCCGGACGCCGCGATTGAAGACGCAGGCCGCGCGGGCGGCGGAACAACAGAAAAATAAGAGAGGGAGGTACGCAAGATGGCAGACAAGCTGAAAGTGCTCGTCCTGGACGACGAAAGACTCGTCCGCTTCACCATCTCGGCGTATCTCAAGGGCGCCGACTTCTCGGTCACGACGGCAGAGACGCCGTCTGAGGCCATTGCCTGCGTCAGGCGCGAGCGCTTCCACGCGATCGTCTCGGACGTGATGATGGGCGACATGGACGGGTTCATGTTCCGCTCGCTCGTCCGCGAGATCGACGAGACGATTCCCGTCGTCTTCCTGACGTCCATGATGAACGACGTCGGCAACGCCTTCATGGAGAGGGTGACGGAGGACGTCCACTCGTACTACGTCGCGAAGTCGGCGCCGCGCTCCGTTCTCGTCGGCAAGCTGCGACAGGTCGTGAAGGCCTACATAGCCGAGCTCAACGTGCGCTCGATGGAGAGGCATCTCGCAAAGGACCTTGCGCTTGCGAGCTTTGTGCAGAAGGCGATGCTTCCGCAATGGGTGCATGTCGACCGCAGGTACTCCTACACCAGCTGCTTCACTCCGTACCGCGAAGTCTCAGGCGACCTCTACGAGTGGTTCCCGGTCTCGGAGGACACGGCGCTCTTCATAGGGGGCGACATCGCGGGGCACGGCACCACAGCGTCCCTCGCCATGACCGCCGTGCAGGCGTTCCTGAAGCAGTTCTCAAGCCTGGACGAGAAGCGCGCCCGCCGCGTCGACAGGATCGCCCAGAGCATACACTCGTTTCTGCACTCGAATCTGCGCGACGTGGCGTACATGGTCGCGACGATCGTCTACTTCGACTTCAAGAACCGCGAAGGCCTGTACCTCAACTGCGGCAACCCCGGCATCATGGTCGTCTCGCGTGCGACCGGAGAGCAGCGCGAGATCAACCCCGGCAACCTTGGCGCCCTGCCTCTCGGCCTCTTCGGCGAGGCGCAGTACCGCGAGGAGGACGTCGCGCCGTTCCGGATAGAGGACGACGACGTGTTCGTCTCGATGTCTGACGGCATATACGACGTCTCGTCCGACCGCGACGGCCTCGACGCCGTGCCGAGGGACATCGTTGGCGAGATCATATCGCTTGCGGTGCGCCAGACGGAGGCGGAGGGCAGGACGGGCCTTTTCGCGGCGATACCGCACCGCATAATGAGCGCCCTCGCAGACATGGGCTACGTGCACCGGCAGGACGACGTCTCGTTCTTCGTCGTAGGGGCGAATCCGGCCGACGAGAGCTGCTTTCTCCTCGAGGTGAAGATGCGGCCCGAGCTGATAGACGAATCGTGCCGCAAGGCGGCGGTCTGGGTCGCCTCGCGATACGGAGAGGAGGCCGGCGTCAAGGCGGACCTTCTGCTGAACGAGCACCTCATGAACATCTACCGCCACGGCCTTGACGACTTCGGGCGCCAGCACGAGGTCTCGGTGCTTGCGCTCGACCTCGCGCCGGACGGCTTCGACGTTACGGTGTGGGACCGCGGCGCCACGTGGAAGGACGTCGCCAGCGAGACCGAGAGCGAGGCCGACGCAAGGCTGGAGGCCCAGAACGCGAATCTCGCGGCCGGCGGACGCGGCCGCTGCATCGTGCGCAAGATAGCGGACTCGATCTCGGTCGAGCGCTTCATGAATCTGAATAAGACCGTTTTTCGTGTGAAATGCGCCTCTAACGGCGCGGGGAAGGAGGTACGGAAGTGAAGGAAAGCGTTAGGCAGTGGCTTGGCGAGCAGATGGCCGGACTGGACGATGCTACGCTTGGCGACATCTACTCTGAATACGCGGAGACCGCGGGCAAGCTCTACGCGGAGCTCTCCGAAAAGCGCGCGGCCGGCGCGAGCTTCGACGACGTCGACCGCGTCGCCCACACCCTCAAGGGCAACGCCCTGATGGTAGGCGACCAGGCTCTGTTCGAGGCCGTGCAGGCATGGCGCGGCGCGATAAGGGAGGGCGGACTTGCCGCGGGAGATCCGCTTTGGGACGCGATAGGCACTGAGGTCGCGGCGATCCGGGCGGGAGAATAGTGACATGTTTTCCGGTTTTTGGTATAATTGTCGCGAATTGCGCGGCGCGGTCGTCTGTGTAATCGCCGCATTCCCGCCTCGCAGGGAGAGCTGACTATGGAAATGAACATTGAAGACATGCCTAACTTTGTCAAGGTCGTGATCACGGGGCGTTTCGTCGCCTCGTGCTCCGAGGAGCTTAAGGAGACCCTTGGCAAGAAGATCGAAAAGTGCCCGAACATCCTCTGCGACCTTTCGAGGATGACGCACATCGACTCTTCGGGGCTTGGAGCGCTCGTGTACGTGCTGCAGAAGTGCAAGGCGGCCGGCGGCATCTGCCGCCTCGCGTGCCTTCAGCCCCACCCTCGAATCGTGTTCGACATCACCAAGGTGTTCCGCGTGTTCGAGATCTTCGACTCGGTCGAAGAGGCCGAGGCGTCGTTCGCCTGACGCGTGCCGGGACCGCCCGGCGCCGCGCCAAAACCAGATAGCGGCAGGAAAACATGCTAGAAGGACAGACAGAATCGTTCCAGAACTTCTACGTGATCACGGTCTCCGTTTGCCTTGCGATGACCGTGCTGCTGTATCTCAGGCGCGTGCTCACCCCGACCAGGGCCGGCCGTCTTCTTCGCCTGCTCTACGGCGTGCTCGTGGGGGTAATGCTGTGCGACCTGTCCTGGGCGCTGACCGAGCGCATCGGCGTCCAGTCCGTGCTTGTCTCGTACGTGTGCAACGCGGCGTGGTTCGTGCTCTTCACCGTCTTGAGCCTGATGTGGTTCGCGCTCTTCAACCGGCAGATGCGCGACGTCCGTCTGCGCGGCAGGGCGCAATGGGCGGTCTTCCTCGTTCCCGCCGCCGTGACGGTGCTCATGACGCTCGCCTCCGCCGTCACGCACTGGATCGTCGACGTGACTCCGAGCGGGTGCTACCATCGCGGACCGTACTTCGGCGTCGCGTACGTCTCGTACATGTTCTACGCGTTCTCGGCCGTCGCGCTCTCGCTGCTGAACGCGCTGCGTGCGAAGACCAGGTCCGAGCGGCGCTACTGCCTCAATCTGGCGCTCGTCTCGCTGCCTTTTCTCGCCATGATGGCGCTTCAGGTGCTGATGGGCGTAAACTTCGGGTTCGCCGGGCTCATCTTCTCCCTCGCGATGTACGATACCGACAGCGAGCGCCGCATTGCGGAGATGGAGTCGGACATGCAGGGCGAGCTGGAGCGCCTCACCGAGGAGCGCGAACGCGACAGGTCGCGCCTGGAGGCGGAGTCTGACGCCAAGTTCGCGAAGGAGCAGACGCTCTCCCTCATTACGAAGCAGCTCTACGGCTTCGACCTCTCCGTCGACATCGAGGAGGACACGTTCTCTCTCATCGTCGGCACGGGCATGGAGTCGATCGTCGACGAGCTCGCGTCGGCGCACAGCTACCGCGAGGCGTACGAGAAGATATACCGTTCGACGCGTCCTGCGCACCGAGACGCGCTGAGGGAGCTGATCTCGCTCGACTATCTCAGAAACGCCGCCTTCAAGACTGGGCTTACCGGGCGCTGCGAGTGCGCGTCGGGAGAGGGCGAGAACGAGTCGTGGTACGAGGTGAACGTGATAATGGGCAACTACGGCCGCGGCAAGTCCGTCGCGAACATACTCGTGCGCAACGTTACCGACGAGCGCAGGGCCGCCGCGGCGCGCGAACGGGAGATCAAGGTCGCCATGGCGAAGGACCAGATACTCTCGGGCATCACCCAGGCGATCTACGGCTTCAACCTCACCATCGACCTTGAGAACGACACGTATTCGGTCATAAGGGGCACCGGCCTCGAACGCCTCGTGCGGCTTGTCGAGAGCATGAGCGGCGGGCCCTATTCCGCGGCCGTCGACAAGGTGCTTGCGTATGTCGGCGAGTCCGAGCGCTCGTCAGCCCGTTCCATACTCGGCCGCGACTATCTGCTCGCGTTCCGCGGCAGGCGCGGCCTCGTCGCGTCGCGCGAGATATCGTTCGTCGGCGGCGACGGCAGGAAGGGCTGGTGCGAGGTTCTCGTGTTCATGGGCGCGGACGGCGCGGGCTCGCCCATCGCGAACGTGCTCGGCCGGGACGTCACCGCAACGCACGAGCGACAGGAGCAGCGCGAGCGCGAGATGAAGGCCGTCGCCGCGAAGGACCAGATCCTCTCGGGCATCACCCAGGCGATCTACGGCTACAACCTCACCGTCAACATAAAGACGCTCAGGTACACGCTCATCACCGGCACCGGCATGGAGTCCGTCTGCGAGGTCTTCCGCGCGACCGACGACTATGCCGAGGCGTTCATATCCACTCTCGGCTTCGTTGACTCCGACTACACCGAGCGCGTCGCGAACTTCCTCGCGCCCGAGTTCCTGAGGCGCAAGGTGAGCAGCGGAAGAATCGGCTTCATCGGCTCGTTCGAGTACCGTGCGACCGTGGACGGCCACGTCCAGTGGCACGAGACGAATGTGTTCATCGGCACCGACGAGCACGGCGACCCGATCGCGAACATACTAGGGCGCAACATAACGGAAGTGCACGAGCAGTCCGACACCGAGCGCAGGCTTCTCGTCGCGGAGCAGTCCAACGCGGCGAAGACGTCGTTCCTCTTCTCGATGTCGCACGACATCCGCACGCCGATGAACGCCATAATCGGCTACGTCGCAATGGCCCGCAAGTACGCCGAGAACCCTGCGACGCGCGACTGCCTCGAGAAGATCAACGTCGCGGGCCAGCATCTGCTCTCGCTCATAAACCAGGTCCTCGAGATGAGCCGGATAGAGTCCGGCAAGGTCTCGCTTGAGCTGCGCTCCGTCGACCTTCTTGCCCAGGCCCGTTCGACGGAGACGATCGTCGCGGCCGCGGCCGGACAGAAGGGCGTTGCGCTCGAGAGCCGCTTCGGCCGCATTGCGCATCCGAATGTCACGGCCGACCCGGACAGGCTCTGCCAGGTTCTCGTGAACATCCTCGGCAACGCGGTCAAGTACCCTCCCGAGGGCGGACGCGTCGTCTTCTCGGTGAACGAGGAGCCCGGCACGGACGGCGAGTCGAACTACGTCATGTCCGTCGAGGATACCGGCATCGGCATGAGCAAGGAGTTCCAGACCCACATCTTCGAGGCCTTCGCACGCGAGAACACGACGACCGTGAGCGGCATCCAGGGCTCGGGCCTCGGCATGTCGATCGTGAAGCGCCTTCTGGACATGATGGGCGGCACGATAGAGATTTCGTCGAAGCGCGGCGTCGGCACGAAGGTCGTGGTTACCGTCCCGCTCGGCTGGAGCGAATCCAACGTCGGCGCAAAGGGACGCGACGGCGCGCCTGCGGCGTTTTCGCTTTCCGGGCGACGCGTGCTGCTTGTCGAGGACAACGAGATGAACCGCGAGATCGCCAACTGGATGCTCACCGAGCAGGGCGCCAAGGTCGACGAGGCCGTGGACGGACGCGAGGCAGTCGAGAAGTTCCGCGCAGGCGCCTACGACTACGTCCTCATGGACATACAGATGCCCGTGATGAACGGCTACGACGCCACGCGCGCGATGCGCGAGATAGAGGCTTCTCGCGGCGCTCCGCGGACGCCGATCGTCGCGCTCTCCGCAAATGCGTTCGAGGAGGACCGCCGCCGTTCGCTTGAAGCGGGGATGGACGAGCATCTTTCCAAGCCTATCAGGGCGAGCGATCTCGCCGCCGCGCTCGGGAGACTGTCGTGAGTCCTTCGGTTGCAACTTTGGTCCGCTCTGTTTCGATTGCGGTGGTCTCGCTGCTTGCAGTGCGGCCGGCCGCAGCCGTCGATGCGCCGCTTAGAGTCGACTACTCTGCGGCGAAGTCCATTGCCGTGCACGGCTTCACCGGAGTCGAGGACGTGTCGAGGGGGCTTCTCGCGCTTGCGGCGCAGGGCGCGCGCGTCAGGCTTTCGGACGCGGAGACGTCCGGCGGCCTGCCGTCGACCAACGACGTGGACGTGATAGCCGGCTGCTTCAGAATAGACGAGCTGTCCAAGAGCTACTACTTCATACGTCAGCCGGTCGGGATCATGCCCGTCGACCTCTATGCGACTCCGGCCGTGATGAAGAATCTGGAGGGGCTAACGCCTGACAAGTGGCCGAAGCTCAGAGTCGCCTATGTCACCGGCGCCTTTACGCTGGAATCTCGCCTGCGGTTGTGGGCTGCGAAGCACAGCACGGCCTTTGAGCTTGTGGGCTGTGCCAGCGCCGTGGCCGCCAGAGAGGCCGTTTCGAAGGGCCTGGCCGACGCATTCGCCGTCCAGACGCACTCCTGCGGCCTTGAGAAGCTTCTGCACATAGGCGACTATCCGTATCATGTGGCTGTGAGCAAGGCCCGCGAGCGCGAGTACCTCAAGATCGACGCCGAGGCCGAGAGACTCTCCGTGTACGAACACGAGCTTGTCGACTCCGTCAACGTGCGCGCCTTCGGAAGTCAGCACGTTTCGCGCGACTTTGTGAGAGTCGCCTTCTTCAGCGAGCTCGGGCTGCTGCAGCCGGACGAGAACATGCGCTACGAAGGCATGGCCATGGACTTCCTGCGCAAGCTGCGCCGCGCCGGCGGCTTCAAGTACCATGCCGTCCACTGCAGCTACGGCAATGCGATCCGCTATCTCGAAGAAGGGGGCATCGACCTTGTGGCCGGCGTCGTCCATTCCGGCAGCCGCAAGGAGAAGATCATATTCTCGCGCATGCCGATGGGTTCGATAAGGCACTTCCTGTTCGTCCATCGCGACTCCCACTTCGCGGGCAACGAGTCCGGCGGGTGGAACGGCATGACGATCGCCGTCGGTCCGTCGACGGAGGCGATCCGCAGGCTTGAGGCCTTCCTGCGCGACAACGGCTGCATCTGCCGCTTCCGCCGCTTCGACAACTCGTCCGACGCCGTCGAAGCGTACTTCAGAAACGAGACTGACGCGGTCTTCGCGCTCGGCTCCCGCCGCATGTTCGGCGAGATGCAGCTTGCGAGCTTCCCGGCCGAGCCCGTCTACGTCGGAATCGCCGCGGACCGTCCCGACCTCGCCAGCGCAGTCGACAGGGCCATGGACGGCATACTTGCCGCGGAGCCCGACTTCTCGGACCGCATCGCCCGCAGGCATCTGCCGGTCGACATAACGTTCTCGGCGCGGCTCACCTACGAAGAGCGCAAATGGGTGGACCACCTCAAGCGCGACGGCGTGAAGATACCGGTCGACATCACCCCGCTCATGGAGCCGATAAAGGGATGGAAGAACGGGGCGCCCGTCGGCTTCGTGAAGGCCCTCTTCGACCTCATCTCAAGGGAGTCCGGCCTTGAGTTCTCCTTCCTGGAGCCGACCACGTCCGAAGAGGCGAAGGCCCGCATGATCCGCGGCGACTCGATGATCTGGACGGACATGGCGGCCGTCGTCGACGTGCTGCCGAAGGAGTATCCGAGAATCAGCCACGTCCGCATACCGCCTGTCTACACCCGCCGCATCGCCGGGCCCGACTTCTCTCCTTTCAAGTCTCGCCTCGCCATTCTCGCTGGCGACACGGCGCGCGAGGCTGAATACGTCCGCATCGGCTTCGACAGCTCGAAGTTCGTGCCATGCGCCTCCGTTCCCGACTGCTTCCGCGCGATACGCGCCGGCCGCGCGGACTGCGTGCTCACGTCCTACTCGACCGCCAAGCTGAACATCCGCAACATCGAAGCCGAGGCCGAGCTGGAGATACGCTCGCTCAATCTGTGGGGCTTCGGACCCGAGTTCGCGCTTGTCCTCAATCCGAGCGCCGACCCGAATCTCGTCTCGGTGCTGGACAAGTGCCTTGAAGGGCTCTCCGGCAACCAGCTTGAGGCGATGTCGCAGCGCGCCCTGGCAGACGCGTTCGAGCATTCCGGCCTCACTCGCGAGCAGAAAGCCGCGATCAAGGGCGTCGGCCTGCTGCTGGCTCTCGCGCTTGCTGCGGTGCTCGTGCTCTTGTGGCTGCTGCGCCGCCTGCACCGCGCAAACGTCCTTGCCGAGTCCGCCAGCCGCGCAAAGAGCACGTTCCTCTTCTCGATGTCTCACGACATCCGCACGCCGATGAACGCCATAATGGGCTATACCGCGATGGCGAAGTCACGTGCGGACAATCCTGTCGCGGTCGGCGAGTGCATATCCAAGATCGAGATTGCCGGCAGCCACCTGCTCTCTCTCATCAACCAGATACTCGAGATGAGCCGCATCGAGTCCGGCAAGGTGAAGCTCGAGATGTCCGAGGTCGATCTCCACGAGCGCACGAGGGCGATGGCCGCGATAACCGAGGCGTCTGCGATGCAGAAGGGCCTCTCGTTCGAAGTCAGCGTCGACAATCTCCCTCATCCCATCGTATGGACGGATACCGACAGGGCCGCGCAGATCATCCAGAACGTCCTAGGCAACGCGGTCAAGTACACTCCTGCCGGAGGAAAGATATCCTACACGCTCGAGGAGCGCCCGTGCGAAAGGGAGGGCTACAGCTACTACGTCGCGACGGTTGCGGACACCGGCATCGGCATGTCTCCCGAGTTCCTCGCCGACATATTCTCTCCGTTCTCGCGCGAGAGAACGTCCACGGTCTCCAGAATCGAGGGCACCGGCCTCGGCATGTCCATCGTGAAGCGCATTGTGGACCTGATGGGAGGGACGATCGAGATCGAGTCCAAGCAGGGCGTAGGCACGACCGTCACCGTTTCCGTGCCGATGAAGTGGGCTTCGGGCGATGCCGCCGCCGCAAAGAGCGAGAGCGCCGCCGCCATCAAGCCCCTCTCTCTGAAGGGACGCAAGACGCTTCTCGTCGAGGACAACGAGATGAACCGCGAGGTCGCCCGCTGGATGCTCACGGAGCAGGGGCTTGAGGTAGTCGAGGCGGTCAACGGCGCGGACGCCGTCGAGAAGTTCAAGATGCACAGAGACAGCCTGGACTTCATTCTCATGGACATACAGATGCCGGTGATGGACGGCTATGCCGCGACTAAGGCGATTCGCGAGATCGAGGCCCTGTCGCAGGGCGGATGCAGACGCCCCGTGCCGATCGTGGCGCTCTCGGCCAACGCCTTCGAGGAGGACCGCCGCCGTTCGCTTGAAGCGGGCATGGACGCGCACGTCGCAAAGCCGATCAAGGCGTCCGCGCTCTTTGACACTCTGGCGGAGATTCTTTAGCCCGGCCTTTTCTGCGCCGGACGGTGAGGACAATGGAAAGCAGCAACGGAATAATCGAGGTCGTAGGCGCGATAATCAAGGTCGACGGCCGCTATCTCGTGGGACAGAGAGCCGCGCACAAGTCGCAGGGCGGGCTCTGGGAGTTCATGGGCGGCAAGATCGAGCCTGGCGAGACGCCTGAAGAGGCGCTTGCGCGCGAGTGCCGCGAAGAGCTTGACCTTGAGGTCGAGAACGAGCGGATTGTGGACTCCGTTGTCCACGAATACCCTGACAAGACCATACGCCTGACTCTGGTGGAATGCACGCCGAAGGCCGGTTCCGTGCCGCATCCGAACGAGCATCAGGATATCCGATGGGCGACGCGGGAAGAGCTGGAGTCGCTGGACTTCGCGGCCGCAGACCGCGACCTCATCCGCCGCGGATTGATCTGAGGCGAACAAACCCCTCAAGGTTGAGACGTCAGGCAGCCGCGGCGGGATTGGCCGGCGCAGTCACCTGACGTTCACTTCTCTGCGGCAGAGGGTGGCTTTGTAGCTGGCGCCGCGGCCGCAGCGAGTATAGAGAGTCAGAAGGTACTTCCCCTTCGGAACCGGCTCGTCGAAGACGACTTTCGCAGTCGAGTTGTCGGACTGCACGATGCGTCCGCGGGCGACTTTGACGTACGAGTGGCCCCTGGCGCTGTCGTGGCGGCGCTTCTCAAGCCATATGCCTTCGTCGTCCTGCTTGGAATTTATGACTATGTCCGAGCCGGCGACCGAGACGACGCGCCCTGTCGTCATTGTGCCGATGCGCCCGGTTTCGTCGTCGATCACGCTGTGTATGCGCGCACGGGACGTGGTCAGCGCATTTTCGGCGACAAGCCTGTTCTTCAATCCGTTGACGAGCGCGCGTTTGGCCTTCACCGCGCCGCGCACGTAAAGTCCGTCGGCCTCTGGGTCGGCGTCGATGCTTGAGAGGCCGCCTGACATTCTCGGATAGAACGAGACAAGGCCGAAGTCGAGGCGGAACCCATTGGCGAGCAGATCGAGAATGAAGCTCTCAAATCCGACTATCTGCGACTTCGCCATCCCCTGCTGCATTCCCGAATATATCGCCCAGCGCTGGGCTATGTCGTCAACCGTCAGCGTGTCCACAGGCGTCAGGCTTGCCTGAAACATTCCTTTAATGGCCGATTTCCTCGCCACCGCCTTGATGCTTTGACGTCTTTCCATGTACAAATTCCTTTCTCCTTATGCCCAAATTTCCTTTGCTACGTGGCCAAATTCCGACTTGTCAGTGGCCAACAACCACAAATGGCGTCATTATAGCACAGTAATGGCGCCATTTCAATGGTGTAATGGCGCCATTTCTCGGAGAAATGACGCCATTTCTCATGCCTGTCCAGTGACAAGGCAAGATTTGTCCATTGGCAAAGCAAGATCTGTCCACGGACAAAACGGTTTTTGTCCATGGGCAAGGCCGATCTCCGAGCTTCACCGCCGTATCGAAACTACATGCCGCTAAGGCGACAGCCAGGCGTCAATTAAGAAATAGTCCACTGGATTATTTGATATACAGAAGCAGGCGGCCCGGACGCCAGGCGGAACAAGGACGTGGATGTTTCGCCGTAGCGGGCGTTTCAGCCAGCAAAATCAAGGGTTTCGTTGCCGTGGTGAGGGCCGGAGAATCGTGGCCGGCCCCTGGACGGATCGGCGGCGGCATCCTAAGGCGGGAAAGTCCGTGACCGGCTCTGGTTGGCAATGGTGTCGGGAATATGGTAGAATACAAGACGAATAGCAACTACCAGCTCAATAAGGCAATACAAATGAACAGACGTGAATTTCTCTTCGGCGCGGCGGCGGGTGCGGCGCCAATGTTCTTCGGCGGGTGCGCGACTGGCTTCCTCGCCAATCGCAAGATCAACGTTGCGGTGATTGGCTATGGCCGCATTGCTCATACCATGGACGTTCCGGGAGCGCAGCAGTTCACCGACCGCTGCGTCATCACGGCCGTGTGCGACTACGACACGAAGCGTGCGGACTACGGCAAGAAGGTGATTGAGGAGCGGTACGCCAAGCAGGGCATCGTACAGCATGTCAGGACCTATCAGGACTACCGCGAGATGCTCGCCGACCGTTCGATCGACGCGGTGCTTCTCTGCATCCCCGACCATCAGCATGCCATTGTCGCGACGGACTGCCTTCTCGCCGGCAAGCACATCTACCTTCAGAAGCCCTTCGCGCAGACGATTCAGGAGGGCCGCGTGGTCGCGAACGTCGCGAAGAAGAAGGGCCTTGTCGTGCAGGTCGGCTCCTGGCAGAGGTCGCGTCCCCAGTTCCGCAAGGTCGTCCAGCTCGTCCGCAACGGCCGTCTCGGCCGCATCGCGAGAGTCGAAGTCGGCATCGGCCTCGACAAGTCCGGCGGCTGCCGTACGCCAGAGAAGGTTCCCGAGACGTTCGACTACGATTCCTGGCTCGGGCCGACCGATCCGACGGCTCCGTACAACTGGACGCGCGTGCACAACCAGAACCTTGATCGCATCGGGGACCGTCCGGGCTGGATCCAGCTCGCTCCCTACGGCTGGGGCATGATTACGAACTGGGGCGCGCACCATCTCGACATAACGGCTTGGGGCCTCAACCGCGATCCTAGCGGAGTGCGCGGCACTTGCGAGTGGATGGATCTCTCGGGCGACAAGCTCTGGAACGTGCATACCACGTACGACCTGCACTTCGACTGCGGAGGCACGGACGTGCACGTCAACAACAAGTTCCAGATGGGCGTGAAGTTCATCGGCGAGAACGGCGACTGGCTGTGGTGCACGCGCGGCGCGATGAAGGTGACTCCGAGCGACCCTGAGCCCGTGGTCAGGCCAGGCCAGCTCGGTCCGATCGCGGCGTCGAAGCCGTCGCTTCTCGATCCGCTTTCGTCCGTGTACGACGACGCGCTTTCGCACGGCGGGGAGAAGTTCCTCAAGATCGCCGACCACTTCGAGAACTGGCTTGAGGCGATTGCGAGGGAAGATCCGTCCTACACCGTGACCGACGCCGAGGGCGGGCACAAGTCGACGGCGTTCTGTTCGCTCGGGCGGATGTGCATGGAGCTTTCGCGCGGCAGGAAAGAGGGCAGCCTTTCGTGGGACGCGAAGAACGAAGTGACCGGCAACGCCGAAGCGGACGCGATGCTTGCGCCGTTTGCGCGCGGCAGGTTCGACCTTCGCAACTCGCTCAAGGCAGCCGGCCTCGACTATGCTAAGATGATCAAGCCTATCGCCTGACATCAAGGGGGTTCGCGCGCATGAACAGACGGAATTTCCTTAAGGGCGCGGCATCTGCGGTTGCGATGCCGCTCCTGCCGGCGTGCTTCAGTCCGGGCGCATATACGGCCAATTCGAAGGTCCGCCTTGCGTGCGTAGGCATAGGGAACCAGGCCTGGAACGACATTCGCCGTTTCGCTAAGAGCGGCCTTTGCGAGATTGTCGCCCTGTGCGACACCGATCTGGAGGGACGCCATTGCGCTCCGGCGCTTTCCGCGTTCCCGGATGCTCCGCGCTTCACCGACTTCCGCCGGATGCTGGACGCGCTTGGCGGGAAGGTTGACGCCGTGGCGGTCATGACGCCGGACCATTCGCACTTTCCGGCGCTTATGGACGCGATGCGTAGGGGAATCGCCGTGTACAGCGAGAAGCCCCTCGCGCATTCCATGCGCGAGCACGAGCTGCTGCTCGCCCAGGCGAAGAAGTCCGGCATTGTCACGCAGATGGGCAACCAGGGGCACAGCGAGGCGAACCTATACCAGTTCCGCCACTACGTCGAGTCCGGCGTAATCGACAAGTCGAAGCTCACGAAGCTTGTCGCGCACATGAACAGCGACAGGCGCTGGTACAAGTTCGGCGGGAAGGTGGCGGGCTATCCCGCCGCCGAGGAACTGCCGAAGGGCCTTGACTGGAACGCCTGGGTGGCGGGGGCCGTCTACCACGACTACTCGTCTGCGTACGCCAACGGCGAGTGGCGTTCCTGGTACGACTTCGGCAGCGGCTGCCTCGGCGACTGGGGCGCGCACACGATGGACACCATGCACCGCTTCTTCGACCTTGGGCTTCCGACGTCCGTACGCATCTCCGACGTGAAGGGCTGGAACAGCTTTGTCTTTCCGCTGCAGGACACCTTGACGTTCTCGTTTGCGGCGAAGGGGACGCGGCCGGCGATAGACCTTGAGTGGCGCGAGGGCATCGCGAACGAGCCTGAGCTGCCGAAGGGCTACAAGAAGGGCTTCAGCCTCGCTTCCGGGTCGTTTCTCAAGCCGGGCAAGATAATAGGCCTCTCCGACGGCACGTTCTGGCAGGGCAGTTCGCACGGCTCCACGCTCTTCAGGTGCGGCGACGGCTATGCGCCCGACTATCCGGCGCCCAAGACCAATCCCGACTCGCACTACGTGAACTTCCTTCGCAGCGTCGCCGGGGAGGAAAGGCCCAACTCGCCGTTCGAGGTCGCTGTGCCGCTTTGCGAGGTTTTCTCGATAGGCATCGCGGCTCAGCGCCTGAACAGGGGCTTCGAGTTCGACCCGGCCGCGATGACCGCCCCTCATGACGAGGAGGCCGCACTTCTTCTGCGCGGACCCGAGCCTCGTCGCGGATGGGAGGAGTTCTACACGGTCGCATGATCGTAGACGTTCATTCGCACGACTTTCCGGATAGCATCGCGCGGCGCGCCATGTCCGGAATGTGCCGCATGACCGAAGGTGTGCTGTGGCCGGCTGGCGACGGCACTCTGGCCAACCATCTCGACCATATGGAGCTCGCGGGAGTCGACGTCGCGGTGAACTGCCCGATCGCCACAAAGCCCGGGCAGTTCGACGTCATTCTGAGGCGGGCGCTTGCGTTCCGCGACGGAGAGCTTGGTGAACGGGCCAGGCGCATGATCGTGCCGTTCGCCTCGGTGCATCCGGACGATCCTGACGTTACGGCACATCTGGAGCGCATCGCGGAGAAGGGGATCAAGGGCGTCAAGTTCCATCCCTATTATCAGAACTTCTCGCTCGTCGAGCCTAGATCCATTCGGATGTTCGAGGTGATTGCGGCGCTTGGGCTTGTCGTGCAGTGCCATGCCGGCGGGGACGTCAGCTGGAGCGACTTGGACGGGATGTGCGGTCCTAGGGAGATTGAGGGCGTCATGCGCCGCTGTCCTGGGCTCAAGTTCATCGCGGCGCATCTTGGAGGGTGCTTTCGCCGTCCGAGAGGCGAGACGGACAGGCTTCTTGACTGCGGCGTGTACGTAGACACGTCGGCGCTTCACGCACGGTGGTTCTGCGACGAGGAGATGCGCGTTCTGCGCTCGTGGCCTACAGAGCGCATTCTGTTCGGCACAGACTTTCCGTGGGTGCACTATCCGGAGGCGATTGACTGGGTCAGGACGTTCCGCGATCCGCGCGACCATGATGCCGTGTTCGGAGGCAACGCGCGGCGACTTCTGGGCATTTGAGGGACGAATATCGTCCTGAATGGCCACTTGTGGACAGCATGTGGCGAAAAATGAAAAACCCCCTTTCCATCTCTGCGGAAATCTGCTATAATCTATGTCGCAATGAAACTTTGGTTTGGCAAAAAGAACGCCGAGAAGGGCGCACCTGACAAGGAGGCGGAGAAGGCCGAGAAGCCTGCCGCCGCCGAGCAGACTCCTTCCCCGGTTCCGGGGCCGTCCACGACGGCCACAATAAACATAAACCCGGCGGACATCTCCGAGCCTGAGCCCGCAGAAGCCGCACCGACAGCGCCGAAGCCCAAGCCGGCGGAGGAGCCCGAGCAGAAGGCCGAGTCGTCGAAGCAGTCTCAGCCGAACGCGCGCGCGCAGTTCCTTGAGCTGATCAACGGCCTTTACGACTCGGTGTTCATTCTCGACGACAACGGCCACGTGGTCAGTTGCAACAAGCGCGTCGAGAAGGTCCTCGGCTACACGGCCGACGATCTCTGGGACGCGCCGATCACTCGGGTGGTGAAGGGCGTTCACGCGCTCATTTTCCGCCAGATGAGGGATGCGCTTCGCAATTCGCAGCACGTGATGATAAACACGAAGTGCGTGCGCAAGGACGGCACGGAGTTCCCGGCGGAGGTTGGCGTGAGCCTTGTGCACCTGATGCGCAACGAGAACCTCGTGTTTTCGGTGAGAAACGTCGAAAACCGCGTTGCGGCGATACGCGAGCAGATTGCCAAGGACCTCAGGCCGAAGTTTCCCGAGGCGGCGGCGGCTCTCGCGCCGCAGGCCAAGGCGCGCGTCATCGTCAAGAAATCCGACGGAGCAGGTTCATCTGGAAAATGACGGAAGTCGTTCAGGTAAGCGGCGCGACGGCCGTCTTCGGCAACGTGAAGGCGGTCGACGGGCTCTCGCTTTCGATTGGCCGCGGCGAGATCATGGGGTTCCTTGGGACCAACGGCGCAGGCAAGACGACGACCATAAAGATGATTCTCGGCCTTTTGAAGCCGACTGCCGGCGAGGTCTCGGTCATGGGGGGCGACCCGTCCCTGCCCGAGACGCGTCGCAGAGTCGGCTACATGCCCGAGATGGCGTACTACTACCCGTACCTCAACGCGCGGGAGCTTCTGTCGTTCTACGGCGGGCTGTGCGGGATGGACGGCCGAACAGTCCGGGCGAGGACTGACGAGCTGCTTGATGCGGTTGGGCTCGCCGATGCGGCGAAGCGGCCGCTGAAGACGTATTCCAAGGGAATGCTCCAGCGTGCCGGCGTTGCGCAGGCGCTGCTTTCGGATCCGGAACTGCTTGTCCTGGACGAGCCGTTCACCGGCCTCGATCCTCTTGCCCGCATACGCTTTCGCGAGCTGATGCGCTCTCTTCGCGAGCGCGGCAAGACTATCTTCTTTTCGTCCCACGAGCTTGGCGAGACCGAGCTTCTGTGCGATCGGGTCGCGATAATGAAGAAGGGCCGATGCATCTACCATGGGCCGGTGCGCGAACTGGCGGGCGACGGCGACATGAATCTCGAGAGGCTGTTCCTGAAGACGCTGGAGGAGTCTAAATGAAGATACTGCTTCTTCAGATGCGCGCGCTTGTGAAGCTTTCCTTCCTTGAGCTGTGGCGACGGAACGACGTGTTCGCCCTGGCGCTCCTTGCGGTTGCGCTGATGGTGCCGCTCTCGATGGCGTCGCCTTTTGGCGCGTCTGGCGCGACAAGGTATCTTGACGAGGTCGCCCTGCTCCTTGTGTGGGGCTATTCCCTCTTCATAGCCGTGGGAACCGGGTCGCGCCTTTTCCCCCCGGAGTTCGAGAGCAGGACTATTTATCCTCTGCTGTCCAAGCCGATTTCGCGCGGCAGGCTGCTTCTCGGCAAGTATCTTGGGGCGTGCGCGGCAAGCGGCAGCGCGCTTCTTGTTTTCTACGCGCTGTTTCTTGGCTCGGCCGTCGCAAGGGGGTCTTCCGTGTCTCTTCTGGAGATCGTGCAGGCGGTTGTCCTGCACCTCGCCTTTGTGGCGCTGGCGGTTGCCGCGTCTCTGTTCGGCTCGCTGATCGTCACGCGAAGCGCCAACCTCGCGCTTGTGCCGATGGTGCTGGCTTCAATGTTCTTCTTCGGCAGGAAGCTGCTGCACTATGCCGATGCGGTCTCGCCGTTGTCGGCCTGGGCGCTTAAGGTCGCCTATGCCGTCGCTCCTCACGCCGAGTTCTTCGACATGCGGCAGCGCCTTGTCCATGGGTGGGGCGCGGTAGACGGCGCGGCGTTCGCGGCGGCGCTTGCATATGCGGCGGCGTACACGGCGATGCTGCTGTTTGCGGCGTCGGCCGTGCTGAAGAGAAAGCGCATCTGACAGGGAGGGCCACTTGACGGCTAAACGTTCGAGAATAGCTGACTGCGTCGGGAATTCCGGCATTGGCGTGGCGGTTTGCCTGGCCTTGGCGGTGTTGTCGGCGAGCATGCTGGCCTCGGTTCCGGATGCCGGGATGCCGCAGATGGCGACCGGAGGCGACGTGCTGTCTGTGGCGTTTGGCGACGCCAAGGACACGATATCGGTCGCGATGTCGGTCAAGGCGAACGAATACTTCCACGGCGGCGTCGAGGCTCGCTGCGAACATCTGGGCGAACATCGTCATGAACACGATCTGGACGAAGACCATGATCATGACGAGGACCATGATCATGACGAGGACCATGATCACGGACTCTGTTCCCATTGCGGACATCATCATGAACACGGCGAAGGGCACTGTGACGGTTCGAATGAGGGGGACGGTCGGCTAGATCCGTGGGCGTGGATAAACGCGCGCGTAATGGCGCCGACTGTGCACAGGCATCTTGACGGAGAGAAGGCCATTGAGCTAATGCCGTTCTACTGGGCCGCTGTCAAGGCCAATCCGCATAACGTGTCGGCATGGACAGATGCGTGGCACGTAGCCAACAGCATATTGGGCGACAAGGCGCTTGCGAGGCGCATACTCGCTCAGGCGCGGGAGGCTAATCCGTCGAATCTTGAGATAGAGTTCTGTGATGCGCGAACCGTTTATGACAAGGGCAGAGGGGATGTGGCGGCTGCCAGGGAGATGTTCGACCGAGCCAGACGCGTCGCGCTTAAGAACTGCGGCGGAGACCTCGACAGCCTTTCGGATTCCGACAGGCATCTATACAACTTTGTCATGACATACCTTGCCAAGTGCGAAAGGACTCTCAATTCTGCAAAATGAAAGCGCGTTTTTGGTGAGTTAACGACGGTGTTTCAGAGGACGACGGCGAATGGCACGTTTTCTGCTAAAGAAGTAAATGCAGGCAGATTACATACAAACAGGTTAATTTGAGATGGAAGAACAGACTTCTACGCAAACAGGAAGAAAGACGATTGACGAGATCAAGGCGATAACCGATCCCGTTGAGTACGCCCTTGCTGCGGCGGACTATTTCTCGATCCGCCCCGTGACGATTCCGCAGTCGTTTTTGCCTGAGACGGGTCTTCTTTCCAAGCAGTCCGTAGAATTCTGGCAGAAGGCCAAGGCGGTGCCTCTTTGCCGCACGGCTGGGCGTATAACGGTCGCTTTTGCCGATCCGTTCGATCTGCCTTCCAGGGAAGAGGTCGGCCGAATATGCGGTGGCGACATATGGAACGTCATCGCGCCTGCCAAGGACATAACCGACGCGCTTAACCGCGTCAAGGCGAAGGAAGACTCCCTGAACCCTGCTCTCGCGATGGAAAACATCATGAAGGGGCAGGATTCGGACATCGAGGTCTCGTCCGTCGACACCGACAAGGCGAACGAGATGATCGACGCGACGCTTGACGCCGCCGGTGAGGCCCCTGTCATCCGAATGGTTAACTCGATCATGATCGAGGCTCTGAAGACGAAGGCTTCAGATATCCATTTCGAGGCGCTCGAGAAGTCGTCCCGGCTCAGGTATCGCATAGACGGCGCGCTTGTCGAGCGCCCGTCGCCGCCCAAGGCGCTGCATGGAGCCGTGGTTTCGAGAATCAAGATCATGTCGAACCTCGACATTGCCGAGCGCCGCAAGCCACAGGACGGCCGTTTCAAGATACGCGCGCTCAAGAAGGAGGTCGACGTGCGTGTGTCAATTCTCCCGACAGTGCACGGCGAGAAGGTCGTTATGCGTATTCTCGACAAGTCGAACCTGGCGCCTGGACTCTCCTCGCTCGGTCTCGACGAGTACGCGTACAAGGCGATGAAGTACGCGATCGACCAGCCCCACGGCATCATCCTTGTCACCGGGCCGACCGGTTCCGGCAAGACTACTACGCTGTACTCCTGCCTTCAGGACCTCAACCAGCCCGACGTCAACATCGTCACGGCCGAGGATCCTGTGGAATACGAGCTTGCGGGCGTGAACCAGTGTCATGTGAATGTGGCCCAGGGGCTTACTTTCGCCGGCATCCTCCGATCCGTCCTGCGTCAGGACCCTGACGTGGTGCTCGTGGGCGAAATTCGTGACGGCGAGACAGCGGATATCGCCGTGAAGGCGGCTCTTACGGGCCACCTTGTGCTTTCGACTCTGCACACCAACGACGCCTGCGGTGTTGTTGCGCGACTTTTCGACATGGGCATTCAGCCGTTCATGCTTGCCAGCTCTCTCATACTGGCGCAGGCTCAGCGACTTTTCCGCAGGCTCTGCCCGTTCTGCCGCCAGCCGGTGAAGCTCGACCTTCAGATGCTGGAGGTTAACAAGGTCGACCCCGCTCCGTTCGAAGGCGTTGAGATTTTCGGTCCGGTCGGCTGCCCGAAGTGCCATGGCACTGGCTACAAGGGCCGTGGCGCTATGATGGAGGTGCTTCCGATCTCGACGAAGATCAGAAATATAATCGAGAAGGGCGGCAACGCCGAGCTCCTTCGCAAGACGGCCCTTGAGGAGGGCATGGTCACGCTGAAGGATGCCGGCATGATGAAGGTGAGGGCCGGGCTGACGTCGCTCGAGGCGGCGTTTGCGGTGTCCGGCGGCGAATAATCAACAAGGAGTCTGGGCAAATGGCAGCAAAGAACGCGATAAAGATAAACGGCGTCAAGAAGATCGTCAACAAGGAGCTTGTTCCGTTCACAAGGCAGCTTGCCTCGATGAGCGGCGCGGGAATGTCGATTCTTTCAACAATCCAGACGCTTGAGGAGCAGTGCGAGAATCCCGAGTTCAAGAAAGTGCTCGGCTTCATACTCAAGACAATCGAAAGCGGCGAGCCGCTTTCCAAGGGTCTTGCCGCTTTGCCGGAGATTTTCGACGACATGTACGTGAACATGATTGTCGCTGGCGAGCAGTCCGGCGAGTTCGCCGGCATTCTGAGGCGCCTAGCGATAATTCTGCAGAACGGTTCGCGACTTCGCCGCAAGGTGAAGAGCGCGCTCACGTACCCGACGGTGATCATTTCGATCGCTCTGACCCTGTGCTGGGGCCTGATACAGTTCGTCGTGCCGATTTTCGCCGAGATGTTCTCCGGCTTCGGCAAGGAGCTGCCCGCGCTTACGCAGTCGATGGTCGACATTTCGGATTTCGGCAAGAAATGGTGGTACGTCATAATCCCGTCGATAGTCGTGTTCGTGTTTCTTTTCCGCCAGTGGAAGAGGACGGAAAGCGGGCGCTACAAGTTCGACGAGTTCATGTTGAGGATGCCGGTCTTCGGAATGCTCAACCAAAAGGCCGCAATCGGGCGCTTCACGAGACTGCTAGCTCAGATGATCAATTCAGGAGTGCCGATTCTCAAGGCTCTGGACGTTGTTTCGGGGTCGCTTGGCAACAGAGTCCTCGAGAAGTCCGTTGTCTCGGCCAGGAAAGAGGTTGAGCAGGGCAACCAGCTCGCCATCGCGCTGACGGGCAAGCCGTACATGCCTCTGCTCATGATCAGAATGATCGCGGCCGGCGAAAAGGCGGGCCGTCTGGAGGACATGTTGGATTCCGTGGCTGACGCGTACGAGGAGGAGGTCGAGATGATGCTCTCGACTCTCACGGCGCTCATGGAACCGTTCCTCATGGTGTTTCTTGGCGCTATCATCGGAACGGTCGTCATGGCCATGTTCATGCCGATCTTCAACATGGGCTCCCTCGCGACCTGAGGGGCCCGAACCAGACGGAATTGAGGAGGATAAAGAATGTCTAGCGAAAACGACAACAGCGAACTGAGTCGCAGGCTTGAACTGGCCGAGACACGCGTGGAGCGCGGGAAGGTGGTGATGGAGTCCCTCGCAGGCTTCTGCCATGCCCTCGGCCAGCCGGCTACGGTGCTCATGAGCTCCATTGAGCTCCTGCGGATGGGCTGCGACGAGGAGACGAGAAAGGAGTTTCTCGACATGTGCTACGATGCGGTGATGGAGATCCGGTCGTTGCTGGCGCAGATGAAGGAGAAACACGAGTACATCAAAGAGGCGTATCTCGCGGGGAACGAGATGGCTGGTGACATGATATCGCTTCAGGAGTGGCGGGACAAGTCACCGCCGAAGCCTTCGTGGAATGCGTGAGACCTGACAGGAGCTGACAATGGCCGAAGAGAAGCCAGAGCTTGACGATCGCCTGAAAAAAGGCGTAGAATACTTTGAGCAGATGCTCAAGGTGATGCCCGACGACCGGACGTCCCTTGAGTTCCTGGCGGTCGCCTACACCCAGATGGAAGAGACCGCCAAGGCTGAGAAGATCATTGCCGAACTCGCCCGCGTGCTTTTGAAGGAAGGCGACACCGAGAGCGCCGAGGCTCTTCTGCCGAGACTCGAGGAGTGCACCGCTCCAGAGGCGAAGGTGATGGCGCTGAAGGTTCGCGCCACCGTGTCGCCGAAGGCGGAGCTCGTGCCTGAGACTGGCGGCAGGGGACCTACCTTCGGAGCCCAGACTCTCATGATGGCGGTGGACAGCGAAAGCACGCTCGCGGTCCACATCGGCGAGTCCTCTATGGTTGAGTATCTTCACGGTCTGCCCGACAATGGCAGGGTGTTTCTCGTGTCGGTGCTGTCCGCCCTCGAAAAGGAGAAGTCCGAGGCTTGCGAGCGGGCGATTGCAAAACTTGCGGATGAGTTCGGCGATGTTCCGATTCCGCTGGACGCATACGAACCTGACCGCAATCTGGTCTCTCGCCTCAACAAGGACTTGATCTGCCGACGCGGTGTCATCCCTTTTGCCACTCTGGGCAAGACGGCGTTAGTTGCGACGCTCTCGCCTCATGACACCGTGTTGAAGGAGACGATTGCCGAGGCGCTTGGCTGCCCGGTGCGCTTCTATCTGGCGGAGCCTCGTCTGGTCGAGGCTGCGCTTCTGAAGCTGTATCCAGAGGAAGGAGAGAAGAATTGAAAAAGGGCTTCACTCTAGTTGAATGCGTCCTGGCAGGCTCAATCATCTGCCTTATATTGCTTGTTCTTTTTGAAGGCATTATAATGGCTGGCAGGGTTGCACACGAGAATTCGCAGTACCTTGCGGCATCAGACTACGCCTTCGACCTTGCATGGCTCAAGTTCAACGAGCAATTGGATAAGCTCCAGCATTATCCGACTACGCCTGTCTCTTCGTCTATACCGTCGAATGCGGCACCAGTTCTCTTCTATCCAGGCTCACCTGCGACGAGTTACATCACATATCAGCTGGTGAATTCGCCCGGTACAAATGGGGTCTTCATAACCGTCAACGTTGAATGGGGACCTAAGGGGGCTCGGAAACGTCTTAACTCGAAGTCCGGCACATCATGCCCAAGTCTGAATCAGGAAGTCGTGTTCTTCAGAAGCCTTGACATTGAACGTGGCGATGGTAAGTTGACCGCCTCTTTGGAAGGAACGCCTTGATGAAAGACAGAAAAGCCCAGCGTGGATTCTCGCTCGTCGAGTTGATGATGGCTACGGCGGTT
>JAEEGH010009024.1_pt1 | contig 23383 bp, 20 predicted proteins | sample 9134181 | NCBI WGS metagenome assembly JAEEGH01 (sample SAMN16246544, study PRJNA631951) | gut metagenome | biome: gut microbiome; feature: rumen; material: DP-attached | host: Bos | place: Iran: Karaj | collected 2018-10
AGCTACTACCCGAGCCTCATCGACCTCTGCAACAAGAAGATTATCCAGGGCCTCGCCCACATCACGGGTTCGGGCTACCAGGGCAACATCCCGCGTATCCTCCCGGACAACGTCGACGTGATTATCGACCGCACCACGTGGGATCCTCCGATGATCTTCAAGCTCATCCAGCAGGCCGGTTCCGTGGAGAAGGACGAGATGTACTCTACCTTCAACATGGGCATGGGCATGCTCATCTTCATCGACCCCGCCGACAAGGCCGAAGTGACGGCCCACCTCGAAGCCAAGGGCGAGAAGTGGGTGCAGATCGGCGAAGTCGTCGCCGGTACAAAGCAGGTGAAGTTCAGGGACTAGTCCCCGTACCCCTCTTTTTACAAGTCGCCCCCCTTTGCGGGGGCTTCTTTTTTGTATAAAACTGTGAGTTGCGACACCTGCGGGCACAGTTTGGGAACATTAATATGTTCCAAATAACTTTTTTTCGTGCGGTTTTGCCTGTATGAAAGTATTTTTAGGGGTAGAAAAATGAAAGGAGACCTATGAAAAACAAGGTTTTAAAGGCTGTGGTGACGATGGGTGTCGTCGCCGTTCTTTCGGCATGTGGTGACGATCCTGCGGGCCCGAATCCCGGTCCGACGTCTTCGACTTCGAATGACCCGTGCGCAAGTGTCGTCGCGATTTCCGATGCATGGCTCCTCACTGCGGACCAGACCTACGTGATTTACCCGGACGGCAAGGTGACGGATGCTGCCGGAAATGTTGTCGGCCAGTTTGCCGAGGGAATGATTACGGCCCTTGACGGAGCGCAGATTGCTGCGGGCGTCGATGTGGGCGTGCTCAAGGTTTGCCCGGCGAATGCGACGGTCAATCCCGACGGTTCGATCGCCCCGAATTCGAGCGCGGCGGTTGTTCCGGGTTCCAGCGCGGATGTCGGCCCCGCCTCCAGTGCGGACGTGCTTCCCGGAAGCTCTGCCGCGCTTCCCGGTTCCAGCGCCGATGTCAATCCTACGTCGAGTGCCGCCGTGGATCCGAACTCCAGCGCGGAAGTGGTTCCCGAAAGCTCCAGCAGTGTCAAGAATTCTGGCAACCCCGAAGAGGATATCAAGAATTATCCTGTCGCGGCCTATAAGAACCTCCTGGCGGCAGGCACGACCCAAAAAGGCTGGAACTCCCGCTATTGGGATTCCTGCAAGCCCCACTGCAGTTGGATGGATAATATTGATACTTCCAGCCAGGCTGCGTATGCAGCTGCGGGTTACACGTCAAGGAACTGCAACATCAATGACATTGAAATTCCCACGTTCACATTGAGCAAGGCCCTGCAGCAGTATTGGTGGGGCATGGAAGGTGTGCCCAGCTCCTGTGACATTGGTGCAGGGGGGGCTTTCACTTGCACTGATATGGCTCCCATTAAAGTGAACGATACTTTGTCCTATGGCTTTGTGGCTGGCCCCAGCAACCAGGGTTGCGGCAAGTGCTACCACTTGCAGTATGATGGCAGCACCAGCAATACGGGTGACGGTGGCCCGGATGTAAAGGAAACGCATATAGCCCTTAAGGGCAAGCACATGGTTGTCATGGCTTCCAATATCGGTCATGATGTCGATCCGAAAAGCACCCAGTTCGACCTGCTTGTTCCCGGTGGCGGTGTCGGTATCTTTAATGCACTTTCTACGCAGATTGGCAAGGCTCCAGATGAACTCGGTAGCACCAATGGTGGCGTCTTGAGCTACTGCATGCAGAAACTGGGTTACTGGCAAGTGACCAAGGAGCAATACCAGGAGTGCGTGATTGAAAAGTGCGATGTCGTATTTGACTCCACGACGTGGCCTCACCTGAATCGTGGTTGCAAGTGGCTCGCCACATTCTTCGAGGCTGCGGACAATCCTACCTTCGTTTGGGAAGAAGTGGAATGCCCCCAGTATTTGGTGGATAAGTATCAGACAACTATCAGCCTGGAACTTGAAACCAATGTCCTTTACTCTGAAAAGTGGGACAACTATAAAGGGGACGGACAATACATTACTACGGATGCCTGCAGCAGGACGCCCAATGCCAAGGGCGAAAACTGCGACCCGGACCAGCTGGCTGCCGACAAGGCCAAGAGTTACTAGTCTTACGCCCCGTAACGAGGATTTATGAAACGTAAACTGTTCAAGTCGATGCTTGCGGCCGGTGCGGTCGCCATGATTTGCGCCTGTGGCGACGATGCTGCTTCGAACAACGCCACCAATCTGGGCACGGGTAATGATCCGGGTTCGGGCGTGGTCGATAACCCGATTAATTCGTCTGCGGTGACGCCCACTTCGAGCGATGTGGTTCCGGGTTCCAGTGGTTTTGTGAATCCCGGCTCGTCGGCGAATCCGGATAATCCGGTATCGAGCGCTGCAGTGCCGCTCTCCAGTGCCTCTGTCGTTCCGGGTTCCAGCGCCGACGTGGTTCCCGAAATTTCCAGCAGCTCCGTGAATACGGAACCGGAACTCGACGAGAAAGGATTCCCGACTATTGACTCTTACGGCCCGCCTCCGGCCGAATACACCAAGGACATTAGCGCCACGGCCCCGCGCGGCTGGAATACCCGCTACTGGGACGCCTGCAAGCCGCACTGCTCCTGGTATGCGGAAAGCGAGAACGATAAGACTCGTGCAAGCATGTCTTCCAATGAGGCCTATCTTTCCACCTTTGGCACTGCACGTAACTGCAACATCCACGATGTCGAAGTCCCGACCTTTACCTTGGGCAACGTATCGAAGTCGTGGCTCAATTACGAAGGAACCAGAAGCGCCTGTGGCGACGAAAAGGAAAAGGGTGTGTTCACCTGCACGGACATGGCTCCTATTGCCGTGAACGATACTCTTGCCTATGCATATGTTGCGGGCACTGCCGATAGCAAGTGTGGTAAGTGCTATCACTTACAATACGACGGTCACTTTAAACATGAAATGGAAAACAACCCGCCCAAGGCGACCCATAAGGCGCTTAAGGGTAAGCACCTGGTGGTGATGGCCTCCAATATCGGTGGTGATGTCGCCGGCGGTAACACCGATCTGCCTGCAGGTCAGTTCGACCTGATGGTGCCGGGTGGCGGCGTGGGCGCTTTCGATGCTCTCTCTACTCAGGTGAACAAGGGCGCCGGCTTCAACTGGGGCGCTGGTTTTGGCGGGTTCCTTACGGAATGCCAGAAAAACACCAACTGCGGTACCGAGGGTTCCCTGGACTGTTACCAGACCTGCGTCAAGGATATGTGTGATGCCGCTTTCGGTGACGCCGGTCTCCCGAATCTCTTGCGCGGTTGCCACTGGTTTGCCGACTGGTATATGGCTGCCGACAATCCGACCTACTACATCGAGGAGGTGGAATGTCCGCAGTACTTGATCGATCATTACTCGAGCCGAATCAACACCTCTAACGAAACCAACATCAAGAAGGTGACGGACTGGTCCACTTTCAAGGAAGGCGACGTACTCGATACGCTCCATTGCTGGAAGGCGGGCGAGGCTCCCCCGGAAGATGGCTGGGTAAATCCGAGCGCCGGTTGCGAAATTCCGTAAGCTTGAAAAAATTTGGATGAAGTCCCGTGCGTGCGCGGGGCTTTTTTGAACGTATTTCTATCTTTGTCTCCGAATTTTTATGACCTTTGAGGAGTAGGACTATGGCATCGGAAAATGCGATTATCGAGCGTGCTGAAATGTATCTGCGGAAACTTTCTTGCGGAGTGAATCCGCTGACGGACGAGATTCTGCCCGAGGGCGACGTCTGCAGGCAGGAGCGCATCAGCAAGTGCCTTGCCTACGTCGCCTCCCTGTTGCAGCAGCGCCTGAACCATGACGGCGTGGCGCCTGTCGTGCAGGAGCCTGCGCGCAAGCAGCAGGTAGCGCGGGTGCAGAAGCAGAAGCCTTCGCTGCAGGAACTTTCCATCGATCCCGAGTCGCTTTCGCGTTACCGCTTTTTCGACTACCCGGTTTCCATTTCGCGCGTGGTGCGCAACGTGAACGAGCTGTTGCCGAAGAACATGAACGCGCTGACCTATGCCGACGTGGCGAACTTCTTGGTGCAGGAGGGAATCTTGTCGCGGCAGGAGGCGGAAAACGGCAAGGAGGCGAACCTGCCGACGGCTCTCGGCGAAAGCTACGGCTTCGAGAAGGGCGAATCGGAGCTCCGCGGCCACCACAACATCTACACGCAGTGCTGGCAGCGCGCGCAGCAGTATATCCTCGACAACATCCAGAAGTGTGTCGCCATCGCGAACGAGCGTTTTGCCCGTACGGGTGCAGCCCCGGCTGCGGAACGGCCCGCCCGCAGGGACAAGCAGAAATTCCATGTGACGCCTGAACAGCTCGCGAACTATCCCACCGACGATACTCCCGTGCCCGTGAGCGAGATTGCGCGCCGCCTCAATGCGCTCCTCGACCCGGAGGGTAGCGTCGCCAAGATCTATTACAAGGTCATCCGTGGCTGGTACGTGTCGGAAGGGTATCTGGAATTCAGGGAGAACGTCGAGGGCAAGCCTGCGTTCCTTCCCACCGAAAAGGGCTCCGTGGCCGGACTCATGGTAGAATCCAGGACTGCGCACAGCGGCGAAGTCTACGATGTCGTCATGTATGACCTGCCGGCGCAGAAGCTGTTCCTGGAATACCTGGAACGCTCGGGCGGCAGCGTGGAGTTAGCCGTAGAGGAAGCCGAGGGTAACGGCAACGGCGGTTAGCAGCACGATCTGTCTGAGGATATGGAGTTCGTGGGAATTCATGGCCATAAAATACAAAGTTGGCCTTTGAAAAGCCAACTCTGTAAGCAATGAATAATTTTCGGGGTGCGGAAATGTGATTTTTCGCATGTTTTTACGCTTTTTAGGGGATTTGTTTTACCTTCTAAGCGTTTTTTCCCTGGCCTTGAATTCATCGTCCCTGACGCAGCGGAAATAGTGTACATTCTCCATTTTGTCTTTCGTGAAAAATGGCTTGTCGCACAGGGAAATTTTGTAGGCTTCGTCGTAGTCGATCTTGTCGGAAGTCCAGTAGATGGCACATTCCTGCCCTTCGTGCTTGTTCTCGTAGGCGTCGAAATACGGGGCGCTGAATCCGTGCTGGTTCGATCCGTTCTTGTGCCATCCCTTGGCTGTCTTGAGGCTCAGTGCGGCGGGCTCGCCGTAGCTGTTTTTCTCGACAAAGTCGATGAGGGTTTTCCAGTCCGCTACCGACGGGATGTGCCAGCCTTTCGGACACATGTTCTGGGCGGATTCCCAGTCTGCGCCAATGTAGTTCAAGGTGGTCCACTCCTGGCTTCCGATGACGACGGTCTTCTCGGAACGTCTCTGCTTGGTCCTGCGGATATTCCGCTTGGGCGCGATGCGGTTGCCCCAGTGCAGCTTGCTGCGGAACCCGCGCGCCTTTATGTCCTCGAGGTCGAAGACGGTGTAGGATTTCCAGCGGGAATCCGTGATGGCGGGGAAGGCGACCTTGCCCATGCTGTTGAATGAAAAAAGCGGCGTCCCTTCTTCGAGGAAGGTCCCGAAGAGGAATCGGTCGTTGATGTAGTAGCCGAACTTGGCCCTTGCTCCCGAGAGGAGCGTGATCTTGTCTTGCGTGGCCTTGTATGTCGCCTGTCCCGTGCGGGCATGCTTGTCGAGGGCCTCGATGAATGGCTGCGTGAAGCTCCCTTCCGGTGCGACGGCCATGGAACATTCGCGACTCCATTTCGTGAGGTGGTTCTGGAGGGCTTCTTTTTTTCCCTGGCTGATGCCGAGTGCGAGATTGTACTGGAAAACCACCTGGCCGAACTCGGGAGGTTTCAGGAGCAGGTCGCCGTCCATGGTGATGATGTCCTCGGTTTGCGGTTCCGGGAACAGCGTGTTGGCGCATGCCGTGGCGATGGCCCGGTTATCGTCTTGCTGGCGGGCTTCCCTGACTTCGTTCATCCTGATTTCGCCTTCCAGTTCGAAGAGCTTGCGGTCGAATTCGGGGAATGTCTTGTCGTGGAATACAAGGCAGTTCTCGTCGAGCGGGACCTTGATGGCGATGGCTCCGCACTGCCTGTTTGTTTTTGCGATTTTGTCGGCCTGCGCGAGAAGCGCGTTCAGCTGGTCTTCCTGCTCGCCGAAGAGTTTTGCGTTCTGGCGGATATCCTTGAGCGCCTGGATTTTTTTGTCCAGGAGATCGGCCGGGTGGTGCGTCACGGCGATGTTGTTCGCCATGGCGAAGGCGGCGGCCGTAGCGAGGAGCTGCATGATTCTTCTAGTCATCGTGCGGTTCCTCCGTGTCCTTGACGCAGCGCACGGCGAGGTATTCGTCCTTGCCTGCGGTGGCAGGTTTCATTTGGCTGTAGTCGAATTCCGGGTCCCACGTGTAGGCGTTGTTTTGGTCGAGTTCGTCCGTGGCCCAGAATACGGAGAACACCGGGGAGAAGCAAAAGCCGCCGCTATAGCTCTTGCCGACACACAGGTACTGGTAATCCTTGGTGTTGGCCTTGCGGCCTTCCTCGAGTTGTGCCCATTCCTTGAGCGATGGCAGGTGGAAGCCTTCCGGGCATGCCTTCTGCGCACCGTCCCAGTTGTAGACCCTGTAGTTGGTGCCGCATGATTTTTCGTCTCCCCAGTGGCACCGGGAGCCTTCCGTGGGGGTACCCGCGTTGTCGACCATCCAGGTCTGGTTCCCGATGGTGACGGTGGTGGCGCATCCGGCCAGTAGGAGCGCCGCTAACGCGGATGTAGCCCGGAAAAGATTCATGGAGGCCTAGTTCGTTCCGGAAGAGAGCCCCTTGATGGGCACGAGGGTCTGCGATCCGTTGGCGCCGATGACTACGGCGATACCGGCCAGGTAGTTGATCCAGTCGCGGTTGTCGAAGTAGCGCAGGCCGATCTTCCGGTTGGAGATGGAAATCACGAGCGGGACGAGGAACTGGTCGTGCGAGCACACGACGCTGATGCGGCTCTTCTTCGAGATGACTCCCACCAGGAAGTCATCGACGAACTGCTTGGTGCGTTCGTCCAGGTCGTAGAAGGCATCGGCGTATTCACCGTTGTATGCCCAGCTTGTGGTCACCATGTAGTTCATGTCGGTGCCGAGCGACTTGTATTCGTCGTACTTGGCGTTGTCCTTGATATACCAGCTTCCGTTCAGGATGGGGTATGCTTCGTGGACGAAATCGGTTTCGCCGCGGCCGATCGCGATGTTCTCGAGCGTTTCGCGCGTGCGGACGTATTCGGAGTGGGCGTAGTAGGCGCCTTCTGCGGAGGCGATCTTCGCGCCGACGGTCTGCGCCTGGAATACGCCGACATCGGTCAGGTGGGAGGTGCGTCCGGAACTGGACTGCCTGTCCGCATGGCGCAGCACGAACACGACCTTGTCGTCGGCCTTCAGGGAGGCGAATACCTTGTTGATGCTTACGAAGTTGGCGCCGAAGTCGGCGGCGGTCGGGTCATAGGCGCTCTCGTCGGTGTCGTAGAAGATGGGGCCTGCGTAGGTGGTGTCGCAGTAGACTCCGTCGCCCTTGCCGTTTTCGAGAGGCTTGAGGGTGCAGGGCGACTTGTACGAGGGTTCGTCGACGTCCGTGCCTACGGCGTAGGGGTCCGAGGGGATGTCCACGGAGGTATCTGCGGAAGAGGATTCGGGCAGCAGTCCGTCAGAAGAACTGCTGAGTTCCGGATTGACAGGGTCCGTGGAGGAGCTCGATGTCGTACCCTGGAGGGAATCCTGCGGGTTGACGGGCTTGTCGGGGTTGACCGTGGAGGTATCCTGGGGCTGCTGGGTGTCGGTGCCCGTGTTCGAGGGGTTGGACGCATCGTCGCCGCAGGCCGACAGGGTCAGCGCGAGACAGGCTGTAGCTGCAAGGTAGGACAGTTTCATACGGACCTCTTGTATTGATATCTGCTTATGGTTACCTCAAAAAAATATATAAAAAAAAGAAAAGGGGGGGAAATCGGGGGCGGCTTTCTATTATATTGGCGGATATGGAAAGGAATTCCCGTGAATTTGTTTCGCACGAGTTCCCGGCCGTATTTGACCGGGAGTCGCGCGTGTTGCTGCTGGGGTCGATTCCCTCGCCCAAGTCGCGCGAGGTGGGGTTCTATTACGGGCATCCGCAGAACCGGTTCTGGAAGGTGCTCGCGAAAGTCCTGGGCGAAGATGTCCCCGTGACGATTCCGCAGAAGAAGGCGATGCTCAAGAAGCACCATGTGGCGCTCTGGGATGTGCTGGAAAGCTGTACCATCGTGGGCGCGAGCGACACGAGCATCGAGGACGTGGTTCCGAACAAGATAAGTAGGGTCGTGAAGGGCTCGAAGGTGACGCGCATCTTTTGCACGGGCGCCACGGCCTACAGGCTGTACCAGAAATACTGTGCCCGCGACGTGGGCATCGATGCCGTGAAGCTGCCTTCGACATCGCCTGCGAACTGCGCCGTCTCGATGGAAAGGCTTGTCGAGGCGTATGCGGCGATTCTGTAGCCCGCACAAATTTGTATTTTTGTTCCCGAGAGGTTTTTTATGAGCATTTCGATGCAAGATGTTATGAAAGAGTCCGGCGTGGCATTCGGCACGAGCGGTGCCCGCGGCCTGGTGACGGCGATGACGGACCGCGTGTGCTACGTTTACGCGCGCTGCTTTATCAAGTACTGCGAGGCAAGCTACAAGTGCGAACACACGATCGCGATTGCGGGCGACCTGCGCCCCAGTACCGAACGGATCTTGAAGGCGCTCGTGAAGGCGGGCGAGGACAGCGCCTGGAAGGTCGTGTACTGCGGCCGCATCCCGAGCCCGGCGATTGCGCTGTACGGCATCGACAAGGCGCTCCCGACCATCATGGTGACGGGTAGCCATATCCCCGCCGACCGCAACGGCATCAAGTTCAACCACCCGAAGGGCGAGATTTCCAAGAAGGACGAACAGGGAATCGTCTCGCAGTCGGTGGATTTCGACGAATCGATTTTTGACGCGGCTGGCATGCTGAAGGATGCGCCCGCGCTCCCGGCGGTCGAGATGGAAGCCGAGGAAAACTACCTGAAGCGCTATCCGGCGTTCTTCGGCACGAAGGCTTTGCAAGGCCTCACCATCGGCGTGTACCAGCATTCCGCCGTGGGCCGCGACATCGTGGTGAAGGTGCTCGAGAGCCTGGGTGCCGCGGTGAAGCCGTTCGCACGCAGCGAGACGTTTATCCCGGTCGATACCGAGGCCATCCGCAAGGAAGACGAGGAACTCGCCCGCGAATTTGCGCACAAGGATTTTGTCGATGCTATCTTCAGCACCGACGGCGACAGCGACCGCCCGCTCCTGGCGGACGATACCGGCATGTGGCTGCGTGGCGACGTGCTGGGCATCCTCGCTGCCCAGGCGCTTGGTATCAAGCGCATTGCAACTCCGGTGAGTTGCAATACGTCGCTCGAGAAGAGCGGCAGCTTCGAGAAGATTTGCCGTACGCGTATCGGTAGCCCGTATGTAATCGCCGGCATGGAAAGCCTGGTCGACGCGAACGATGCAAGCGTCTCTGTCGCGGGCTACGAGGCGAACGGCGGCTTTTTGCTGCAGACCGACCTCACGCGCAAATTCGAGGACGGCACGCGTACGCTCCCGGCTCTTCCGACCCGCGACGCGCTCCTCCCGATGCTTGCCGTGATGGTGCACGTGCGTGAAGAACGCCTCTGCGTCGTCGACCTCCTGAAGAAACTCCCGAAGCGCTTCACGCTCAGCGACCGCCTGAAGGAATTCCCCACGGCCGTTTCGAAGGCGAAGCTTTCCGAGATCCGCGAACAGAAACTTGGCAAGAAGCTCTTCGGTGCGCTTACCGCCAAGCCGAGCCGTTTCGCGAAACCCGATGCCGACGGCAAGATGCCCGCCCCCTTCCACGGCGATATCGTCTCCATCGACGAGACCGATGGCTACCGCATGGAATTCGATTCCGGCGATATCGTGCACCTGCGCCCGAGCGGCAACGCTCCCGAGTTCCGCTGCTACGTGGAAACAGGCGACAAGGAACGTTCCGCCGAGCTCCTCGCCGGCTGCATGAAAATCATGGAAGGCTGGCGCAGCTAATTTTTGTATCTTGTCCCATATGTCCAAGAAGATCCTCCTGCCCCTGCTTCTGCTGAGCGTCGCCGCGTTTGCCGCGAGCGGCCGCTACTGGAATACGGGGCTCGGGGGCACGACGATGAAGTTCCTCTCGATGCAGGCGTCACCTCGAAGTGCGGCCCTCTCCGGTGCGGGTGTCGCCTCGCCCGTGCGCCTCTCCGAACTGACGCGCAATCCGCTGGCCGCCACGGCCGTCTCGCAGGCGGAGATCGGGTTCAGCCAGATTGTCTTCGGCGATGCGGGTGCAGACAACTTTGTCTCCATTTACTATGGGCTTCCGCTCAACGACCTGTTCGTACTTTCGATGGGGCTCGAGTTTTTGGGTTACGGCGATATCGAGGGCCGCGACGAGGAAGGTTTCGAGACGGATGAGTATGCCGCCTATGCGTGGGCGGCCCAGGCGGGAATCGGCAATCACGGTCGCCCGTTCGCATGGTCGCTGCAGGCGCGCTTTGCCTACCAGGCGATCGACGACGAGTCGACGCTCGGCATCCTGGCCGATGCGGGCGCCTCCTATCGCGTGAACCGCTTTGTCGCGTTCGGCGCGACGGTGACGAACTTCGGCTACGTCACCGACAGCGAATACGACGGCGAGCACGAGGCTGCCCCGATGGCGCTCCAGGCGGGAATCACGGGGACTGTCCCTGTGGGCGAACTCCTGCACCTGGAAAGCATGTGGGACGTGCATCTCTCCGCCGATATCTACAGGCGTGCCGACATGGAAGATTTTGAATGGCGCTTCGGTGGCGAGGTTTCGTACCGCGAGTTCATAGCGCTCCGTGCGGGCTATGCGCTGCGCCCCGAGACGGAAGATGCCATTAGCGCCGGCATCGGGATTACCTTCGGTTCCTGCGTCTTCGACTACGGCTATTCGCCGCGCCCGGCTCTCGGCTCGGGCAACCACTACCTCGGCGTGGGCTACAGGTTCTAGCGCTCTTGCTAGCCGTGCTTCTGTATCTGGTAGCAGAGGCATCCCCTGCTGATCCCGAGTTCCCTTGACGCCTTGCACTTGTTCCACTCGCAGGAATCGAGCGTCCGCTTGATGGTTTTCCAGTCGGGGGCGTTGCTGCGGCGTTTCGCCCAGACGAGCATGATGTTCTTCTTGGTGTCGTGGGCCGCGAGGGGGGAGAATTCCTCGGCCAGGATTTCGTCGAGCTTTAGCCCGTGCGACCCGAGGAGCGCGTAGCGCTGCAGCACGTTCTTCAGCTGGCGCACGTTGCCGGGCCAGTTGTGTTTGCGCAGGGATGTCAGGTTGCAGGGCGAGAGCTTGTCGGGAATCGTGTTAGGTGAGTTTGCCGTGCTTGCGTTTTCGCGGATGCCGTCCCATATCGATATCGCGATGTCGTTGAAGTCGGGCCGGTCGCGTAGCGGCGGGATCTGCACCGGGAAGACGTTGATCCTGAAGAAAAGGTCTTCGCGGAAGCGCTTGGATACGATTTCTGCCCGGAGGTTCCTGTTGGTGGCGCAGACGAGCCTGAAGTCGACGGGGATGCTCCTGGTGCTGCCGATGGGCATTACCGTGCGTTCCTGCAGTATCCGCAGCAGCTTGCTTTGCGCCTCCAGGGGCAGTTCCCCGATTTCGTCGAGGAACAGCGTGCCTCCGTTCGCGGCGCGCACGATTCCCTTCTGCTCGCTCTCGGCGCCGGTGTATGCCCCCTTCATGGCGCCTTCGAGAGTACATTCGATGAGGTTCTGCGAGAGCGCCGCGCAGTTGACGGCGACGAAGGGCCCGCGCTTGCGGTGGCTGTGTTCGTGGATGTAGCGTGCGGCGACCTCTTTCCCTGCGCCCGATTCTCCCTGGATGAGGACGGGGATGGAGGACTTTGCCGCGATGTTCAAGAGTTCGTTCGGTTGGTTCATGGGTGTCTCCTTCCCTAAAAACGATTGAACGGCCGTTTTGTGCCGTGGGTTGCCGCTTTTTTTACACTGGGCCCCCGATTTTTACATTTTGCAAACAATAGTTGCCCGGTCGGATGCCTTGAGCACCATTGCCGCGACTCGCCTTTTTTTCTAAATTACGCCCCGCGCGGCGGTAAAACACCGTCGCAGACATAGACAACCATATTACCAAAGTGGCTGGCCAGATGGGTAGGCTTGGGCACGACGGTCGCGAGGAAAGCGATTGCGCTCGAAGCCGAGAGGTTTGGTGGCCCGAAAGGAAAAAATGAGTCAAAGAATCGTATGCAAGTTCGGCGGCAGCTCTGTCGCCGATGCCGGCCAGTTCAAGAAGATCAAGGCCATCGTTGAATCCGACAAGAACCGCAAGGTCATCGTCGTTTCCGCCCCCGGCAAGCGCAATCCCAAAGAGACGAAGCTTACCGACCTCCTCTACAGCACCTACGACCTCGCCTCCAAGGGCCTCGACTTTTCGACCCCGTGGAACCTGATCCGTCAGCGCTATGACGAAATCTGCAAGGACCTGGGTCTCGAAGACAAGCTGACCGAAGACCTCGACAGCCTCGAGGACAAGCTGAAGAACCAGCCCGAATCCGTGAGCACGGACTTCCTCGTGAGCCGCGGCGAATTCCTCTGCGCACGCCTCATGGCCAAGTACCTGGGCGCAAACTTCGTCGACACGTTCCCGCTGATCACCTTCGACGACAAGTACCGCATTGTCCCGAAGACCTACGAAGACATCGCGAAGACCCTCTCCGACGAGAACCAGCTCTACGTGCTGCCGGGCTTCTATGGTGCAAACCTCCGTGGCGAAGTCAAGACCTTCAGCCGTGGCGGCTCCGACATCACGGGCGCCATCCTCGCTAACGGCATCGATGCCGCCAAGTACGAGAACTGGACCGACGTCTCGGGCATGCTCATGGCTGACCCGCGCATTGTCGAAAATCCGCTGCCCATTGAATACGTGAGCTACCGCGAAATCCGCGAACTCGCCTACTCCGGCGCTTCTGTGCTCCACGACGAATCCATCGCTCCGTGCCGCGCGAAGAAGATTCCTATCAACATCCGCAACACGAACCGCCCCGAAGACGCTGGCACCATCATCGGCCCCACTCCGGAAGAAGCGAAGCTCCCGATTACGGGTGTTGCCGGCCGCAAGGGCTTCTCGATGATCTACATCGAAAAGTCCATGATGAACAAGGAAGTCGGTTTCGGTCGCCGCGTGCTCGCCGTGCTCGAAAGCGAAGGCCTCTCCTACGAACTGTGCCCGAGCGCTATCGACTCCATGAGCATTGTCGTGGACTCCAAGGCTCTCGATGCCGTGCAGGACGTGGTCCTCGAAGACATCACGCAGCAGATGCGCCCCGACCGTATCAAGGTGTTCCCGGGTATCGCCCTCATCGCGACGGTCGGTCACGGCATGACGAACAAGATCGGTGTTGCCGCGAAGCTGTTCACTGCTCTCGCCGAGAACAAGGTGAACGTCCGCATCATCGACCAGGGTTCTTCGCAGATCAACATCATCACCGGTGTCGACGAAGCCGATACCGAGAAGGCCATCAAGGCCATCTACGGTGCTTTCGTGAAGTAATCCACAAAAGCAAAAAAAATTAAAGACGACCCGGAATAAAATCTGGGCCGTTTTTTTGTGTTTTATCTTCAATTTCTGCTAGATTATCAGGATTTGTTTTTTTAGTCATTCACTTATAAAATATCGGTGTATATTACAAGTATGCGTTTGTTGAGGTCCATCATTTGTATGTTGCTTATGCTTAGCCTTGTCGGCTGTGCCGTGAGCAAGAACCCGAATCCCATGATTCGTTATGGGGTCAATACGGGTACTGCTTTGGCGGCGCCGGGCATTGCGGCATTCTGCTTGGCTGGAGCGATTGGGGCACTCGCGGATAGTGAAGATATGATGGAGGATGACGAGAATGACAATGCCGATCTTGGTTCGATGGCCGTGATTGGTGTTGGAGCTGCGGCCGCGGGCTTTGCGGTGGGGGCTGTTCTTGGCGGAACCGTTGGATTCTTCAAGTGGATGCTCAATGGATTTGAAGACGATAATGTCGGGACAGGGGAGCACTTGCCGGAGAAAATTTTACCGCCAGCAAGGCCTGACGACTGATTTATCTTTTCTTCACGGTCCTGACGGCAGGGCTAATCTTCTTTTCGCCGGTGCCGAGGTAGCGGCCCTGCATGTCGAAAACGCGGGCATCACCCTTTAGGAACGGAAGGCTTGCGCGCCTTGAAATAGCTGTCGTGCCGGTACTGTCCGCCGTTTCGGTGATGTTGAAGTAGTCAATTTGAAAATAGTTGATGGAACTCTGCCCCTTATACCCTTCCACAAGCGCCATGACATCGGTTATCTTGCCCAGCTTGAGGCCGAGTTCTTCCCATTTTTTGAAGTGGGCGGTAATGTCGATGTGGCCGCTGTCGCGTACGGTGCGGCGAATGCTGAAATACTGCTTGAACGAGGAGTCGCCCTGGACGCCCACGTGACTGTTGGCGGTGTTCTGCCAGATGTCGTAGGTGTCGCCATCGACGGTGAATTCGCCGAGCCTGGTTCCGAAAGTGGATGTGTCGGCTGTATCTCTGATTATCCAGTAGTCTATGATATAAAATTCGGTTTTCGGCTCGGTGGTATTGCCTTGGATGCCAACCAGAAAATAGGGGGTGCCGAAGCCGCCGCCTTTTGTGCGAAACTTGTAGTCCGCCGCAAAGTTGCCATGCTGGTCGAAGGTCTTTGGCTCGTCGAACTTGGGACCAAAGCGCACGATAGCGTCCGCGGCCTTGGAGTAAACTAAGTAGCTTCCATCATCGTAGCACTCCAAATAAGCATTGTAGCCATCGCGCCAGACTTCGTAACTGTAGTTTGTACCGTCTATCGTGCCGGAGGCGTAGTTTTCGCCCTCCGCGGGCCATGCGTTAGGACACCTTTCCGCATAGATAGTCGTAGCCAAGCCCATGGTGAGGGCGATTCCTAAACCCACTAGATTCTTCATGCTACTAATATATACTTTTTGCGGCCCGGTGGGCGTTAATTCTGCTTAACCTTCGCGCCGTTTGCCTTGAAATACTGCGAATTCTCGTTCAGGGAACGGCTATTTTGTATGCGGCCGTTTAGGAATAATTCGCGGTTTTGAGATTTTTCGCTGTGGGCATGGGATGCGCGGCGACTTTCGCGGGGAGTTTCGTAGATGCGGGTCGGTGGCTCCACGCTCGATTCCAGTTTCCACTTCTCGAGGGAATCGAGTCCCGCATTCCCGAGCACGGCCAGGTCGTAGCCGATGACCTTTACGGCACCCGCGGCGTATGCGGTGTCGAGTTGCGCCGAGATTCTTGCGCTGTCTGCGAGCGCGTGCGAGTCATCGGTGCGGAACAGTTCCATATCCACCCAGAATTCAATCCCGTATTGATTGCAGGCCTCGGCCACCGCGCGCTCGTAGTTGCCCACGTTCGTAGTTTCGGCATGGTGCTTGCCCGCATCGCTTGCGCCCACGCCATCCTGCACGGCGATAATGTCGGGCTTGAACCCCGCGGCAAAAAGGCTCTCGAAAAACGATTGCAGCTTTGCGGGAGTTTCCAGGTTTTGATTGTAGAACGGGGCCGCCACCACCTTCCAGCCCTTCGCCTGTGCGGCTTCGGTGACCGGCTTCAAGAAGTGTTCCGTGAGCATTTCCGGAGTCGCGTCATCGCGCAGGCCGTCCCAGTAGTAGCGCGCAATCTCTTGCGGAATGTACACGCCCGCGACGACGCTCTCGCTCCCGTACAGCGCATAAATTTCTTCAAGCACATCCAGGTTACGTGCAGACAAAGTATCAAGCTGCTCGGCGGTCGGTGGCGTGTACCAGTTGTCGCCATTGTAGTAAAGCCCGAGCCAGACCCTGGTTCCGGTAGCCTTCGCCGCCTCGATGCTCTTGGGGAAAAGCTCGTTGTTCTTGTATTGCGTGTTCTGCAGAAAGTCAAGTTGCGAAGGGTAGTACAGGTGCGTCGCCTCGACGGCGGCATACTGCAACACGACCTCGTCCATCCCGAGCGCGTGCAGGCGCTGGTGCATGTGCGTGATGGAATCCTGCGGGTAGTAGGCGGTTGACCATCCCGCATCGAAAACACCCGCGAGCCCCATGACGTTCGCCTCCGCGGCATTGGCTGCGACGGCAAACGGCCCCGCTACAAGCGAAAACGCTCCGCACAGGAGTGCGGGGAGCGCATGCCTGAATGTGTGCTGCGAGATTGCCATACCTGAAATATATACCTATTTTCGGAGGAGCGGCTAGGAGATTATCTCCAGTCGCTTTTTTTCACGTTGCTGTACGATTCGCTCTTTTCTACGACCTGGAATTCGAAGGTGCTGTATTTTTTGCAATGCTGGCAGTAGAAACGGTGTTCCCATGTTTCGGTGCGCTTGGTCTTGCAGCGTTCGCCAGAAACGGAACGCGTCTTGTAGATGTCCCGGCTTCCGATTTCCCTCTGGTATCCCGAGTTCAGATCGCGCTCGACGGTTTTTTCTACCCCGACCTTCATGCTTTCGGTATCGTGGAATGTCCCGCGTGTATTTTCGATGAGTGTGTCCATCAGCACTTTTCCCAGGTGGTCCAGCTTGTATGCATGGTGACACAAGTCGCAACGGTGGAATACAATTTGCTCGTTTGTCTTTTTTATGGCATGCACGAGTCCGCCGATCAATATCAAAATGTTGCCGCTTACTCCGCATACAAAGAGCAGATAGGCGGCGAAAAGCGGAATGTACAACAGGCCTCCGATAGTTTTTAATGTACTGTTTGAGCCTACTGGGATGATTGTCAATAGACGGGAAATGCTGAAGGTGACAACAAAAATGAAAAGTATCATCAGGAGGGCGTCGAATACGCCCGATAGGCCGCGCGCTATAATTTTTCCGTACCTGCCAGCGAACAGGTCTATCGTGTATTTTTTCTTGTAGATACCTGTAGGAACATATGCCAGCCCACGTTTAGGAAGTGGCTTGTATACTTTGTTCACGATTTCGAAGTGGCTTGCATAGATTTGAAGTGTGTTTTCGAAGTATATCGGTAGCGTGGACGGAATAAACAGGAGCTCGTCGTACTTGTGGACCTTTCCGTCGGAGGTCTTGAATGAATAGGTATTCTTTTTTTTGTTGACGTCCAGCACGTTGACCGTGTCGCCCGTTTTTAGGACTATGGCGCGTGCCAATTTGGCGGCTTCGGGCAGTTTCGCGATAACCTTACTTCCATCGGGCAATTGAATAAGGTATTGGGCTTCGTCATAATATATATGCCACAGTACGCCTTCTGCGAAAACATCAAAGACTCCAAGCACCTTGACCTTGGTTCCGGCTTTTACGGTAGCTGCTTTTTCGCGAGTAATCAGCTTGCTTGTCTCGGTTGCCCATTTAAGGGTAATCTCTGGGGCGATTTCGGCTGCCTGTTCTTCGGTCAGGCGCTCGCTATCCAGTACATTTATCCAGTGTGACGGTGGGAAGAAAATGCATACGCCGAATACGACGCCCGCCATGAGCCCCCACAACAGCAATTTGAATATTGACCCGACGATGAGATTATATACAAAGAGTATTATTTTCTTTATGACCTTCATAACGGAAATATATATTCTTTTGAACCTAAAATCAAAAATTCGAAAAACAGTATAAAAAAATCCGGCCTCGCGGCCGGAATTCTATTATATGTCCTGAAAACCATGCGGGAGCGCATTTTTTCAATCGCCGAGGCCGAACGTGATTTGAGTCACGATTACCGTCGCTTTAGCGCCTTGTCGACATCGGAGGCCTTGCGGAACTTTCCGAGCAGCCGCTTCGTCTTTTCCGAATAGTCTTCGTAGTAGACCCAGTATTTCTTGTCCAGGTAGACGATCAGGTATTGGCCGCTTTTGTCCTGGTACTGCCGGAATTCCGCATCTTCCAGGGATGCGCCTTCTTCCCAGGGCTTCAAGCGTAAATGGTGGGCGAGAGCGTCGTACCGGATTTTTTGGAAGAGGTCGACCGAATCGACGAACATCGGGGCGTTTTCATATTTCTTTTTCCCGCCGTTCACCTTGAGCGCGCTTGTCTGGAGTTCCGCGGCTTCGCCGTCTTCCAGGGAAAAGTACACGGGATCGTTTTTGAACATCCTGTTCAGGAGCGGAGTCCATTTGTTCAAGTCCATATGCCAAGCGTATGCATAATACGTCTTCCCGAGGCGCATCACATAGAACGGCAACTTCCCGGCACTTTGCAGCGTCACGGTAGAATCCATCATGGTATTCAGTCCGGCATCCCTCTCGAGCTCGAGGGTCGTCTTGTAGCTCCCTACGAAATTCCCGTCCCTATACAGGCGGTAGGCGATGCCGTTGGTGCTCGTGGCGATGTGCGTCCCCCTTTTTGTCTTCAGGATGCGAAGTCCCCAGAACCTGTAGCGCGCGGGGTCGTAGTCCTCGATCAAGCCCCTCTTGAGTATTTCCTTGAAGGCGACAGGGCGCGATTCGTTGACCCTCAGGACCCGCAGCTCGCCCGATAAGCCGGCGAGCCCTCCGTAAGCCCGGTCGACATCTGCGACCGCATAGGCGAATCCCCCGTCGTCCAGATCGAGGCCGCGAGGTGCAAAGTGCAGGCGCTCCCACTTTTTTTGTTTGTCCAGGTAGGCCATGTACACTCCGTCGCAGCGGAAAATGGTCATCCCCACGTTGCTCTCGTTGTCGTGAAAATACATCTCGTCTTCGCCATGGACGATGCCGGCGACGGCGAGGAAAAAAGCGAGAACGATCATGAGTTTATTCGTGACGCGCATAGTAGGGAATATAAATAATTTGCGATTTAAAGTGCAGTGCGTTTCGCGTCATTGCACAGAGCGCATGACTGCTTCGGCTCGGCGATAGAACCCGCAAGCGGTTCTGCTGCTCTCCTCGCGTGTCATTGCGAGGGTTCGTAGAACCCGTGGCAATCGCTGTTCCGCTTTTGTGAAAAATAGCGTCATTTCTTCTTGATGCGGAAAACCTGTTGCCCCTTGGAATTCTTTCCTTCCTCGAAATACTCCGTGGCGCGGATAAGGGCGGGCCACTTGGCGTAGCCGAAGTTCTTGGGGCTCAGCGAAATCTGGCGGTTGATTTGCTGTGAAATCTTGGATGCGATGGCCCAGCCCGCTTCGTCGGCTTCCTCGCTGATTGCCTTGCGGATGGCGTTCATGATTTTCGCGTTGCCGCGCAGTTTGTTGCGGTCGAGTGGTTCGATGTTGTTCGTTGCCTCATCCGATTCGGTCGGCTTCTTGAACTTGTCGATGTAGATGAAGGAATTGCACGAATCGATGAACGGTTGCGGCGTCTTTTCTTCGCCGAACCCGATGACCTGTTTTGACTTGGCCCTAAGTTTCATGGCAAGCGGAGTGAAATCCGAATCGCTACTCACGATGGCGAAAATGTCGATGCTCTCCGTGAACAAGAGTTCCATCACATCGATAGTCATCGCGAGGTCGGTCGCATTCTTCCCCTTCGTGTAGGGGAACTGCTGTATCGGCTGAATCGCGAACGGATGCAGAACCTCTTCCCAGGGGTTGCTCCCCTTCCAGTTGCCGTAGGCCCTACGGATGCTCGTTTCCCCGAACTTGGAGAGCTCTTCCATGATGCCATAAATAGCATCCGCCTTGGCGTTGTCGCAGTCGATAATCAGGGCTATTTTCTTTTCCGTGTCCATAATAGGGAATATATGAAAAAAACGGAGGGAGAAGGAAAAATCTTTTCTTTAATCTACTATAATCCAGTCATTCACCGGTATTTCAAATGGAGTCATTAGTTGAATTCGATTCATTCGATTTTCGTCTGTCTCGTATATCAAGCTCATTTCTAAATCATTCAAAAACCAATCACCAACGATAGCATCGCAGTTGGGACAGCCAAAAGATATGTAGCTTTGATTAGATGTTTTGCTATAGCGCTCTTTTACTTCTCCCATTATGATGTTTTTTTCAGGGTGTTCATTGATGTATTTTTTTACCAACTCTAATATTTCATTTCCAAACTGGAGGTTTGGTATATTTAATTCATTATTTTCGATGCATTCATTATCGAAGTCATCGTCATCATATCTTGTTCCATTTTCATCTACCAAATAGCGCGTATAGAAAACAAAGTGGGGTTTATGGCAATGCCAGCATTCTATTTGTTCGAATATTACATCTACGGCTGTAATCTTTGCTGTTGTTAAATGTACAATTTTATCCTCAACAGCCTTCTTTACAAATGTGTCGAATGGCAATTTTGTTTTAGCCACGCTTGCCTCCAAGACATTCTCATTTCGGTGTAAACTGAAACAGCTAAAATTTAAGGTTTCTTCTGTTTTCGGTGATAGAACTAGTCCGAAAATCTTTACGCCAGCCTGTTCGATTAGTGGTAAAGACTTGGCCGCGTTCTTTGCAGAATTATAGGCAGAAAATGCTATGCGCTGATTACCTATTGTGATGAGTAAATCCGTTTTCCATGAGTCTGTTTTGTAGTATTTCTTGTAATCCCAGCCCTCGCCTTCACATATTTCTAAGAGGGCTGTCATAAATTCTTTCTTGGTAATGGGTTGTTCAGTTACTTTCTCCGTTTCCTCATTGATGAATTTTGGTGGAAATATGAGCTCATTTTCTGTTGCGGTAGAGGGCGATTCTTCTGTTTCTATAGGTTCAAGATTTTCAAGGAAATCAAAATCATTTTTATAGGTAGGATTATGTTCGAAAATCCATTCTTCAATGGCGTTTCTCCTACTTTTATTTTCTGGTCTTGGCTTACTTAGTATTCGTTCCCAATTAGCTAATGTATTTTGCGCTTCTATGGGGTTGACTGCCCTCATCCAAGCAAAATGGGTATCTTCATTTTCATGCCCATTCAGTTGAGATGGGTCGGCTAAAAAACTCTCCACACTGCCACACCAATATTCAATTTTAGCTTTAGTGATTGGATTTAACAAGATGTTTTCGAGTTTTGTCAGCCACCTTAAATTTTCTGGACGGTTATTTTGTCGATTCGTATCAATATGGTCCACGACATGTTGCTTTGTAGGCGGATTTCCTAAGAAAGCTGTCGCAACAATTCTGTGTACGGACTCACCGCAGAACTGAGCGTATCCACGATCGATCCTGTCGCCAAATGTCCAAGCATCATCTTTAGGGCGTTTGGGCTTTCCCTCGCGCGCCATCCGCAGAACCGCACCATTGTCGCGAACCTTGTATCGTTCGCCTTTATATTCGCATTCTACTTCGCGTGTATATTCTTGATTGACATCTATCATGGTTGAATATGGTATATAAATGAGAAAATGTATTTGATGTGCAAAACTACATCTTTTTTCGCATGATTTTGCTGTATCGATCCATCATCTTTTTTACATCGTCAAAAATTTCGTTTCTTAACGATTCTGGTTCAAGAACGAGTCTTTCTCCAAACTTCGAAGCCATTTCCCTTTTCAATTCAAAATTGATAATACAATTTATGCTGAAAAAATTCCCATCGTCCTCAGGAATGTGGTATTTTTGTCGTATTTCATCAGCATTCTTTTTCCTTAGCATCTTTTGAGAAGCGTGAATGGGTTTCCCATCTAAATAGGCACATTCTCTTTTCGATGCCCAGAAAATGATTTCTTGAGGATCTTCGCTATCTTTTTTTGAAACCCCAATCATATCGTCAAAATACTCATTCCAGTCAATATTGCATGGTTCAAATTTTTTTGAAGATTCTTTGACGTTATCTAGTTGTTCCAAAGAAAAGGTCAAAATTTTCTTTTTGTCCATTGCTAGACCAAACAAAAACCATCGTGCGTTATATTGTCTTAGCAATTGCGGATATAGCTCAATTTTATTCCTTTTTTTACTATGAATGGGATGGTATTCCATTTCGATAGTTTTTTGGTTTTCAATAAAATTTAATAGCTTGGGTAACAGGTCTCGTCGACTTAAAAATTCATTTTTCTCAAAGACAATGGATGGCTGCTTGGGTTCTTCTGTAGGCTCTTCCAACTGACCCAAAAAGCTAAAGTTTTCTAATCCATCCATTTGACCTACAGTACGTATGACGGCTTGCAATAATTTACGTTCCGATGTGGATATTCCTTGGTTGAAAATGCTGTCGGATCTATTTGCATAATGAATAATTGTATTTTTCCCAGAACGAGTTCTTTTTATTATTCCGAACTCTTCTTGAATGAATTCAAGATCTTTTTCTATACAGCGACGGCCAACTATTTCGTTGCCAGAATCCTTTAGTTTCTTGTTGCTTAATTCAACCATTTGCGACATCGTATAATGTTGAGCGACGCTTTCTGAAAGTAGTCCGTCAAGAATTTTTATTCGCAAGAAGGCGTTTTTATTTGTCGGCATTGTCAGCTTTTCCTTGACTTGCGGGACGCGTTTTTATGGAATGCAGTTGCTCAACTAAATGTCGTGAAGCATGAATATCGTTTGTGTTATAAGACCAGTTGTGGCTAAAACAATCTATCGTACCCTGGTTTCCGCTTGTCCCAATTACAAGGCTATAAAAATCGGTATTCTTTTCTTTTTCTACTTCTATAGCATCAATTAAATTGCGCGGAAGATTTGCCATTACAAAATCCGATATCATAAGGACATCTGCATTCTTATAATCGTTGGACTGAAGCATTTTTATTGCATGCTGCAACGCCGGGCTCGCATCTGTGCCACCATTAAAAGACATCTGTAGAAAACGGACGAGTTTCTGCAAACTATCGCCTTTTTTGAAATCACTCATATCTAGAGTTTCTATTCCTGTAGAGAATGAAATCAGGTAGCATTTTCGTTCTTCTTCGATTGCGATTTTGGATAAGGCGAATGTCACGGTCTTTGCAATGTTTTCCGGTGTTCCATGCATAGAACCACTTGTATCAACACAGATAATAATAGGACCCTTGGGTTCCTTCTTTTCAATGGAAACCTCTTCTTGCGTAGATTCTTCCCTTGTCCTTTCGACATTTCTTTGGTATTCAAAAGACAACAGCTGCTTTTGGGCAAATCGCAACTGGAAGAGTTTCTTTGTCGCCGGATTCTTCATCAACGCCAATTCACTTGGCAAGACCGAGGAGATATCATTTGAAAAACAAATGCCCTTAATCTCTCCACGATAGGCATTTTGGGGATGCCATTCCGTTTTTATGACAACCTTATCGCGAAGTTCCTTTTCAAAAATGGATTGAGCACGGTTATGCTTACCCAGGATTTCAGCAAGTTCTTGCAATGATTGATCTTGTTCAAGGAGCTTCGCAAATTGCTCTAAAATTTCAAAACCACTGGTTTCAAATACCCCTTCGGATAAATTCCAAAGACGTCCGAAATCCTTGATGAATGGAGAAAGAAGTTTTTCAAGACGCTTGAAGTTCTGTATTTTTTTATACAGTTCGTCAAGGAATGATTTTCGCATCTTGTCAATACGTTCTTGCTCCCATTTGTTTTT
>JAEEGH010009028.1_pt1 | contig 23379 bp, 20 predicted proteins | sample 9134181 | NCBI WGS metagenome assembly JAEEGH01 (sample SAMN16246544, study PRJNA631951) | gut metagenome | biome: gut microbiome; feature: rumen; material: DP-attached | host: Bos | place: Iran: Karaj | collected 2018-10
CATCAGGTCGGATAGGCCGGAAATGGACTTGCCTCCGGCCTCCACGATCACGTCCCCCACCAGCAGCCCCGCCTTTTCGGAGCAGGAACCCTCATAGACCTCCATGATGACCGCGCCGGAGCTGCCGTCCTCCAGATAAGCCTCCGCGTTGCCCACCAGGATACCCAGCAGGGGACGGCCCTTCACATAGCCGTAGGCCGCCAGGTCGTCCACCACCCGCAGGGCGTCGTCGATGGGGATGGCGAAGCCCAGGCCCTCCACGCCGGAGGAAGCGTATTTCGCCGAGGCGATGCCGATGACCTGGCCGAAGCGGTTGATGATGGGGCCGCCGGAATTGCCGTTGTTGATGGCGGCGTCGATCTGGAACATGTCGATGGCGGTGTTGTTGGAGATGGTGATGCTGCGGTCCAGGGCGGAGACGATGCCGCTGGTCATGGAATAGGTCAGCTCGCCCAGAGGGTTGCCGATGGCGTAGATGGCCTCCCCCACCCGCGTGCCCGCAAAGGTGCCCAGGGTGACGCAGGGCAGGTCCTTCCCCGGGATCTTCAGCAGGGCTACGTCGCTGCGGCTGTCGCCGCCGATGATCCTGGCGGTGTATTCCTCCCCGGAATAGAGCATCACCTTGACCTCCAGGTTTTCCGCCAGGGCGGTCTCGATGACGTGGTTGTTGGTGAGGACATAGCCGTCGGCGCTGATGATGAAGCCGGAGCCGGTGATGGCCCCTCTGGTGACCTGGCCGAAGACGTTGGTGCTGGTGGTGCTGGTGCTGACGCCCACGCAGGAGGGAGTCAGCAGGGCATAGATCTCCGCGGCGGAGAGTTCATTGCCGGTATAGGCGGCTTCCGGAGACGCTTCCCTGCTGCCCGGCTCCGGGAGCGTGTAGACGGTGACGCTGTCTTTGGGCACGATCCTTGCCCTTGCGAAGCCGCGGACGGAGGCGCCGAAGCCGAAGCCCAGGGCGCAGAGGAGCACCACGCCGATGACGATGAGGGCGGCCTTCCCACCCTTTTTCTTTTGCGGCGCCAGGGGCAAGCCGGTGTTGGGATCAAAATTAGCCATAATAAACCCTCCCGTTAAAAGAAAGACATCTGCGCGGAATCGGGCATGTCCCCGAAGGCACCGGCGGACTTCAGTTCGTCGATATGGGTCTTGGAGACCTTAGTGCAGGCCAGGGCGAATTCCTCGATGCTGGTGAAATCCCCCTCCCGCTTTTCATATATATCCCAGGCGGCGGCCTCCCCCAGCCCGGCGATGGCGTTGAAGGGGGGGATCAGCTTATCCCCCTCGATGGTGAAGCGGGTGGCGTGGCTCTTTTTCAGATCCACGCTGCCGAAGCGGAAGCCCCGGAGATAGAATTCATAGACCACCTCCAGGCCGGTATAGAGGTCCTTTTCCGCCTGCTTCAGCTCATTCATGTTCTTCGCCAGTTCCTGCAGCTTGCGCCGCACCGCCTCCACCCCCGACGTGGCGATCTTCAGGTCGAAGCCGGGGCAGCGGATGGTGAAATAGGCGCAGTAGAAGGCCAGGGGCATATGTACCTTGAACCAGGCGATGCGCAGGGCCATCATGACGTAGGCCACGGCGTGGGCCTTGGGGAAAAGGTATTTGATCTTCTTGCAGGAGTCGATGTACCAGTCGGGCACGGAGGCATCCCGCATGTCCTTCTCCATGTCCTCCGCCAGGCCCCGGCCCTTCCGCACGGTCTCCATGATCTTGAAGGCCCGCTTGGCGGGCAGGCCGTAGTCGATGAGGGTGAGCATGATATCGTCCCGGCAGCCGATGGCCTCGTCCACGGAGGCGGTGCCGGACTGGATGATATCCTTGGCGTTGCCCAGCCAGACGTCGGTGCCGTGGGAAAAACCGGACAGGCGCACCAGGGTGCTCATTTTCTCCGGCTGGGTGTCCACCAGCATTTCCCGGGTAAACTTGGTGCCGAATTCCGGCACGGCGATGGAGCCGGTGTGGCCGATGATGGGGTCCCCGTCGGGGATGCCCAGGGCCTCCGGCGTGCGGAACAGGCGCATGGTCTCTGGGTCGTCCATGGGCAGGGACTTCACGTCCACCCCCGTCAGCTCCTCCAGCATGTGGATCATGGTGGGATCATCGTGGCCCAGCATGTCCAGCTTCAGCAGATTGGACTCCATGGAGTGATATTCAAAATGGGTGGTGATGATGTCCGTATCCGGGTCGTCGGCGGGGTGCTGCACGGGGCAGAAGTCATAGATGCTCTTATCCTGGGGAATGACCACCAGGCCGCCGGGGTGCTGGCCCGTGGTGCGCTTGACCCCGGTGAAGCCGGCGGCCAGCCGGTTTTCCTCCACCTTGGTGACGTGGATGCCCCGCTCCTCGTTGTATTTCTTCACGTAGCCGTAGGCGGTCTTCTCTGCGATGGTGCCGATGGTGCCCGCCCGGAACACATGGTCCGCGCCGAAAAGCTCGATGGTGTCCCGATGGGCCCGGGCCTGGTATTCGCCGGAGAAGTTCAGGTCGATATCCGGCACCTTGTCGCCCCCGAAGCCCAGGAAGGTCTCGAAGGGGATGTTGTAGCCGTCCTTCGTCAGCTTCTCCCCGCAGACGGGGCAGAGGGCGTCGGGCATGTCCGCCCCGCAGGCGTACGCTTCCCCGGAAGCGAAATCCACATGGCGGCACTTGGGGCAGCGATAGTGGGCGGGGAGAGCGTTGACCTCCGTGATGCCGGACATGTAGGCAACCAGGGAGGAACCCACGCTGCCTCGGGACCCCACCAGATAACCCGCCTCGTTACTTTTCTGCACCAGCTTGACGGCGGACATATAGATCACGTCGTAGCCCCGGGAGCAGATGTTGTTCAGCTCCTCCTCCATGCGGTCCGCCACCAGCCTGGGGGGCTCGTCCCCGTAGAGCCGGTGCATCTTGGCATAACAGAGGTCCTTCAGCTGCTGTTCGGAATTCTCGATCTTCGGCGGGAACAGGCCCGTGGGCAGGGGGGCGACCTCCTGGATCATATCCGCGATGCGATTGGGGGTTTCCACCACCACTTCCCTGGCGGTCTCCTCCCCCAGATAGGAAAACTCCTCCAGCATTTCCGCCGTAGTTTTGAAATAGAGGGGCAGGGGCTCGTCGCAGTCGGAAAACTTGTTGCTCAGGAGGATGCGGCGGAATTTCTCCTCATGGGGCTCCAGGAAGTGCACGTCCCCCGTGGCCGCCACGGGCTTCCCCAGGAGCTTCCCCAGCTTCACCATCTTCCGGTTGTAATCCCGCAGCTCCTCCTCCCCGGAGGCGGTGCCGCTGCGGATCAGGAAGGCGTTGTTGCAGAGGGGCTGTATTTCCAGGAAATCATAGAAGGCAGCCACACGCATCAGTTCCCGCATGCTTCGCCGGCCGGTAATAGCCCGGAACACCTCTCCGGCCTCGCAGGCGGAGCCCAGGATCAGGCCGCCCCGCAGCTCCATCAGCAGGCTTTTGGGGATGATGGGGTATTTCTTGAAATGCTCCAGGTGGGCGCGGGATACCAGCTCATAGAGATTGCGGATGCCCTGCTGCTCCTTCACCAGGATGATGATGTGCTTTGGCTGCCGCCGCCCGTCATAATCCCGGCGCAGCTCGGAGATGACGGGTCCCAACTGCTGGATATGGTCCACGCCCTTGGGCCGCAGGCGCTGGAAGAAGGCCTCCAGCAGCATGCCGCAGGTGAGGGCGTCGTCGGAAGCGCGGTGATGGCGGAATTCCGGCAGGCTCAGGTAGCTTGCCGCGGAATCCAGGCTGTGCTTGCGGATGTTCAGCAGGCTCTGGCTGAGGATGAGGGTATCCACGCAGGTCTTCGCAAAGGGGATATCGTGGCGGGCGCAGGCTTCCGCCAGGAAGCCCATGTCGAAATCCGCATTGTGGCCGCAGAGGACCCGGTCCCCGGCGAAATCCAGAAAGGCCCGGACGGCTTCCTCCTCCCCCGGCGCGCCGGCCACGTCCGCATCCCGGATGCCGGTGAGGGTGGTGATCTCCCCCGGAATGGGGGCGCCGGGGTCCACAAAGGTCTGGAAGCGAGCCAGCTCCTTTCCCTGCTTCATCACCACCGCGCCGATCTCGATGATGCGGTCGTAATCCGCCTTGAGGCCCGTGGTCTCCAGGTCGAAGGCCACGAATTCATCTTCAAAGGCAGCGTCCTGCTCCCCGGCCACGGCCACCCGGTCGTCCACGTCGTTGACATAGTAGCCCTCCACGCCGTAGATGACCTTGATGCCCGCCTTCTTCCCGGCGGAGCACAGCTCCGGGTAGCCCTGGAGGACGCCGTGGTCCGTCAGGGCGATGGCCTTGTGGCCCCAGCGGGCGGCGGTCTGCACCAGCTTGGTGATGTCCGTCAGGCCGTCCAGCTGGCTGAAGCGGCTGTGGGCGTGGAGCTCCACCCGCTTTTCGCCAATCGCCGGGTCCTCCCGCTTGGGGGTGGGCAGACGCAGCACCGCCCGGGGCTCCATGGCGATGTCCCCGTGCCAGCGGTCATAGCTCACGTCCCCCGCCACGGTGACGAACATGCCGTCCTCCACCGCCGTCAGCCCCTCGTCCCCCTCCTGGAGGAAGCGGCTGATATGGAGACTGCCCTCGAAATCCGTCACATTGAAGCTGAGGATCTTCCGTCCGCCCCGGACCTCCCGGATCTCCCTGCCGAAGACCTGCCCGGTGATCTGGGTCCGCCCGGATTCCGGGGTCAGGGAGGAGATGGGGACGGATTCCCCCTTGACCTTCTTTCCCCAGAGGAGCTTCTCCCCGCCGCTTCCGGCCTTTTCCTTCTCCTTTTTGGCGGAGGCGCGGATAAAGGGCCTGATCTCCACCCGGTCCAGGTTATAGGTCACGGCGATGCGCCCCTCGGCGGTGCTCACCGCCACGGGTGGCGGCGGCGCGGGGAATTCCACGGACAGGTCCATGCTGGCGGCGGACTTGTCCACCGCCGCCTCGAAAACCAGCGCCTCCGCAAAGGGGCGCAGTATGGCCTCGTCCGCGCCGCCGGTCTCCGGCGCGCAGAAAGGGAACATCTCTAAAAAGGGGTAACGAACCTGTCCCATGGGATTCTCCTAGACAAATAATACGGACGTTTTCCGGAATCCGCAAGTAATGCCGATAACGGCATTACGCCGTATTCCGGTAAATCAGGACGCATTGCGGGGAGCGGAGTGCAAACCTTCTCAACGCGAACCTGTTCACGTTGCTTCAGTAGAAGGTCGCCAATGTAGTTTCGGGCTTCTCCGCTTTATCGCAGGTGATGACCATCAGCTCCGGCACCGCCGGCCCCTTTTTCGTGGGGGTGAGGGCCACCTGGGCGGTCAGCTCCACCCAGCTGCCGGGCACCGGCGTGTTGGCCGCGCTGGCCACGGCGGGGAAGCCCAGGAAGGTGATGTCCGCCTCGCAGCAGGTCATCACCTGCCGCCCGAAGCCGAAATGGCCCTTCCGATGGTCCCGGCTCTTCACGGCGAAGCCCCGCAGCCGCAGGACCTTGCCGTCATACTTCTCCGGCTCCTCGGAGATATCCCGCTCCCACTCCGCGTAGTCCCGATCCTGGATCTCCACGATGGGAGCGCTGAGGTCGTAGGGCAGCTCGATGGGCGTGTCGTCATATTCCTCCGCGCCGCCGGTGGCCTGGAAGTAGATGGGCACCTGCCGGGAGGCGGCCCGGACGATCTTGCGCAGGGCGTCCCGGTCCACGCCGGGGTCCGCCCGGTTGAAGACCACCACGGTGCTCTCCTTGAGCTTGTCCGCCGCCAGGGCGCGCATATTGATATTGTAGCTCACGAAGGTGGAGGCGTCGGCGATGACGAATTTGCGGAAGGGATACCAGTTTTCCGGCATGCGCTTGAAGAAATCCAGCTCCTGCCACATGCCGTTGAGCTCCACCATGATGGTGTTGCATTCCGTCCGATCCTCCAGCTCCGCCAGATGCTCGGGGGTGATATCGTCCCAGCCCTCCAGCTGCTCCACGAAAATATCCCGGCCCGGCACCGGCTCCAGCTCCTCCATGCCCTCCTCCGTCTGGAGGATGAGGATGCGCAGATCCTCCGGCAGCTTGGGGTCGGAGATCAGGCTCTGGATATAGGTGGTCTTGCCACCCTCCAGGAAGCCCTCAAAGAAATAGACCCCGATGTCCTCCCGTTTCTTTGCCATGTCAGATCCCTCCGAACAGGGCGCTCAGGGCGTCTTCCTTCAGCTCCGAGCCGATGACCACCAGCCGCCCGGTGACCTCCGCCGGGCCGGTGCGCACGCTCTGCTCCCCCGGCACGAAGTCAAAGTGGAGCCAGGTCCCGTCCGGGGCGGGGACGATGCCCTTGGAGCGCAGGACGACGCCCACCTTCTCCTCCTCGTTCAGGGCGTTCAGGATGCACTCCAGCTCCGAAGCCGTGAATTTCCGGGCCGTCTCCCGGCCCCAGGAGGTGAAGACCTCGTCGGCGTCATGCTCCCCGTCGTGATGATGGTGGTGATGCCCGTGGTGATCGTGTTCATGCTCGTGGCGGTGCTCGTGCGCATGTTCGTCATCGTCATCGTGTTCATGGTCGTGATGATGGTGATGCCCTTCCCCATGCTCATGCTCGTGCTCATGTTCGTGTGCATGCTCATGGTCATGGTCATGATGACGATGCTCCCGGCATTCCTCGCAGTCGCAGTCCTCGTCATGCTCGTGGTCGTCCTCGTCGTGGTCATCGTGAGCCAGCAGGGCCTGCTGCCAGTTATCCCTCTCTTTGGCCGCCGCCGCGATCTGTTTCCCGTCCAGCTCGTCCCAGGGGGTGGTGACGATGGCGGCGTCGGGGTGGATTTCCCGCAGCAGCCGGAGGCAGGCTTCCAGCTTGGCCGGGTCCATGTTCCGGGTGCGGCTCAGGACGATCAGGTCCGCCGCCTCCACCTGGTCCTTATAAAACTCGCCGAAATTCTTGAGATACATCTTCGCCCGCAGGGCGTCCGCCACCGTGATCTTGCTGCCGGGCTGCCAGTCGTCCCGCTTCAGCTTGCGCACGGCGGCGTCCACGTCGCTCAGCTTGCCCACGCCGCTGGGCTCGATCAGGATGCGGTCCGGATGGAAGCGCTCCATCACCTCGCCCAGGGCCTTGGAGAAATCCCCCACCAGGCTGCAGCAGATGCAGCCGGAGTTCATCTCCGTGATCTGGATGCCCGCCTCCTGGAGAAAGCCCCCGTCGATGCCGATCTCGCCGAATTCGTTCTCGATCAGCACCAGCTTCTCCCCTGCGTAGGCCTCCTTGATGAGCTTCTTGATGAGGGTGGTCTTCCCCGCCCCCAGGAAGCCGGAAATAATATCGATCTGCGTCATGGTCAATCACCTCGTTATAGGGTATCAAAAGATAGTATAACCCCTTTCCCAACGGGGCGCAACCATTTTCGCCGGGGAAAACCAAAACCGGCGCGGGGCACCTGACCCCGCGCCGGAATCCGCGCCGCCCTCAGAAACCCAGGGTCGCCCCCAGGCCGTCCAGCGCGCTGCCCGCGACCTTCAGCAGCCGGGAAACGCGGCGGCTGACCTTGCTGCGGCGGGGCATGAGGCAGAGGCCCAGCGCAGCACCCATGGCCATGCCGGCGCCCATGCCCTTCAGAAAGCTCATCCTTCCCATGCGAAACCTTCCTTTGCTGATATTTCATCGCTATTATTCCACGGAGAAAGCCCATTTTTCCCGGTCGTTTTTTCCAACCATGTCTTGAATTACCGGCGCACATCCTGTAAAATGTACCGAAAGGCAACCATAATCTAGAAACGGAGGATCGGAACCGTGAAGAAAAAATCCTTCTGGTGCACGCTGGCAGCGATCGTCGCCGCCGCCGCCGTGGCCGCCGTCGTCGCTTATCTGATCTATCATTACCGGGAGAGCATCAAGTCCGCCGTGACCCTTGCCAAGGAGAAGGGCAAAAAGCTGCTGAACACCTGCCGCGAAGATTTCAGCGACTTTGCCGATCTGTAAGCCATGAAGATGAAGCTGGCCGTTCGGAAGCGCTATCTGCGCTTCCTGCTCCCTCTGCTGGCCCTGCTCCTTCTGCTGGCCTTCCTGGCGCTGTGGGCCAGCGGCTTCGGCTTCCGCTATCTTTTCCGGAAGCCCGTGCCGCTGTCGGAGGTCCCCATGGACAGGCTGGAGGGCAGCTATGTGACCGTCCCGGTCACGGAGGCGGGGGAACAGTTCACCTATCTCGGATACTATGACGAGGAGTGGCTTCCCGCGATCACGGAGGAATTCACCGTCTGCAAGCTGAACGGGAAATACCTCATCATCCGGGTGACGACCAAGGACCTTCCCGTGCTGGACAGATACCTCAACGCCGCGGAGCTTATCCAGAGCGGGGAAATGGGCAGCATCCTGGAAGCCAGCCAGGGGAAGCTGACGGGTACCGTGAACAAGGTCTCCGCCGACGCGGAGAAGCAGCTGCGCAGCTGGCTCAGCAACCACCAGATCGACAGGGTGAACCAGTATGACTACTACAGCGGCAAGGATATCTCCGCCTATCCCGGCATTTCCGCGGGGAAATACGACGACTATTTTGACGACGTGATCCTGCCTCTGCAGCTGGAAACAAGCTACCTCGGCATCCGCTCCGCCGGGACCGTGAAGGCCCTGACGGCGGTCGCGGTCATCCTTCTGCTGCTGGCTCTGGCCCTGGCGGTGAGCATCCTCCTGGGGCTTTGGGAGAAGCGCATGCGCACCGCCATCCGTCAGCACGGCAAGCGCGTCGCCGCCGATTATGAGACGGCGGAGGTGCTGGGATCCCACCTGCGGATCGGGCAGGATTTCATCTGGGTCTTCGGCCCCATGAATACCCGCATCCTGGAAACCAAGGACGTGATCTGGGCCTATCCCCGCAGCCGCCGGCTGGAGGGGGGCAAGCAGCTCTGGAGCGTCGTGATGAAGACCGACTGGGGCAGCGAGGCCGCGGCGAAGCTGGACAGCGAAGCGGCGGTGGAGAAAGCGGTGGCGGCCCTGCGCAGCCGCGGCTATCCCATGACCGTGGGCTTCGACAAGGAAAAGCAGAAGCTCTATAAAAAGGACCTGGCCGCCTTCAAGGGCAAGGTCAAAAGCGGCACGATTTAGAGCGTGTTCACACTACCGCTCAACGGCCGGATTTTGGCCTGTTTTCCGCCATGCTGCGTTGCATTCCCTTGAAATACACAGAGTATTTCTGCGGAAATGCGCCTTGCCTGACGAAAAACAGACGCAAAACCAGCTCGTCTCCGGTAGTGTGAACACGCTCTAGTCCATATGGCGCAAATCGCCCGGAGGGGAACCCTCCGGGCGATTCTGGTTATTTTCCCGCTTCGGGCGCAGGTTTTCCGAGTCTGGCCCATTCCGCCGCCTTTTGCAGGGTTTCCCGGATGAAATCATGCTTCCCTGCAGTGTACTTTTCCCGCCCGGCGTCTTCCGGGTTCGCCGCAGCCAGGGAGATTTTCAAGGCTTCGTAGGCCTTGGCCTCCGCCGGGAAGGCGTTGAGGTAGTCCCGGAAATTCAGATAGTTCAGCCAATCCGGGCTGTCTGCCGGCACCACATGGATGAAATGGGTCTGCTCCTCCCCCGTGCCGTCATAATAACTGCCGCAGGCAAAGAGCTCCTGGTTTTCGATGTTCTTGCCGGGGCGGTGATGGAAGCCGTGCGCTTCCAGGACCGGTCGTTTTTCAAGTACCTGATCGAAATTACGGGCAGCTACGGCGATATCCACGATGGGCTTTGCGCAGATCGCCGGAACGGAAGTGCTGCCCACATGCTGGATATCCACCGCCGCATCCCCCAGGATGCCCCAAAGCGTTTCGATGGTCCTTGCCGCCTCTCTTTCCCAGGCCTCCTCATGGGGACAGAGGGCCACGGTCCCCCGTTTTAAGCCGAGCATGGCCTCGCCTCCTTACGGATCGATTTATCTCTGAAGAATAGCACCCGATATATCGTATGTCAACGGTGAGGTTTTCAGCGGTGCATGGATTCAGAAGCCGCCTGCCCGGTCATGGGGGACGCAGAGGTAAATACGGTACGCACAACAGTAAGTACCGTATCAATCTCATTCCCTCGTCCATCGTCCTCCGTAAACCCCTGGGGGAACGCAAGGGGGCCGCGGCCCCCTGGCCGATGGGGAAGGATTCCAAAGGGAACCGCCTTCGGGATAGGTTCCCTTTGGCGTGTCTTTGCCTGCTTTCTCCGCGTCGAGAAAGCAGGCCGCCGGAGGCGATGGGACGGGGGAACAAAAAGCAGACGCAAACGGCGAATCCGCAGAGGCCCGGAGAATTGTCCGCTGCGGCGGAGACGAGAGCCTGGGTTTACCATTGCCCGGTTTCCAGATAACGGTCGGCGCGGGCGTGGGCGTTTTCTACCAGGCTTTTGTCGAAACCCATGAGGCGCAGCAGCTCGATGGCATTGCGGGAGGTGGCCGCGCCCTCCCGGAGGCGGTAGTCGAAAAGCATCGCCTCCTCCCCCACCTGTTCCTCGAAATGGGCCAGACGGAACGCATCGGAGAGCAGGGCGCAGAGCTCGATATCGTGGGTGGCGGCCAGGCAAAGCGCTCCGGCGCCGGCCAGGGCACCCAGCAGCTCGCAGGAGGCAGCGATGCGCTCCACGGTGTTGGTGCCACGCAGGACCTCGTCCACCACGCAGAGCAGCGCGCCGGGAAGACGGGCGGCGTTCAGGATCCGTTTCAGGGAGCGGGTCTCCACGATGTAATAGCTCTCCCCCGCCGCCAGATCGTCCCGCAGGGCCATGGAGGAATAGACGCGGAAGGCGCTGGCCCGATAACTGCGGGCCGGGACGGTGCAAGCGCTCTGGGCGAGGATGGCGGCCAGAGCCGCCGTCTTCAGGAAGGTGGATTTCCCGGAAGCGTTGGAGCCGGTGACCAGCAGGGGCTTTTCCGTTTTCAGGTCGTTGGGGACGGCATGGGGCAGCAGCGGATGAACGAGGGCCTCCGCTTCCAGAAATGCGGCGCTTTTCCCGGCGAAATCCAGCGCCGGCAGGGCATAGCCGGGCAGGCCTGCCCGCCAGGAGGCAATGGCGACGGCGGCATCCAGCCGCCCCAGCGCTTCATGGATGGCAAAGACGTCGTCGTGCTTCCGCCCCAGCTTGTTTTTCAGGAATTCATAGGTGATGAGGTCCAGCAGGGTCGCGGAGGTGAGCACGTCCCCCACCGCCCCGTCCGATGCGGCGGAGACCCCGCCGGTGCGCAGGACGGCCCGGAGGCGGCCCAGGCTTTCGTAACCGGGGGCCAGCAGCCGGTCGAGCTCCGGGTCGCGGAGCTTCTGCAGCCGGCGGAGGGCGAAGACCATATTCACGGTATAATTCACCGTATCGAAATCCGAGCCGGTGTGGCGCTTCCCGATCTCATGGACGAAGAAATTGAGGAACAGAGAACCCGCCGCCAGCGGCAGACAGACGGAGGAACCCAGGAGCGCGCCCGACACGGCGCCCAGCAGGAGCAGCAGCAGCGCAAGATAAAATAGCAGCGGTCCGACGCCCCGCCGGGCCGGTGCGAAGGCGCGGCAGAGGTCCGCCCGGCGGGTGCAGCCCAGCCTGGCGAGGATCAGCTCCATGCGCAGCCGCCGCTCCCCGTCCGCGGCGGCAAGGCCGATGAGCTGCCGGCGCTGTTCCCACTCGGACCTGTCCAGGGTCGGGCTGCGCAGCATGTAATACAGATACTGCTCGCCGGAGGTGCTGCGCCGGGGGTTCATGCGCTGAAAGACCCGGTCCATGTCCAGGTCGTTCCAGGTGATGTCGTCCAGGAAGAAGGCGTCCCGGTCCGTCTGCGCCCGGTAATCGGCATAGACGCGGATCAGGTCCATGTCCCCGGCGAAATAGTGGGCGTCGGGGACCCTTCCCCAGGCGGCCTTCAGCCGCTTTTTCAGCTTGCGTCGGAGCATAGAGCCTCCTTCCTCAGAGCGCACCCTGCTTCAAACGGCCCGGCTCCGGGATCAGGCCAACGCCTCCAGAAAGCGCACCATCTCGTCATAGGGGGGCAGATCCGCGATATAGCGGGCATAATGGGCATATTTCACCGCGCCCTGCCCGTCCACCACGAAGACGGCGGGAAGCTGCAGCTCGTCCCCCTCGTATTTGCCGTGGGTATAGCCCAGCTCCTCGCAGGCTTTGCCCTTTTCCATCAGCTTTTCCAAGCCGCCCAGGGCTTTTCCGGCGGCCTCCTCCATATCCTTGGCGGGCTCGATCTCCAGGGTCTTGTAGAACTTCATCTCCGGGTCGCAGAGGATATCGAAGGGGATATCCTCCCCGGCGGTAGCCTCGCGGAACACGGCGGGGTCGCTCTGCATCACCACGACTACGTTGGCGCCGGCGGCCTGAAAGCGGTCATACCGCTCCGCCAGACGGTGGGTATCCAGATGGCAGGGCGGGCATCCGATGTAGCGGACAGCCCAGATGAGAGTGTTTTTGCCGCCGATGAGGCCGTAGAGCGTGTCCGCCGTGCCGAAAGCGGTGGTCACGGGCATATCGGGGATGACGTCTCCGACTTTGAGCTTCATGGAAAAAACCTCCTTTTCATTGATAAACAAATCGCAGCCGGTGCAGGCTGCGATTTGTGTCGTTTCAAGCGATTTTATCCGATCACCGCCAGCAGGTCGCCGGTGGCGACGGTGCTGCCCTTGGTGACGGCTACCTGGGCCACCTTGCCCGCCTTGGGGGCGAGGATATCGTTTTCCATCTTCATGGCTTCCAGCACCATGAGGTTCTGGCCCTCGGTGACGGTATCGCCCACCTTCACCAGCACATTCAGGATGGTGCCGGGCATGGGGGAATTGACCTTTTCCCCGGCTGCGGCGGCCACGGGAGCCGGCGCGGGGGCGGGAGCGGCGGCAGGAGCCGCAGCAGGAGCGGCAGCAGGAGCGGCAGCAACGGGCGCAGCTGCGGGGACGGGGGCAACATAGTCGTATTCCTTCACGACCTCGGCGACGCCCCGTTCCACTTCCACTTCATAGACCCGGTCATTCAGCGTGATTTTATACTTCATTTCCCGTTCTCCTCCGTTACATCTCTGATGGACAGAAAGCGCAGCTCTCCCAGGGGGCTGCCGCTGGTATCGGCCACGATGGCCATGAGCATGGCCGCCGTCTTGTCCGGCACGTCGTAGCGCTTGACGGACCCGGCGGAGTAGTCGGCCAATTTGCCGCTGTGGGGGCGCAGCTGCGCCTCGATGATCTTTCCGGCCATGGCGCCCTCCTTACATCGCTTCGATGCGGTAGGACGCCCGGTTCTCCTCCCGCTCGGTGCGGGAAGCGAAGAACTTCTCCGCCACCTGGGGGAAGGAGATGTAGCTGAGAACGTCCTCGTCGCAGCGGGCGGTCGCGCCCAGCTGCTTCTTCGTCTTCTCAAAGAGGGGCTCCAGGGTGTCGGCGTAACGGCCTTCCATGGGCTTCTCGTCCCCCAGGACCCGCTTCATCAGGTCGTGGTCGATCTCGCCGGGGGCCCGGCCGTACTCGCCACGGATGTAAGCCTGGACCTCTTTGCCGATATTCTTGTATTTGCCCATGAGCACGTTGGAGACCGCCTGCACGCCCACCATCTGGGACATGGGGGTGACCAGCGGGGGGTAGCCCAGGTCCGCCCGGACCACGGGGGTCTCTGCCAGCACCTCGTCCAGCCGGTTCAGCGCCCCGGCCTGGTCCAGCTGGGAAACCAGATTGGAGAGCATGCCGCCGGGGACCTTATAGTTCAGGGCGTCCGTATCCGTCCGCATGGAGACGGGCTTCAGCAGGCCGGACTTGAGGCATTCGCCCTGGTAGGCCTTGAAATGGTCGTTGCAGGTCTTCAGCACCGCGTCGTCCAGCTCCACCTCGTAGCCCAGCTGCTTCAGGGCATAGCTGAGGGTCTCGGTGGCGGCCTGGCTGGTGCCGCCGGAGAAGCTGGATAGCGCCGTGTCGATCACATCGGCCCCGGCCTCCACGCCCTTGAGCAGGGTCATGTAGGCAAGGCCCGTGGTGCAGTGGGTATGGATGACCACCGGAATATCCAGGCTGTCCTTGATGGCGGACACCAGGTCGTAGCACTCCTGGGGGGCCATGACGCCGGCCATATCCTTGATACAGATGGTCTCAAAGCCCATCTCCTTCATTTCCCGGCAGATCTCCACATACTTCTTCAGGGTGTGGACGGGGCTGGTGGTGTAGCTGATGGCGCCGGAGGCGATGGCCCCCCGCTTCACCGTCTCCTCCACGGCCACCTTCAGGTTCCGCAGGTCATTGAGGGCGTCGAAAATGCGGATGACGTCGATGCCGTTAGCTACGCTGCGTTCCACGAACTTGCGCACCACGTCGTCGGGATAGTGCTTGTAGCCCAGCAGATTCTGGCCGCGAAGCAGCATCTGCAGCTTGGTGTTGGGCATCTTCGCCTTGATGTTGCGCAGCCGCTCCCAGGGGTCCTCGTCCAGGAAGCGCATGCAGCTGTCGAAGGTGGCGCCGCCCCAGCATTCCACGGAGTAGAAGCCCGCCTTGTCCAGGGTCTCCAGGATGGGCTCCATGACGCTGAAGGGCATCCGCGTGGCGATGAGGGACTGGTTCGCATCCCGGAGGATGGTCTCTGTAAACTGTACTTTTTTCATGCTCACGTACTCACGTTCCTTAAGAGTTGTTGAAGTGAATTATAACGGCGTTTGCCGGGAAATGCAAGCTGAATCACAGGGGCTTTTTGCTGATCTTCGCAAAACGTCGGGGATAACCCGCCGGGGTGGGTCCCAGCTTCCGGATCACCGCCACCCGGCGCTCCACGCCCGCCACGGCGAAGCTTTCCGCCGATTCCAGGGAGGCGTTCAGCGTACGCATGGCCCCCTCCGCCTCGGCCAGCTCCTCCCCGCAGTCCTTCGCCTTCATGGCCAGCAGGGCACCGCCGGGCTTCACGAAGGGCAGGCAGAGCTCGCAGAGCACGTTCAGCCGGGCCACGGCGCGGCTCACGGCGAAATCGTAAGCGTCCCGCTCGCCGGGGAGAAGGGAGGCCTCCTCCGCCCGGGCGTGGACGCAGCGGACCTCCGTCCCCAGGCGGGCGCAGAGCTCGGAAAGGAAATCCGTCCGCTTCCGCTGGGCGTCCAACAGGGTGAGGGAAACGTCCGGCACCGCCAGCTTCAGCGGGAGGCCGGGGAAGCCCGCGCCGGAGCCCACGTCGATCACCCGCGCCCCGCGGAAGTCGGCGCAGCGCAGGAGACTGAGGCTGTCCAGGAAATGGCGGGAGGCGGTCTCCTCCTCTCCCTCCACGGCGGTCAGGTCCATCACGCCGTTATACTCCCGGAGACAGCGGAAATACGTCTCAAAAGCCTCCGGCGCGCCGGGAGGAAGAACGATCCCCCATTCCGCCGCGCCGGTCAGCAGCACGTCCCGTACGCTCATGCTTCCAGCCTGTAAAAGAGCTTCCAGTTTTCCACGATCTCCAGCATATCGAAATAGTCCGTCGCCCCCAGCTCTTTTTCGTAGAGGAAGCCGACGCAGCCGCCCCTGTCGTAGCAGGTATAGAAGAGGACGGCGTCGGACAGGACCTCGATGTTCAGCACCTCGCCGCCCCCGGCGTAGCCGCTGAAGACGGGCTCCAGCAGGGCCTTCAGCTCCTCGCTCACCGGCAGCGTTGCCCCCTCCCGGATGCAGACGGGCTCTCCGTCGGCCCGGCGGAGCAGACTCTCCTCCGGCTCCTCCACCAGGAGGGCAGTGAGGGTCTGCACCGCGTCGGGCTTTTCGGTGAACATGGCGCGGGCCTGGAGCATGGCATCCTCATGCCAGGCCGTACCGCCTCCGTTGATCACGTCCGCGCTCTGAAGGACGACCCAGCGGCAGCCCAGGGCCACGGCGGCGGCCAGGAGGCCCGGCAGGATGACGTTCAGCAGCGCCTTCATTTCGTTCTTCGCCAGCAGGTCGCGGATCTCGGCCAGCAGCTCCTCGGTGGTAGGCGCCTTGGGCTCCGCGGCGGCGGCTGCGGCAGCGGCGGCCGCGGCGGCCTCTTCCTCGGCCTTCTTCTTGGCCTCGGCCTTCTCCTTGAACTTATTGAATGCCTTGACGATCAGGAAGCAGATGAAGGCCACGATGACGAAATCCAGAATCGCGGTGATCAGGGTACCCAGGCCCAGCACGCAGGCTTCCTTCACCACTTCCCCGGCCGCGTCGTACTCGGCGGCCCGCAGGGTGATGTTCAGCGTGTCCGTCAGGCTGGAGCCGCCGAAGATCGCGCCGATGACGGGCATCAGGATGTCGTTGACCACGGAGGTGGTGATCTTTCCGAAAGCGCCGGCAATGATCACGCCGATGGCCATGTCCAGAACGTTGCCCTTGTTGATGAAGGTCTTGAACTCTTGCAGCATTTTCTTCATGGTTCCCGTCTCCTTTTCATTAGTATTTTTATAATTAACTTCTAATGCCCGGAAGTTAACTATTCTGCGTCAATAGCGCTTGGGGATCAGCCGCTCAGTGCCGCCCATGTAGGGGCGCAGCACCTCCGGGATCGTGACGCTCCCGTCGGCCTGGAGATGGTTTTCCAGGAAGGCGATGAGCATGCGGGGCGGGGCTACCACGGTGTTGTTGAGGGTATGGGCCAGGTAGAGCTTCCCGTCCTTGCCCCGGACGCGGATGCGCAGCCGCCTGGCCTGGGCGTCGCCCAGGTTGGAGCAGGAGCAGACCTCGAAGTATTTCCTCTGCCGGGGGCTCCAGGCCTCGATGTCGCAGGACTTCACCTTCAGGTCCGCCAGATCGCCGGAGCAGCACTCCAGCTGCCGCACGGGGATCTCCATGCTGCGGAACAGCTCCACGCTGTAGCGCCACATCTTTTCATACCACTCCATACTGTCCTCCGGACGGCAGACCACGATCATCTCCTGCTTCTCGAACTGGTGGATGCGGTACACTCCCCGCTCCTCGATGCCGTGGGCGCCCTTTTCCTTGCGGAAGCAGGGGCTGTAGCTGGTGAGCTTCTGGGGCAGGGAATCCTCCGTGAGGATCTGGTCGATGAACTTCCCGATCATGCTGTGCTCGCTGGTGCCGATGAGATAGAGGTCCTCGCCCTCGATCTTGTACATCATGGCGTCCATGTCCGTCTGGCTCATGACGCCCTCCACCACGGCTCCGTGGATCATGAAGGGGGGGATGCAGAAGATGAAGCCCTTGCCGATCATGAAATCCCGGGCGTAGGCCAGCACGGCCTCGTGCAGCCGGGCGATATCCCCCATGAGGTAATAGAAGCCGTTGCCGGAGACGCGGCCCGCCGCGTCCATGTCCACCCCGTCGAAGCTCTCCATGATCTGGGTATGATAGGGGATCTCGAAATCCGGTACTGCCGGCTCCCCGAAGCGGGCGACCTCCACGTTCTTGGAATCGTCCTCCCCGATGGGGACGCTGGGATCGATGATGTTGGGGATCACCAGCATGATCTTCCGAATGGCGGCCTCCAGCGCGGGCTCTTTTGCCTCCAGCTCCGCCAGCCGCTCCGCCTGGGCCTGCACCTGTGCCTTGACGGCCTCGGCTTCCTCTTTCTTGGACGGGTCCTTCTTCGCCTGGCCCATGAGGACGCCGATCTGCTTGGAGAGGGTGTTGCGCTGGGCCCGGAGCCCGTCCGCCTCCGTCTTCACGGCGCGGAGCTCTGCGTCCAGGCCGATGACCTCGTCCACCAGGGGCAGCTTTTCATTCTGAAATTTCTTTCGGATGTTCTCCTTTACGATCTCCGGGTTTTCCCGGACGAAGCGGATATCAAGCACGGTCCTCTTCCTCCCCTTCCACGGCGCCCAGAGGGCCCAGGGCCCGGATCAGGGCCTCCAGATCCTCGTTGCCGTAATATTCGATCTCCAGCTTTCCCTTTTTGGGGCCGCTGACGATGTGTACCTTTCTGCCGAAGCCCCGGGTGAGCCGATCCTCCAGTGCCTTGACGTAGATCCTGTCGTCCCGCTTCGGCTTTGGGGCGGGGGGCGGGGCCAGGAGCTTCTTCACCAGCGCCTCTGTCTGCCGGACGCTGAAGCCTTCCTTCCACACCTGCTCGGCGGCGGAAAGCATGCGCCCCTCCTCCCCCAGGGCCAGGAGGGCCCGGCCGTGACCGGCGCTGAGACGCCCGTCCTCCAGCATGGCCAGCACCGCCTCCGGCAGGGCCAGCAGCCGCAGGGCGTTGGTCACCGCCGGTCGGGAGCAGCCCACCGTTTCCGCGGCGGTCTCCTGGGTGCAGCCGTATTCCTCAATGAGCCGGCGCAGGCCCTTGGCCTGCTCCACGGGGTTCAGGTCCTCTCTCTGGAGGTTTTCCACCAGAGCAAGCACGGCTGCCTCCCGGTCGTCCGCCTCCAGGATGCGGGCCGGGATCTCCGTAAGCCCCGCCATACGGGCGGCCCGCCAGCGGCGCTCTCCGGCGATGATCTGATACCGGTCCCCGTCCAGGCGGCGTACGGAGATGGGCTGCAGGATGCCGTGGGTGCGGATCGAATCCGCCAGCGCCTCCAGTTTTTCCCCGTCGAAGGTCTCCCGCGGCTGATGCTCGCCGGGTTCCACCTTCTGCAGGGGCAGGGTGCGGAGGTCCGCCGCCTGCTCCGGGGGCAGTTCGCCGCCGAATAGGGCGTCCAGACCGCTGCCCAGACCTTTTTTAGCCATTTGCTCTCACCTGCCTTTGGGATTCTGCGCCAGGATCTCCTCCGCCAGCTGCCGGTAGGCGTATGCCCCCCGGGAGGAAGGATCGTAGCGCAGGACCGGCATCCCGTGGCTGGGGGCCTCGCTGAGACGCACGTTGCGGGGGATGGCGGTCTTGAAAACGGCTTGCTTCATGTGTTTTTTCACGGCGTTTGCTACCTGCAGGCTCAGATTGGTGCGCCCGTCGTACATGGTGAGAACGACGCCCTCCACCGCCAGTTCGGGGTTCAGGCTCCGGCGCACCATGCGAAGGGTGCCCATGAGCTCGCTGAGCCCCTCCAACGCCAGGTATTCGCACTGCACCGGGATCAGCACGCTGTCCGCGGCGCAGAGGGCGTTGAGGGTCAGCAGCTCCAGCAGGGCGGGGCAGTCCACAAGGATGAAGTCGTAACGCTCCCGCAGGGGCGCCAGCGCATTTTTCAGCACCTTTTCCCTGCCGGAGGTCTCCGCCAGCTGGATCCCGGAGCCGAAGAGATCCTTGTTGCAGGGGATCACGTCTCCGTAAGGCGTGGAGATCACAGCCTTTTCCGCGGGCACGCCCTCGATCAACACGTGGTAGGTGTTGGGGGCCGCGTTGTGCTTGTTGATCCCCAAACCGGAGGTGCTGTGGCCCTGGGGGTCGCAATCCACCACAAGTGTCTTCCGCCCCGCCTCCGTAAAGGCGCAGCAGAGATTGACACAGGTGGTCGTCTTTCCGACGCCGCCCTTCTGATTGAACATCGCAATTACTTTGCTCATAGCAGGATCATTATAAACAGCTCTCCCCTGTTTTTCAATGCCGAATTGAAGATTTGCCCATGTTTCACGTGAAACGTCCGGTCCTGCGGTCTGACGTCAGCGTTCCCTATGAATGGAAAAAGCGGAACAGCGGGTCTCCGTTTCCGTATGATCATTGCTGACGCGCTTGCGGCAAGGCCGCCTTGCCCGGCTTGCGGAAACGGGACGGATGGAGTATATTATATATTAAGAATACAGCAAGGAGGCTTTTTCCCATGAACGAGACCATGCAGGCGATCCTGGAGCGGCGCAGCATCCGGCACTATACGGAGGAGCCCGTGTCCGAAGACGCGCTGTCGCAGATCATCGAGGCGGGGCTCTGGGCCCCCACCGCCCGGAACGCCCAGGAGGTGAAGATCACCGTCGTCCGCGACCCGGCTTGGCGGGCGGGCTTCCGGGAAGCCTTTGAGAATTGGGACGGCAGAGCGAATTTCAAGAACTTTGATTTCGGCTGCCCGGTGTTTCTTTTCCTATACGGGGACAGGGATTTTCCCTATACGGAGATGGACAGCGGCATCGTCGTTGAAAACATGGCCCTCGCCGCCCAGAGCCTGGGGCTGGGCACGGTGATCATCGGCTGCATCCGGGGCTTCCTCCGCTCCGAGGCGGGAAAGCCTTGGCGGGAGCAGCTGGGAATGACGGAGCAGGACCTGTTCACCGTGGGCCTCTGCATCGGCCACGCGGCGAAGCCCACGAAAAAGCAGGAGCGGAAAGAGGGCCGGGTGCGGTACCTCTGAAATGTCAGATCGGACCCTCTTCGTCGAGCCTCCGATCTGAGAGAAACTTGCGGCGACGACAAATCGCTCTGCGAAAGGTATCTTTTCCCGAGGCGCATGTCCTCGGGAAAAATACCTTTCGTTCTGTCCGCGCCTGCTGCAACGCGCAGCACACCTGTTTCTATGATTATGTCAACTTGTCCGAGCTCCCCCCGAGATAGCGGCTCAGCACCTTGCGGTTCTCCATCTCCAGGGTCCGCAGGCGCTCCATGGCGGCCTGCTGGGCCTCCGGGGAGGCGGCGGCCATGGCGTCCTCCACAGCCTCCGTCAGAGCCTCCGCCGTCACGGCGCCGAGATCGATGGCCCGCTCCTGTCCGATGTGCCGCAGGAAGGCCCGTACCTTGGGGTCGTAAACCACGCCCACCAGGGGGGCGCCTCGCCCGGCGGCGAAGATGAGTCCGTGAAGGCGCATGGAGACCACGGCCTTCATGCTTCCCAGCAGATCGGAGAGGGCTTCTCCGGTGAAATCTCCCTCCGGCAGCAGGGCCTTCTCCTTCATCAGGCGCAGCACCTGCCGGGCCGCGGGCACGTCCAAGCCCCGGTCGACGGCGAGAAAGACGGGGACAAGGCCCCGGCGGGCCAGCGCATCCGCGGCGGCGGCGAAGGCCTCCGCCTTCTCCTCGAAGCCGGGCCAGGGGCGGAGCACGAAGCCCACGTAACGCCCCGCCGGATCCAGCCCCGCGGCCCGTACCACGCCCTCGGCCATGGCCGGGTCGTGGGCCAGGAGGGTGAGGGAGGGGTCCGCAGCCGGGATGATCTCCGGCCCGGAGACCCCCAGGTCCTCCAGCTCGGCGAGGGAATCGTTCTCCCGAAGGGTGATCACGTCCACGTTCCGGGAGATGATCTTCCCCGCCAGGCGGCGGTCGGCCGGATGGGTCACCGGCCCGATGCCGCAGCCGTACATCACCACGGGCACCCCGGCCCGATGGGCCTGACGCAGGGTATAGAGGTAAAACCAGAGGCTGCGGCGGCTGGTGACGTCCTGGATGAGGCTGCCGCCCCCGTTGAGGTAGAGCCGGCTGCGGCGGCTGAGCCGGGCGAAGGCGGGCAGGTGGAAGGTGTGGATGGCCTGCACCCGGTGGGTGAGCCGGGTCTCGGCGGGATTCCGGGAGACCACGCAGACCGGGGCGTCCGCGTCCTGCTCCCGGATCTCCTGGAGGATGGACTGCAGAATGGCCTCGTCCCCGGCGTTGCCCCGGCCGTAGGCCCCGCAGACGGTGATATAAGGCCGCCGGTCCTTCCGATGGGGGAAGCGGCGCAGCGCCGCTTCGTAGATCTCCAGCTGGGTACGCACGGTGGCCTCCAGAGAAAATTCCCGCGCTACCTTTTCGTAGAGGGCTTCGGCGAAGCGGGCGCGCAGGTCCCCGTCCCGGGCCAGGCGCAGGAGGCAGTCCCCCAGGGCCTCCGCGTCCCCCGCTTCGAAGAGGAAGCCGTTGACCCCGTGATCGATGAGCCGGGGCACGCCTCCCACCCGGGAGCTGACGGTGGCCTTCCTCTGCCTTGCCCCCTCCGTGAGGGCATAGGGGAAGGTCTCGCTGAGGGAGGTGAGGGCGTTCACGTCCAGAGCGGCGTAGAAGCTGTCCGTATCCTCCAGCCAGCCCAGGAAATGCACGGCCTCCTCCACCCCCAGGCTCCCGGCCAGGGCTTTCAGCTCCGCTTCCTGGGGGCCGTCCCCGGCGATGAGCAGGCGCAGGGCGGGATACGCGGCCCGGGCTTTGGCAAAGCCCCGGACGAGGGTGGCGACGTCCTTTACAGGATTCAGGCGGGCGGCGATGCCCACGTACACCGCCCCCGGCTCCTCGGGGACGCCGTGGGCCGCCAGGAAGGCGGCGCGGTCCAGCTTCGGACGTCCGGCGGAGAGATCCACCCCGTTGTAGATGGTGAAGAGCTTTTCCGGGGAAAAACCCCTGGTGATGAGCAGGTCCGTCATGCTGTCGCTGACGCCGGTGAGGTAGTGGAGGCGGCGGAGGGCAAAGCGGTTCATGCTCCCGAACACCAGGCCCGCCGCCGGGCGGCCCAGGTAATCCAGCTTCGGATCGCTGTGGACGGTGGCCAGCAGGGGCAGGCCGCAGTCCCGGAGCATCCAGGCCATGAAGTTGCCCCGGCTGCCGTGGCTGTGGATGAGGTCGAAGCCCTCCGCCCGGACGAGGGCGCGCAGGGCCTTCGCCGTGCGCGGGAGGTTCAGCCCGGGCAGGATGCGGGTGTCGATGCCCATCTCCACAGCCTCCCGGGTAAATTCGCTCTCCATGAAGCAGACCATGGTGACGCCGATCCTCCTGCTCAGGGCTGCCAGGAGCCCCAGCACGTGGGTCTTGGCGCCTCCCACGTCGCCGCCGCTGATCAGGGTCAGAATTTTCATAGGCCGGTACCATCCTCTTGCGTGACTGGCAAAATCGGTGTATACTAAGTTGTTATCATACGCCCATTATACATCGGATTCCGGGCGCCGTAAAGGCAAGGAGTGGGACTTATGGAAGAAAAACGCAAGGGCAGACTGAACATCGTGGACATCGTGGTCATCGTCATCATCCTGGCCGCGGCCGTCTTCTTCGGCTGGAAGCTCACCCACCGCGGGAGCGATGCGCCGGCCGTGCGAAAGGGCACCATCCGCTTCGTGGTGGAGGTGGACGGGCTGCGCAAAGATCTTTACGACGCCACAGCCGCCCTGGTCCCCTGTCAGATGGCGGCCTCCGGCAGCCTGGTGGACGGCTATATCCTGGAGACCTGGGGCAACCCCTGCACCGTGACCCATATCAAGGCCAAGAGCCCGGTGAATGCCAGCCTGGAGCAGGAGCTTCTGCCGGAGGACGGTGTGGATTATGTCAACGCCTATTATCTCTGTGAGTGCGCCGTGGATCTCAACGACAAGCTGAACCTCACGGGGAACCAGGAGATCCGCCTGGGCCGCAGCTATTATCTGAAAAGCGTCGATATCGAGCTGAGCGGCACCATCATCTCCATGGAGAAGCTGGAGGGATGACGCGCATTTGGCTCGTGCGCCACGCCGAGGCGGAGGGCAACCTCTACCGGCGCATCCACGGCTGCACCGACACGGGACTGACGGCGCTGGGGCGGCGGCAGCTCGTTCCCCTGGGGGAGCGCTTCCGCAGCCTGCCTCTGGACGCCGTTTACGCCAGCGATCTGTGCCGGGCGCAGGAAACCGCGGCGGCCATCGCCGGGCCGAAGGGCCTGCCGGTGATCGTGCGCCCCGGCCTGCGGGAGGTGCACATGGGGGACTGGGAGGACCGGACCTGGGGCTGGGCC
>JAEEGH010009029.1_pt1 | contig 23373 bp, 13 predicted proteins | sample 9134181 | NCBI WGS metagenome assembly JAEEGH01 (sample SAMN16246544, study PRJNA631951) | gut metagenome | biome: gut microbiome; feature: rumen; material: DP-attached | host: Bos | place: Iran: Karaj | collected 2018-10
GCGGCGTCACGTATTTTGGGATTGTCGCCCTTTTTACGGTGCTTCTCGAAACGACTCTTGCGGGCTACTTTAGTTTCCGCACGGTGCGTAGTTTCTTGTTCGAAAAGAAGGGTGAGCAGGAATAATGCGCCTTGTTTCTCGATGGTTGCCTTTCTTGAGTTTCGTTTTTGCCGTTGTGGCTTTTGCGGCTGTTTCTGCAGTTGCGGCTCCCAAGAAGACGGATGCCCAGATTGACGAACAAAAGAATGCACTGAAAAAGCTCGAAGTCGATTTGGCAAAAAAACGCGAGGAACTTGCAGTGCTTGAGACCGAAGAAAAAGGTGTCTTGAACACGATTTCTCTTTTGGACCAGAACTTGAACCGCACACGTTCGTACTTGTCCGCACTTTCGAAAAACGAAGATATGCTGCAAGATGCGGTGAAGCAGTTGGTGCTCGATATTGACTCGCTGGACCACAAAATCAAGGACCGCAAACGCGCCATGCGAAAGCGAATAAGGAATTTGTATGTACATGGCCGTAGTAGCGATGCCGAAATTTTATTTGAACTCTTGACCAAGAACGGTAATCCGGAGCGTGAAGTCTATTGGGTCCATCACTTGCTTTCCCGTGACCGCGAAAACGTAGAAACGCTCCGCAGTCTTGTTGCGGAACGCACGCAAAAGCAACAGGCCCAAGAAAAAAATTTGGCGGAACTCACGAGACTGCGCTCCCGCAAGGCGGTCGAAGAACGCAGCCTTGTGGCCCAGATGAACGGACAGTCGCGTGTTCTCAATTCCCTCAAGCAGGACAAGGCTTTGCAACGCATGGCCCTCAAGGAATTTGAACGCAACCAGAAGACGATGCTCGCTCTCTTGAAAAAGCTCGAAGAGCGCCGCAAGCGCGAAATCGAAGAAGCGAAAAAAGCCGAAGCGGCCCGCCTTGCCGCCCTCAAGAAAAAGGAACGCGAAGCCGAGAAAAAGCGCCAAGCCGAAAAGAAACGCGAAGCGGAAAAGAGCCGCCAGAGCGAAACGGCGAAAAAGACGGTTCAGGCATTGCCGTTCAAAGGTCCCAAGTGCATGCCCATGGAAGGCCCCATCATCAGCGAATACGGATTGCAGGAACACCCGGTGCTCCATATCATGACGCGTAACCTGGGTGTCGAAATCCGCGGAAAACGAGGCGGTCGCATTCGTGCCGCCGCTGCCGGAACCGTGGCGATGGTCTCCGAAATTGATGGTCGCGGCCCCTCTGTTATCATTGAACACGAGGATGGAACCTATACAGTCTATGGTCACATGAAAGCAATTCATGTCCAAGAGGGCAAAAGTGTCAAGAAATGCGAGGAAATTGGAGAAGTGGGCGATATCGCATCGTTAAATGGAATTAAATTGTACTTTCAAGTAAGCGAAGGGACTCAGACTGTAGATCCCTTGCAATGGTTGAAACAAAAATGATTGAATATCGCTTGAATGGTCCTTCTTCCCAGGAACGAATCCGCATTCGTCTTATGTCGGCGTTGCGTGAAAATCGGTTTCCGCAGTCGATTCTTATCGACGGTCCTGTAGGCATTGGCAAAAAGGCCTTGGCGATGGAAATTGCACAGGCACTCCAGTGTACAAACCCAAGCGTTCGCCCTTGCGGAAAATGCTTCGGCTGCAAGATGGCTGCCGATACTGGTGTGACGGACAACTGGGTCGTGCCGATGGAGGCGAAAGAAGCAAGTGCCCGCAATGCATCCGATGTCTCCGCCGGGAGTTCCGCAAAGACTATCCAGGATTTTAAGCAGGCCTACATCGAAGAGATTACGAAGAACCCGTACCGCGTCGATATTTTCAGTGCAGGCGCTCTTATTTCGGTGGAACTCATCCGCACGATGACAGCCTCCTTTGCGATGAAGGGCGACCGCGTCCGCGTGGTGATTATTGCGGAGGCCGACCGCATGAACGATTCTGCGGCAAACGCATTCCTCAAGACGCTCGAAGAAGTCCCTCCGAACACGTACTTCATCCTCACGACTTCATCCCGCGAAAAGCTTTTGCAGACCATCCGTTCGCGTTGCTTGGCGCTCCACTTGCCGCCCCTCACGGACGATGAAGTTCGCAAGGAAGCTGCCCGCGTGGGCGGCGAAGAATTTGACGAATCGTCCTTGACTGATGATGTGGTGGGACTTGCGGTGGGTTCTCCCGGCATGGCTCTTTACTATGCGGAACATGCGAAGGCGTGGTGCTCACTCGCTGTCGATTTTATCGAGAAATCGCTTTCGCAAGATTACACGGACTTGTTCTTTGAACTGGATGATTCCGGACTTGAAGACCCGGCTATAGTGAACCGTTTCTTGGAAGTGCTGTCGTTCTTGATTGCGGACTTGTTGCGCAAACAGTCGGGCGCTCCGCTCCGCATTCCGGATGCGACGAGCCGCGTGAACCTCGAACGCTACCCGCAGGTAGGGGCTTCTGCCTTGGAACTTGGGCTTGTGTGCGTCCAGGAAACGATGTCGCAAATTGCCTCAAGACGAATGGCGGCGGTGATGTGCCTCCAGAATCTTGCCATGAAACTTTTTGAAGGCTACAAGTAAAATGGAAGATCTTGTCGCCTCAACTTTGTCCTCTACGTTAAAGATTCCGCATGCGGTGGCGAGGTTCCTCGTTTCGCGTGGCATCAAGACGGTGGCCGATGCGTACCACATGCTGTGTTCCAGCGAATGCGATGTGCACGACCCCTTCCTCATGATGGGCATGGACAAGGCTGTGGAGTGGATTCTCGCGGTCCGCGAACGCGGCGAACGCGTGTTCATTTTTGGCGACTACGACTTGGACGGTATGACCTCGGTCACACTTTTGACGCGTTGCCTCAAAATGGTGGGCATCGAATCGGAATGGCGGCTGCCGAACCGCTTTGGCGACGGCTACGGCCTTTCTGTTGCTGCAGTGGATGAAATGTACGCCGCCGGTGCCCGCAATTTGATTACTGTGGATACTGGCATTACCGCGAACGTGGAAATCGCATACGCCAAGCAACTGGGCATGGCGGTCATGGTCATGGACCATCACCAACCGTCGGGCGACGGACTGCCTGTGAGCGACGTGCTTTTGGATCCGCACCAAGAAGGGGACGATTATCCGAATCCGGAACTTTGCGGTGTCGGTGTTTCGTATAAGTTTATTTGTGCCTTGTTCAGCCGCCTCGGGAAGCCCGCCCCTGTAGAATATTTGGACTTGGTCGCTCTCGGGACGCTTGCGGACTTGGTGCAGATGACGCCCGAAAACCGTTACTTTACGCGTTCGGGGCTTGAGTGCTTGAAGAATAGCCGCTGGCCCGGTGTGCAAGAAATGTACGCCTCCCTCATGAAACCGCACAGCTGCGTGGGCGGCATTGACGTGATGTACAAGCTCGCTCCGCTCCTTAACGCTCCTGGCCGCATGGAACGCCCGGACCCGGCGCTTAAACTTCTTTTGTGCGAAAATAAGAGCGAGGCTCCGCAGCTTCTGGAAGAACTCAAAAAGTGGAACACGCTCCGCAAGGAAAAAGAAGCTGAAATTACCGGAATGGCGATGGAGCAGGTAAAATCCCTTTACGGTGATACCATCCCGACGGTCATTGTGGTTGCCGGTGAAAATTGGCATGTGGGCGTGATTGGCATCGTCGCGGCAAAGCTTGCGCAGGAATTCCATAGGCCGTCTGCGGTGCTTTCGATTATCGACGGCATGGCGCATGCGAGTGCACGTGCTGTTCCCGGATTCAACTGGCACAAGGCCTTGTTCGAAAGCCGTGAACTGTTCGACCGTTGGGGCGGCCATGCGAACGCGGCGGGCTTTTCGCTTGTAGCTGAAAAAATAGAAGAACTGCGCGGTCGCTTGCTGCAATCGGCTGCAGACCAAGGCTATACGGGCGAAATCATCGACGAGGATGAATCGTACCCTTACGACATCAAGATTGCACTGCGCGAATTGACCGTAGAAACGCGGGTCCCGAGCGGAAGATTCCCTGTCCGGGAGCGTTCGCTTCTCGAATTCATCGATTTGCTCGAACCGTTTGGCGGCAACTTCCCGTACCCGGCATTCCGTGCGGAAGGCGTTACCGTGCATCGCGTCCGTGAGCTGCGCGGCGGCCATTTGCAGATGGAAATTTCACAGGCGGGGAGTGCCGTATTCCCGGCAATCGCTTTTGGACTGCGCAAGAGCAAGGCTTTGCTTGGGCGTTCCCGCCCGGTGACGGTCGTTTTTGAACCCATCTGGAATTACTACAACAACACCAAGACGGTGCAGCTTTGCATCAAGTCCATCGAGTAGGCCATGCTGAAACGTAATGCTCCTATGTTCGCTTTTATGCTCGTCTTTGTGGCGGTGCTGTACTTTGTCTATAGCATCCCTCGTTACGAACCCATCGTAGAAGTTGAAGAAGAAAAAAAAGAGGACGTTGTTGAGGAGTCATTTAACGGGCGCGTGGAGATGCCTTCCATTGATGAAATTTATGTGATTGAAAATACCGCAGGACGTGATTTGAATAAAATTGCCGTTTTTTTGAATGGGCGTGCTGCCGGATTGCATTATCTTTCATCGGAGTATTTCAAAAAATTCAAGGCACACCACAAAAACAATAGGGCCGCGAAGTCCGATGACGACGTGTTCCTTGGACTTCACCTCACGCTCGATAGCCTTGGACGTTTTAATGAGCCGAAAATCATGTTCTCGGATTCCGACAACGAGGTCTTTACGGTAAAGCTGCTAAAGCACGTCGAATACTTTTGGCGGCTTCCGCCTAGCAAGCAAGGCAAGCTTGAAATGTGGATTCCTATCCGCTTCCATGCCAATTAGACGGAAAAATTATCTTATATTTCGCTTTCTTTTTTTCATTTTTTTTGTTTTTCTACACAATTGTTCACTAGAAAAACGCTTTTTTACTAAAAAAATGAATGTTTTATGATTTTTTGCACGCATTTAGTGCAATTTGAAACTATTTTTAGGGTGCAAATTACGAGAATACTCCAATATATAATAATATTGTATATTGGGTTTGCAGTGTAATTATTGAGGAAAAAATGGAACTAACAAAATCGCAGGAACGCCGCTTAGCATTTGTCGCTAGCCTCTTGAGCTTGAACCCTAACGACCCGAACGATAGAATCAAGGCACTCCGGCATCTGAACCTAGATGAAAATGGATGCTTTCATGGCTTCCAGTATTCACAGGGCTTTATGGAGTTCTTCATTTTCTTGGACGAAGACACTCCGCTCGAAAAGGTTGTTGCCCATCTGAATTCAGATTTGAAGCAACTGCAGATTGCCGTGTTCCGCACCAGCGACCCGACTAATCCGTTCTTCCTCTCGCTTCGCGAAGAAGCCGACCCGTGGGCGGTCAACAAGATTTCCGAAGATGATGCCGAAGAAGACGATGACGCACCTGCAAGCCGTCCGTACATGGAAACGTTGGAGATTACGGTTCTCCGTACGCGCGCTACTCGCGACATCACTGACTCGGAACTCGAACGCACCCTCAAGGACATGCGCCGTAAGCTCATGCTCTGGAAGACCGACGTGAAGGCAAAACTTGAAATCATCGCCGAACACGACGACCTCACACGTGACTTCCGCAGCGCAGACGACAAACTTGAAATTGTGATGGATTCCGAACCGCTCCACCTCACAAGCGACCACGGCGAGCTTTTCCTCGGCTTCTGCCCGATTCGCACGATTTTTGACTACCACGTTGCTTTGGGCAAGCGCCTCAAGACGAAGCACAACATGGCTATCGTCTCCAGCAACATCCGTACTTACCTCGGTAACCTCACGCACACGAATGCCGCTCTTATCGACGCCTTCCAGACGATGGAACGTAACGACGACAAGAACGTGAACGTCGATGACTTCCCGTTCCTGCACAACGGTATGACCCTCACGGGTGACGACCTGCGCCTCAAGGAACGCGACGGCAAGAAGGTGCTCTTCATTGAACGCCCGAAGATCATCAACGGTGCTCAGTCCCTCTTCACGTACGAACAGTACGCCAAGAAGAGCAAGAAGCCTGTGAATCCGCAGGTGCTCGTGAAGGTCGTGGTGCCGTACCAGGGTGCCGACAACTTCTTGAACCAGGTGACGATGGCGAACAACCGCCAGAACCCGGTGTTCAGCTACCATCTGCGTGCCGCAGACGACTTGCAGTTCTTCATTTGGCAGCGTTACCAGGAAGAAGGCTTTACCTATGTGTATAAGGACGGTGTGCGTCTCAAAGCACGTACCCGTAAGCTCGAAGTCCGTATGCGTCCGGAACTGGCAAAGACCTTGTTCCTCATGGACGGAAAGCTCAGCGAATGCCGCTCCAGCGACTGCATTTTCGACAAGGAAACGCTCTACCAGCGCTGCTTCGGTGCGTTTGTGCGCGTCGCCCCCGAAAAAGAAAAGGACTTCGTCCGTAAGACTATCGCCTTCACGAAGGCATGGCAGCTCCTCAGCCGCTTGCCGATCAAGATCCGCAAGGTGACTCCGGGCAAGGGCGTGTCCATCGAAGCGAACGACGATAACCCGCTGACCCGCATCACGTGGAATGGCCGTCTCGAAGACAAGTTCATTTTCCGTAGCGCCGTGAGGGATCTCGTGGTGGCTCTCGCTCTTAAGCACTGGCTCGTTTACGGCAATCCGATCCAGGACTTTGAATGGCTTGTCGAAAACGAACTCAACTTCAACGATTCCATCCTCAAGTACGCTTCCCGCATCTATACGGACGACTTGAAGAACATCTTGATTACTGAATTCAAGGACAATACGAACTACTACGATACCATTACTACAATCGACAAGGATTCCGGCGAATCTGTGGAACGTCGCTTGTGGAAGGGTTTCTCGACCACGGCTACTTACGACAAGATGATGGATCTTCTGTGCAAGAAGAACCCGGCTTGGGAAAAATGCCGCGGCGGCATCGAAATGTTCCTCTAATTTATTCTTGGATTAGGGGCTAGAATCCGATTTTGAAACGCTCCCGTGAAAACGGGGGTGTTTCTTTTTTTCTATGTTATCGGTGCTAATTTTGAACGTCGTGTTTTTGTATTTTGTCACCGTTGCGTTTTAGAAAGATTTTCAAATCCGCCCTTTGGGGTTTTGCTGCGTGCAGCTTTGTCGCTGTCGGTTCCGTCTGGTCTCAAGACGGGACGCTTAGCTCGTATGAATCACTTTTTGACGATGAACTTTTCCAGGATGTACCTCCGGTATCGTCGGCTTCCGTAGCGGAGTCTTCGGTTGCGGCATCACCTGCTTCGGCAGAGTCTTCCGCGGTCCCTGTGTCTTCTGCGATCGTTCCCGCTTCGTCATCGACGGCTCCTGCGCCGGTTTCTTCCGCGGTAGCTCCGGCTTCGTCGGTTGCGGTTCCGGTTTCGTCGTCTCAACCGTCTGTGGCGGTGTCGTCTGCGACGATTCCCGCGTCTTCTTCGGTTGTGGCGCCTGCTTCGTCTGCCGTACAGCCTGTGGCGCCTAGCAACGAGCCTGCGTCATCGGTGGCTCAGTCTTCTGCGGCGATTTCGTCGTCGGTGGCGCCTGTTTCGTCTTCTTCTGTGCGCTTGTCTTCGGCGAGTGCATCGACCGCTGTAGCCGCTTCGGAAACGCCTGCTGAGGCAGCCTCCGAAATCCAGTCGGACGAATGGACTCCTGCCATCAAGTACATCCCTGTGCCTAAATCGACATCCCCGCTCGATGGTCTCCTCCCGATGGGCGGTATCGGCATGCGTCCTGGGCTCATGAATACGTCTAAGGGACAATTGTTCACCCACGATATCGATGTGGCGACCCGTGAAATCGACGTGACGGAAAAGCGCGTGAATACGGTTAACCGCACGGATACGACGGTACTCTGGACATCGCATTATCCAGAACTCGCGGATTACGTTTCGGACATGTACGATGTAGGCCGCAAACGCTTGTGGCTTAATGGCCTTGTCGGGCAGCACGATGGCGGTTACGAGGCTCCCGAAACGGGCTCTGTCTTTGATATCACGATTCCGGTGAACATGCCTGCGTGGATGAAGGACTTCGGGTTCAACAAGCCAAAGCTGATGCTTAAGGGCTCGATGGACATCCGCTTCAAGGGCTACGGCGAAAAGGACGATGCGGAGGGCAGCACAAAGACGAGCCTGTGGCCGTCTCCGTCGCTGGACTACAACCCGAGCTTCATGGTCGAAGGTAAGATTGGTCCGTACATCACGGTCGAAATCAAGAATGTCGATGAAGGTCTCGGGGCGCAGAACGAGGTTCGCGTTGTCTATGAGGAATCGTACAAGGGCGAATTCGAAGACTACATCTTGCAGCGCGTAGAAGCGGGTACTACGAACTTGTCGCTTGCCGGTACTGAGTTTACCGGTTATTCCGAAAACCACCAGGGCCTTTTCGGTATCAAGGCGGAATGGAAACTGGGCGACTGGAAACTCACGACGATTGCATCGCAGGACGGCGGTGAGCAGGAAGAGTATTCTATCAAGGCGAACGAATCGACGACTGAATTCCAGGTGACGGACAAGCAGTTCATGGCGTACCGCTATTACTTCTTGAACCACGAGGCGAGGAACGCCTATATCGAAAACGCTGTTAACGGCAACCCGACGTCGAAATCCGATGTCACCGGATTGAGATTGTACAAGAGAAGCGTGTTGAACAATACGAACGAGGTCATAAAGAATGTGACCGTCGTGTATAAGACGCCGCAAGGGAGGCTGATTACAAAGACTGTTGACCGCATGGAAGAAATCCCGGATAAAGAATATGATTACGATCGTAATACGGGTATCTTGAGGATTAACGGCGTCAATCGCAATACGCTTATTGCAGCAAACTACAGTAGTGAGAAGGAGGGCCGCAAAGGTAAGACTCTGCACGATGGTGGCGAGGCCGTGCTTATCCAATGGGATGCGGCTCTTAGCGAACTTACGGATATCGACAAGTTGATGCTTCGTAACGTGTATTCCATTGGCATCTCGGATGCTAGCGCGAATAGCTTTGTCCTCCGCATGAAAAACAAGTCTGGTATTTCTGGCGATTACCTCAAGAAACTTGGACTTGCCGATGAAAATACCGGTACTCCTCTGGTGAACGATGCAACCATATTCAAGAAGGATGCTTCTGGTAGTTACACTGGTGAAATGTGGTTGCCTTGTAGAAAGGTCGAAGATTACGATACCTCGATGAGCGTTCAGGACCGGTACAAAGTTGCGAAGGCGAACTGCTTGGAACCGTTGCGCAATTTGGATACGACTGCCGCCATGCAGCAGCTTTATACGCTTCCGGTCTATAACTTGGGTCGTTATACAAATCGCTTTTACTTTGAATCTGTGGGCAAGCGCCGTAACTCCATGCTCAGCGTGCGTGACCCGAATTCGAGCTATTCCGTCAATAGCGGAAGTTGCATGGATATTTCTCCAGGTTCCGAAAAGGTGACGGCCGGTTCTACGACGCTTATCCGCGGTACGGACTACGAAGTCAACTACGAGCTCGGCCAGATTGAACTTTTGAGCGACCGCGCCCTGGACCCGAACAAGGAAATCAAGGTCAAGTTTGAATGCGAACCTTTGTTTGAAGTCGATAACAAGCTCCTTCTCGGTGCACGTGCGGAATTGCCGCTCGACCTCTATGGCTTTGGCGCCGGTTCTGTGTTTGGCGTTACTGCCCTTTACAGGAGCCAGAGCACTACCGCCGAAGTCCCGACGCTTGGCAACGAACCTTATTCGAGTTTCCTCTGGGGCTTCAACGTCCGCTTGCAGGATTCCGTGCAGGCGCTTACGGATTTGGTGAACGCGATTCCGGGTATCAGCACCACGGCTTCTTCGAACTGGCGCGTCGAAGCGGAATTCGCCGGTAGCCGCCACAATGCGAATACCAGTAAGGACCAGACCGCGCTTGTGGAAGACTTCGAATCGACGGCGACTGGCCTTGTGTATCCGCTGTCGAGACTTTCCTGGTATCCGGCATCTCCTCCGGGCGGTACTGATACAGTCCCAGCGACTTATATCGAAAATCTGGACTACCGCCATAAAGGTGAGTTTATCTGGCACAGCAACAATACGGAACTTTACAAGTACATTTACAATAGCGTTGGCAATTCCGATGTCGATAACCAGCACTTGACCGTGCTCAAGATGACGCTCCGTCCGAACGATGACTTGATGGGCAATTCGTGGGGCGGTATCATGCGTCCGAACAGCTCGTATTATCAGGATATGAGCGAGATGAAATACATCGAAGTTGTCGCTCGCGGTAATTCCGGTTCCATCTTTATTGACCTTGGTCTTATTAGCGAAGATATTTCGATAAATGGCGAAAAGCCGAATGGCATATACGATGGTGAAAACCTGATTGGCATGACAACGGCTCAGCATGACCGCGGCCTTGACGGTAAGGTTGGTACCGACGAATACAAGATTGTTTGGGATTGCCGCATTGCGGGCTGCGATTCGACTCGATATACTTCTGCGAATGTGGACATTTCGACGAAAGATATTGCGGGTGATGACTTCAAGGACTTGGATGAAGAAAGCGATCCGCCTGCAAGCATTAACGGAACGGAAAACAACTTGGGCGAACGCGCCTACGATACTGAAGATATCAATAGGAACGGTGCTCTTGATATGGACATCAGCTTTGTCCGTTATCGAATCAATCTTTCGGACACTGACGAGGCGAACTTCGAAAAGCTCAAGAACGGTTGGCGCAGGTGGCGTATTCCGCTGAACCAGTACGATACGATTGTTTCTCCGACCGGTGGCAACTATAAGGAAATTCTTGCGGAATCCCAGTTTACCCGTATGTGGGTGGGCCGCCTCAATCCGGGTGTATCTGAAGCGAAGGTTCAGGTTGTCAGCCTTGCGGTTCTTGGCAACGCATGGGAAGAGACGACCGTTGCGGATTACTATCGCACGAGCACGAACGAGAATTCCCAGATTGTCGAAGTGAACGGTGTCGAAAATAAGATTTCTGAATACGTCGCTACACGCGATACGACTTACATCAAGGTTTCCACGATTAACAACCGCGAAAACGCGAAGGAATATGTTAAGTCCCCGAATACGGTGACGGAACGCGATGCGGATTCGAACGCCCCGCTCAAGGAAACGGCGCTTGTCTTGGATTACCACAACATGCAGCCGGGCCAGGAAGTGGGTGTGACTCGCTTGTTCGAAACGGATACGAAGAACTTCTCGTCTTACAAGTCCTTGAAGATGGAAATCCATTACCAGACGGACAAGAAAATTGAAACGGCGCCTGTGCGCTTTGCTCTCCAGTTCGGTGAAGGTTCTATAGAAGGTTCCAACGATTATTACGAATGGAGCTTCCGTCCGAAGGTCTTGCACTACAACTGTTCCCGCGATGTGGACTGCCACGAACAGAACTGGCTCGACAACGCATTTGCTATGGACTTGGTGGATTTCTCTGACCTTAAGCGTGGCCGCCATCCGCCGTATCTCGAACCGGTCGTGAAAAAGTTGCCCGGCGATCGTGAAGAACAGCTCCGCTTGGTCGGTAACCCCTCTATCACGAAGGTCGATTGGATTCGCTTTGTGATTATTGCGGATTCGTCTGCTTCGCCCGAAGACCTCAAGGGTACTTTCTGGCTGAATGACTTGCGCCTTTCTGATATGGATACGGAATGGGGCTATGCCGCCCGTGTGAATGGACAAGTGAACTTTGCCGATTTCATTTCGCTTTCGGGTGCCGTGCGTTATCAGGACGGCGACTTTGCGACGCTCTCCAATTCCGGTCGTTCGCCGAAGCCGGACCCGGCTCAGGCTGCCTCCCAGCTCGATGTGTCGGCGGACATTTCCATTGCGCTCAACAAGTTCTTGAACGATTCGCTTGGATTCCATATCCCGATGTCGTTCGGTTACCACAGCTCGACGAAGCGCCCGTACATGAAGCCGACGGATGACATGATTCTCAGGAAGAGCAGCTTTGTTGATTTGACGGGAGACATGTTCCAGGGCGATCTCGCTGTGGAGTCAGATGAAGAAGAAAACGAGTTGAGGGACAATGCTGAATCGAAGGGCTATCAGTCCTATGTGCAGGACTTGAGCTTCAGCATCAGTTACCATAAGGATTACAAGGCTAGCGAAACCAAGTGGGGCGAAATCCTGTCGCAAGCGTTCTTGGAACGTCCGGCGTTGAGCTATTCTTACCACCAGTCCGAAGGCCGTTCTACGACATCGGCGGATTCCACTTATTCGTACCATGCCTTGCTCGAATATAAGTTGGGTACGTTCAGCATGTTCAAGTTCAAACCGTTCGAAGGACTTTCGAAGTACTCCTGGCTTAAGGATCTTTCGAAGACGGAATTCGAACCGTGGCCGCAGACGTTCGACTTGACTTTGTTCGACTTCAATTACGTGCGCTATGTGAACCAGACTCGCGATCCGGACTTTGTGGAACCGCAGGTCGATAAGGTGGTGACTTATACTGCAGAACTCAACCACAAGTTGAACATGCGTTGGAACATCCTGTCGTTCCTCTCGGTGAACTATTCCGTGAATATCAAACGTGACATGTTTGGTGGCGGCGACCGTGAATCGTTCACGAAGGAAAACTTCTTTAGTACCTCCGAAGGTGGACTTTTCGCGAGCGGCATTATTTTTGACCACGACCATTCCGACCGCAAGGTCTATATGTCGCGTGACAGTCTCGTGATTATCCCGACGGATACCATTGCAAAGACTTCTGCTTTGGGCAAGCCGATGGCAATCGATTTGCAGAATCCGGATTCTTATGAAATCCGTTACGATACGACTTCGTTCTACAAGATTGATAGCGTTGGCCATCGCGAATACGGACGTGCATACGGCATTCTCCGCAACGAACGTTCCAGAAACCAGCAATTCAGGATAAACTTCAATCCCAAGCTGATTCCGTTCATTCCGTTCAATATGCAGTTCTCGTCTGATTTCAATCAGCAGAAGAGTATACCGGATGATTTCGATTTCTATGACAAGTCCAGCATCGATAAGAACTACTGGACGATATCGCAGACGAACCGTTTCGAGTTTACGCCGACGTTCAAGATTGTTGAACTTGCTGACTTGTTCGGAAAGGACAACGCCGTTTCCGGATTCTTGAACAAGTTAAAGTGGCGCGAAGTGAAGTTCAACTGGAATGCAAGTACGAACACTGTCGGTGAAAACTTTACTCTTGCACAGTTGTACGAAGAACAGAAAGTGACGCCGTTCCAGTATTACCTCTATGGCTTGGGCCTTGGCGACGGCCACGGTGGACGTGGACTTTGGAACATCATGACCGGTAATATGGGACTTACCGACCGCGATGATTTTACTGGATTTGCGCAGTACCGCAATAAGCATGTGGATACGCTTGTGTATCAGGGAACATTCCGCAATACTGTGTCTCGCTCGCTGCAAATGTCTACGGGACTCACTTTGCCGTTCTGGGACATTTCTGTTGCCGCAGACTTCCAGTGGAAAGAAGACTTCTCGCAGTCCCGCGAATACCCGCTGTATATCGACACGACAACGGTATTCCCGAAGTTCGGTATCGGAATTTCTATCCCGAATATCGCCCAGAAGGTTTCGTTCTTGAATAGCTTCCGTAGCGTAAGCTTGAACCATCGCTTTGACTATAGCCGCACGGTGACAAGGCGCCCGTTCCAGAGTGCTGAAGATTCCTGGGCGAGCGTGTGGAACTTCAATCCGTTGATTCGTATAACGTTCTTGACGCAGAACAACTTGCGTATCGAAAATAACGTCCGCATGAAGATTGAATCTACGGACCGTCGCCCGAAAGATGAAGTGATTTCCAACCCTTGCTGGCCTAAGGATACTTCTTCGAACTGCACCGATACGACAAGCTACTTCCTCGAAACACCGTGGATTCCGACGTCGCTTTACAATGACTTTGCCATCAACATTGGCGATGACTTTACGATTACGTATCCGCTCAAGATCGACAAGGGATTCCAGCTTTGGAAATGGTTCTTTAAGCTCAAGAACGATATCGACTTGAAGCTGACTGCCGGTTACGATTACAAGAAGACGATTCGCAAGGAATACACTCCGGTTGAAGGCTATGACATGAGGAATGCGGAATCCGGTACGGATGGAGTCTTTAAGCAGTGGGCATATGATTCGGGAATCCCCGAAGGTGAAAGAACTATCTATAAGCCGAAACTGGAAATGACTTACCGCACGGTTCCGTCAAGAACACATGAATGGTTCATTCGTCCGAGCGCTTCTTATACGTTCAACAAGATGGCTTCGCTTAGTTCGTATATCGAGTATAGACAAATTTACGAAAAGCTGGACGACGAAACGGCTCACGTGCGTCAAATTTTGCAGTTCGAACTTGCGTTGATGCTGAGATTTGATTAGCGCCGTGGGCGCTTAGGCTTGAACCATGTCTAAAACCAAAGTCGTAGTCGGTATGAGCGGTGGCGTGGATTCGTCCGTCGCGGCTTTGCTTTTGCAACAGCAGGGCTACGAAGTCGTGGGCGTGACGCTGCGCGTTTTGCCCGACGTCGGCGCCCCAGAATCTGCCTTTGATGCTGAAAACGACCCGAGCGTGGTGCGTGCAAAGGTAATTGCCGAAAAGCTCGGCATCGAACACCATGTGGCGAATTGCTCCGATACATTTACGAACGAAGTCTTGAAGCGCTGCCATGCGGATTTTTCGCATGCGCGGACGCCGAACCCTTGTTGCTATTGCAATCGCTTTATCAAGTTCGGCTGGATGATGGATTACGCAAAATCGCTCGGCGCCGAATTCTTGGCGACAGGGCATTATGTGCGCATCGAAGAAGTTAATGGAACGCGCAGGCTTTTGCGGGGCCGTGACCCCGGCAAGGACCAGAGCTACTTTTTGTTCTGGGTTCCCGATGAGCGCCGCAATCACGTGCTTACTCCGCTTGGAGCATACGTGAAAAGCGAAGTTCGTGAAATTGCCGAACAGAACGGCTTTGTGAACGCCAAAACGGGCGACAGCCAGGACATTTGCTTTGACATTTACGGTTCGCAATACACTGATTTTTTGAAGGATCGCTTTGGCGAGATGACGCGCCCGGGCCGCTTCGTGGATGAGAAGGGCAAGGTGTGGAATACGCACGAAGGGTTCCATAAGTACACGGTCGGGCAGCGAAAAGGTCTGGGCGTGGCGATTGGCGTGCCCGCATTCGTGAAGCATGTGGACCCGGAAACGGGTGATATTTTGGTGACGGGTGACAAGTCGTCAGTCTGCTTTGACCGCGTGGAAATGGTGAACTGCGAATGGCACGGAGGTGCGCGGGAGGTCGGGACGACGTTCCGCGCCGAAGGCATGGTGCGTTACCGCCAACGTCCGGTCGCATGCGAAGTTACTGTCGTCGATACGAATAAAGCTGTTGCCGTTTTTGACGAACCGCTCTTTGCCGTGACGCCCGGACAGTGCGCCGTTTTTTACGATGGTGACATGGTCCTCGGCGGCGGACAAATTGTGTAGCCGTTATTAGAGATTTGTTGGTCGTTGGCTGAACTTGTCATTCCCGGCTTGACCGGGCGGACAGCACTTGGCAACCTGTTGCCTTAGTGCGCATGGCCACCTTTAGGTGGGAATCGCCTTTTTTATTTGCAAAATTTATATTTTAGCTGTAATATGATTCGCTACATTGCCATAATCCTTTTGCTTGCCTCGTCCTTGTGGGCGAAAAAAGAATACTTTATTCTGCCTGTTCAATTGCTGGGCGTTCACGAGGATTATGCCGAAAAAATAACTTCGTTGGTCAAGGAGTATGCCGCTATAGATGGCTTTGCCATTGTCTCCAAAAAAGAAGATTGCGATTACCTGTTGCAAATAAAATTGCTTCGTGAAGAATTCGGTGTTGCCGTTATTTTTGAAAAGCGAAAAAAGAACGATAAAGTTGTATGGTCATACGGACATATCGCCTATACGCCTAACGATTTTATTCCTATTGTGAGCCACGTCTCGCATGAAATAAAGTGATAATTTTGATGATTTCTATAAGAGAAAGTTTGGGCGTATGAATCGAGTTCTTGTTTTGTTTGTACTGTCTTTGTTGCTTGTGGGATGCATGGGCATGAAAGTCCGTGTTTCTGATGGCAGGGGAGATTATTCTATTTATAAGAACGGTTCTTTAGCCTGTTCACGAAGTGATAGTTGCGAGGTTTTCCCATCAGGTGATGCCGTGTATCTAGAAGCCCGCCGAAACAATGTTGTTTATAGTGGCATGGCCGTTTATAGGGAATGCCGCTCTTATGACGGTGCTTCTGGACCGTCGTCAATTTCACCGACAAACGATTTTTTAACTGTTTCTGTTTTGGGCACGGTATCGTTTGCTTCTTGGGCGGCTACGGCTGGCGATTGCCGGGGCTATTTTCCTCTTGAAGTAGTAATTCCTGTCGGTCTTAAAGATTCTCTACAGGCGAAGAACTACCCTTGGGATAAGCCGATTACTTCACAATCCCGACTTCACTGAGCTTTACGAATCCGCGGATTTTTTCGCCGAGACGGATTTCGGCAAAGTTCCCTTGTTCGCCGATGACTTCAAAGCTCGTGCCTTCGCTGAGCGTATTGAGCGTTTGTGACTTGTCGCTCGGGGCGCTTGTTACGTCTGCGTTTGCTGCGGTCACGACTCCCGTGATGTCCGTTTCGAGGACAATCATCTTGTAGATGGCGCTTGCGCCAATCGTGCAAAGGATGACGCTCAAGCCGAATACAACGCCTGTGCATATATTCTTGCCACGGCTGCCGTTCACGAAGCGGCGTGCGATAATCACGATAGCGATGGCCCAGAAGAGTACCAGCGCAATATTCATTTGACCTTTCAAAGAAATCGCATGGTGCAAATCCATGAGCCCTTGGAGAATCGGATTCTCTTCTTCGTCCCCTTCTTTGTCCTTGGTTTTAGTTTGGGCGTAATTCAAGTTGTGCTGGATATCGTCGTCACCCGGGCGCAAGCGGAGAGCGGACTTGTAGTAGAAAATCGCAAAACCGAGTTTTCCGCTGCGGTAGTAGGCGTTGCCTAAATTGTAATAGAGGTCTGCATTGACAATGCCTTCGTCAACGCACGTGCGCCATTCGTCAATAGCGCGTTCAAAATCGTTTTCGTTGTACGCCTTTGTTCCGGCATCGATGCCTTCGCATTTTTCGGTTGCAACACTTGCTGTTGCCAAAAACAAAAGTGCTGCCGCAATCGTCAAAAAAATTCTATTCAGTTTCATAAAATCTTCCTTATAGCTTCAGCGCCTCGCAAAGTTTCTCGACATCCGCGAGCATTTGGGATTGCTCTTCGGTCGAGGCAGTGACCGGTGCGAAACGTACAAATGCGCATTTTTCGAGCCAACTGTCGATGGCGTCGATGGTTTCGCTCTTGACGTTCAGTTTGGCGAGTTCCTCCTTCATCTGCGGGCGGGTCATGCCCTTGAATTCGAGGTTCGTCAAGTTGCTGAGGTAATCGATGAGGCCGTTTTCGAGAGCCGCATAGAACGCCTTGCCGTCACCTTTCTTGAGTGCTGCACGCGCGTCTGCGAACTTTTCTTTGAGCAGTTTGTTGGCCTTGCCCTTGCGGACAAGGGCCGTATTGCTGTTGCGCTTGCGGCTTCTTGTGATGAGGGCGTTTGCAATCAGGTAGAACGGAATCGCCGCGATAAACAGGAGCCAGAAAGCGATACTCCTGTGCGGTGCCGAGGATTCGGTCTTGTTCGAAACCGGATGGATAAAGCGGATATCGCTGCCGAGGAATTCGATTTCTTGTTTTTGCACAGCCGGAGTCGACGGGCTTGCAGAAACTGGAGCCTGATAGATTGGCTCTGCGGGGGCGTCGCCTTTTTCGACTTCGATGGTCCACGGGCCTGCCGAAGCGGTTTCATATTTCTTTTTGGCAGGGTTGAACCAGGAATATGTAATGGCCGGGATTTCAAAAGTGCCTTTTTTCTTGGGGTAAAGGAACACTTTTACGTTCTTCGTGGTGACGACCTTGTTGCCCCTGATTTTTTTATCGATGCTGTTTTCGGGCGGCACCGAGCGGAACTCGCTAAAGTCGGGGAGCTTCGGGTCGGTAATCGTTCCCGGAATGCCGTCGCCGCTAACGCTGATGGAAAGCGTCAGCGCTTCGCCGACCTTGAGGTTTGTGCGGTCAAAATTCGCGCTGAAACTGTAGTTGCCGACCATGCCCGAGAAATCGTCGGGCTTGCCTTCGGTTGGGAGGGGGAGGACGTTAATGGCGAGCGGGGCGGTGGAGGTTTCCGTTTCGATGGATTCCTGCTTGACGCTACGGCTGGAGAACGACATGCCGCCCATCTGCTTCTTTTCTTCGACAACTTTGGGTTCGCCGAGCTTGGTATATTTGAACTTGAACGACGGAATTTCAAGCGTTCCGCTCTTGGTCGGGCTCAGCCAGGCAAATTTTGCAGTCGCCTTCATTTCGCGGCGGGTGCCTTCGACGGGCTTGAAATCCAGATTGGAAAGGTCGTTGCGGTGGACGATGAAATCGTTACCCGTGCTCATGTCGGTCGCCTGGAGACCGCCCTGGAAATGCTCGAAAGTGTGGAGGCTGAGGGTGACGCTGAACTGTTCGCCTTCGTAAATGGACTTTTTGCTCGGGGTGAGGCTTGCGGCAAGGGCGTCGTCGCTATAGGAACGCTGCACGTTGACTGGAATTTTGCTGCTGACGAGGTTCGGTTCCCCGCCGATGTTCCATGTGAGCGATCCGAGGTCCTGCATGCCCGTCTTTTTGGGGGCTTTTATCTTGAACGAATAGACGCGAGCCTTGTAAGGCCTTCCGCCACCGCCGAAAAACGAGTCGAAAAAGTCGTCCATGTCCGGACGCATGACCTGGTCGGCACTGTCGATGCCGAGAAGCTTGAAGTTGTTGCGGGTTTCAAGCTTGAACGCGCCCCTGTTCTGCGGCAGTTCCTGCAACGGGACGATGAACTGCAATTTGAATGTCTGACCCGCTTCGATGCGGTCTGTATCGACTTGGAGGGATGGCTTTGCGCCAACAAATGCTGCTAAACCGAGACATAAAAGCAAAAATCGTTTCATGACCCATAATTTACCAAATTTCCAACTCGGAGATTGCACTATATATAGAACAATCGTAAGATTTGTGTTCTTTTGAGTCTAGAAGTGAATGTTGTGGGATGACAGCGCGGGCGTGATAGCCGTAAATACGGTTCTGAAAAATTTTTGCGAAATATATACTTTTTCCCCTTGAAACGTTAGTAAAATTTTGTTAATATTGGGCGCGTCAAAACAAGGAGTCAAAAAATATGTACTGCATTCTCGCCGCCCTCTTGGTCAAAAGCTTCAAAAAGCACATCAAGAACGCTCAATAAAATAAAAGTTTCTCTCTCTCTAACTACGATGCCGCGGAAATTTTCCGTGGCTTTGCTTTTTTTATAGAATGTCATGCCCCACCCCGATGTCTTTGACTACTTGCAGCTGTGCTGCTTAGTAGTCATGATCCGCGTATGGGGAGGGCATCTCCTTTTTCTGTAAATTGTTTCAAACGATTGCACTATGAGGATGTGTTAGTATATATTACTTTTTATGGTTTGTTGTAAAAATGTTATACTAGTTCTGTTGTTGGCTTTGGGTGTATTTGCTCAGGACCTTTATGTCGAAACATTGGATGAACAGAGATCATCTAACAACCTGCTAGTCCTGCGTTACAGAATTTTCAATAATACCTCAGTTACTATTCGTGACGCATCTTTAAGATATTGCCTTACAAAAAGCCCGAATAAAACTGTGGAAATTAATGGGTATTATGTCGAAAATTCGCAGATTACCTTGCAGGATATCGATTCCACGCATGCCTGTTTCAGCATCAAAATGGACAGCATTCCTCATGGAGTGTTCCCGAATCAGTCTGGCTACAGCATAGGAGTCCATTACAGTGACTGGACTCCACGAAACAAGACTCTTGACTACAGCAATCCGCAATCGTCATCGTTTACAAAAGCGGATAACATTGCACTTTATATAGATGAAACGCTCTTGTACGGTTCTGATTATCAGGTTGCAAACGACTCTGACGCCTATCTGCCGGAGCCGACACCGCTTTCTGCGTTTGATGGGATTTCGGTTGTTCTTGGACCGAACGAACCTTACCGTTTTGTCTGGAACCATGTTGACGAGGCGGAAAGGTATTTGCTGACCGTCCTTCGCGACGACTCAACGCTTGTTCACAGTGCGGAGTACCCGACAAACGTGGCGGATGTCCTTTTGCCGACGGGCCGCTATTTGTGGAATGTTCAGGCGATAAATTCAGATAAACCTGCAAGGTCTTTTTTTAGCTTCTTTTACCGTATGCATGTCTTGGATTCTCGTCCAGGACTTCAGGGATACCGGATTGGCGGGCCAACGGACACCATAGTGTCGTCAGATGGAAGAAAAGATACGCGATTACTGAACATTTCTTGGGGTGAATTGGCCGATTTGAGGAAATGGGATACGATTCACGCTCCGTTAGATCCGGTAACGAGGCCATACGATGAAGACGAAGGGAACCGTTGTTGGGCAATTGCAATTCAGAATTTGAATCATCATTATAGAATGGCTAATGGAGAAAGAGGCAACTTGACTTTGGATGAAATTGTCGCATTGGGACACATGTACGAAGATTCAAGGGCTTTTTATGACTCCATGACGACATCTTTTCCCCTGAAATATGAAAATTTACGAGGGAAAAAAGTGAAGGGCCCTGCTTTGGCGGCATTCCCATTAAATTTTGGCGGACCACCTGATGTTGAATCCTATATGCTGAGTTGGGCATTAATTATACCTAGACCAAAGGAATATTTAACTAAAGAAGAATTTCAGGGGAGTCAAGAACAAATTGCGCAAATGTGGATTGACAGCCTGTCGGATGGAAAGCCCGTTTATGTCAATCAATGCAATTTTCAGCGTGATAACTGCGATTTAAATAATCGGGAAGCGGGGCGTCATGCATTGCTTGTAGATGGTTTTCGATACCGATCAGCCGATTCCGTTGAATTCCATTTTATAAATACGGATAATTATGGTACAAATGAATGGAGATTGTTAAAGGGAGAAAATTGGCATTATATATATTCATTTTTTATCATAAGCAATGTCGATACGGTTCGAGCGACACTCCCAGAAGTCCATGTTGATTCTGATACCGATGGCGTCATGGATTTTGACGAATTGTACAGATTTGAATCGGATTATCGGTTAAAAGACACGGATCATGACAGCATTGACGACAAAACGGAAATATATTCGTATGTCATAAGGGAACGTCTGCAGACTGTTAATGGTACGACTAGGCCTGTTTCTCCTAATAGTATTAGCTCTTTAACAATTCCGGAAGGAATAAAAATATTAAAAGAGACTTTTACCGATATTGATGGTGATGAGAGAAGGGCTGAAAATGATGATGATTCTGATGGTGATAGCATAAAAGATGGGAATGAGGATTTGAACCATAATGGAATTCTTGATATGGGAGAAACCGACCCGTATCATAGAGATAATATAGATTCTACAGAAAATGAAATTCCTGAAGACATCATTATTTATTCTTCGGATTTTGTAAGAATAAATGATGGAGTAAAATTTTTTAGAACACCGTCCAATTCAGATTGTAAAATACACTGTGTTGTTGCTGCCGAAGGGAAGGATGGAATTTCTGTTATTGTTGGAACTATGGCTACGATTGGAGAGGTTTATTCTAAAGGACAAGTATGGGTTCGGAATAGAGGTGTTGTTGGAATTGTTCGTTATTACGGATTACCTCAAGAGTATTCAACAATTTTGCAAGATATCACATTATCTTCAAATGGTGATTACTATAATGGGGTGGTTGATATAAATTCTTACGAGCTTTTTTGGCCGTATCAAATTCCCGAATTTACATCTAACATTGTAAATACGAATGAAGAGAAAATTGTGAGGGCAGGAGAATGCGATACATTGAGAGGTCATATTTCATTTAAAACAATCAAGGTAGAAGCCGGTGGTAAACTTTATTTTGACGAAGGTGAAATCTCTGTGAAAAATCTACAGTTGGATGCTGGATCTCTCATAAATTTTGTAAAGCCTGGATTTTCGACAATTTTGCATGTCAATGAGAAAATTCAATGGAATACTTCTGTTGAAAATGAAAATAAATCAGTCATTTCAAAAGGATTAAAGCTATATTATTATGGTAGCGATCGTTTTTTTGTTCATGGAGCGTGGGCAGGAACGATTATAGCACCTAACGCTCAGTTGGTGTTAGGACAAACGCACAATAAAGAATTATACGGTCAATTTTATGGAAAGGGTGTTGTTGTCCATCAATATTCTAAAGTTTTTCGGGTTCCATTTAACCCGCAAAAATCAACTACATCCAATGCGCAACTTAACGTGGCTTGGTTAGGAGTGCCAAAATGAAAAAGATTCTTATTCTAACGCTTGTTGCCGTGGCAACGTTATGGGCGGAAGTCAAAGTAGAAATGGCAATTCGTATCGAAAATCTTCCTGAAGAGGTATTTGATTTTGATAGTTGGGATGGGGATCCTGACGTTTGTCTTAATCTAGGGTGTTGGGATTCTCGTGGCGTTGTGTGTCCTACAGATCTTGATTCGAGTATTTTGTATGGTTGGGTTTATGTTGGGAATGTTATGGAATTTTATATTCTTACTGATGCAACTCATTCATGGAGAGAATCCTTTGAAGACGAATTAAATCGTTACAGAAAATGTTGGAAAGGGGTGGCTGATGACTCCGCTTACAATTCAATATTTGAAAAAATTGACTCCGTATTAGTTCCAGAAATTAATAATCGTCTCCAAAATAAAGATGCATTATATACAAATCCGCTTGTTTATGATCATTTTTCGGGAGCGATGCTGGGTATAAGGACGGGACCCTCTATGTTTGATTTAGGCGAATATGCTGAAAAAATTGTCAAAGCTCGCAACGCCGCCATTTCGAGCATCGCTCCGGCCAAATACAAACTCGAAACAATCCGCGTGCAGAACCATCGCTTGACGGCTTCCCCGAAATTACTTGGCCGCGAGTTCACGCTGTTCGACGTCAACGGTCACGAACTCCGCTGCGGAACGCTGCAAAACAACATGCAACTCCCTGCATACCCCACCGTCATCAAAATTCAAGGCTTCGGAACTAGACTGCTCAACAGTCGTTAGTCGATAGCTGACTGCAACATATTGCATCCTTTGCCATCCTTGACCGTCTGGGAGAGGGGAGGGCTGCCTTTGTGGACGCGCTTAGAGGTCGTCTAGGCGTGCTTTTGACATCGGCATGGATGAATTATCAAAAAAAATCGGCAAAATATATACTTTTTCCCCTTGAAACGTTAGTAAAACTTTGTTAATATTGGCGCCGTCAAAAATAAAGGAGTCTAAATGTACTGCATTCTCGCCGCCCTCTTGATCAAAAGCTTTAAGAAGTACG
>JAEEGH010009031.1_pt1 | contig 23373 bp, 21 predicted proteins | sample 9134181 | NCBI WGS metagenome assembly JAEEGH01 (sample SAMN16246544, study PRJNA631951) | gut metagenome | biome: gut microbiome; feature: rumen; material: DP-attached | host: Bos | place: Iran: Karaj | collected 2018-10
ACTCACACCGTAACGGTGGGAATGTGAGCAAACAAAAAAGACCATTTATTATCCCGATGAGGAATAACACATGGTCCGTTTACTTATGTAATAACTTATTATGATTTCTTATTTTTTTAGCAATTTCTGAAATCCCTGCTTTTCAAGAAGTTCATCAATTTTATGCAAATCATAAATACGATTATTTATAGCCACTATAATACATGCATCACGGGGATCTTTGGCATAAAGTTCGGTCATGCCATATAATTTCAAGGCACGGTTTATTTCATCCAGAAGAAAATGACCTGCTATACACAGTTTCAGAATGGTATCCCTGTTTTTTGTATGCTTTTCCATTCTGATTATCTGACCAGCATATGATTCCGTCATATCTGCCGCCAAATATATATCTTTAAGCTGGATGTTCTTTCTCTCGAGTACGTCTTTTACATAATACTTAAATGCGTTCTCTCCGTTAATCATGTACTCTGAATTTTTTTTCTAATACGAATCAAGCTTATCAGGCTTTGTATTTTCAAGCTGTTTATTCAGCTCGTCTGTTGATTTCTCTTTCATGAATTATTCTCCGATATTGCTTAATATATCTATGAGCTCTTCATCTGTGTATCTATCCTGTGGCTCAAGGCTTATGCATTTCTTAATTATTTCTCCAACCGGTCCTTGTGCCATAATCTCTTTTGGCATAACTCCTGTTATCATCTCATTCAATATCATTCCAACCGCATAAATATCAGCTTTTTCCGTTGACCCGTTCATGCCATAGCCATACTGTTCTGGAGCAGCATAATATGGAGTCCCGAGAAGTCTCGTATCCTCATTCTCATCCTTTTTCCACTTGGCTACATTCACATCAAGAAGATAAACCTCTCCCTCTTCATACAGGATGATATTTGAAGGCTTCACATCTCTGTGTATTATCGCTGGATTCTGACTGTGGAGATTCATTAATATCTCTGTGATGTCCCTTGCTATATTTACAGCTGTGCCTGTTTTTATCGGACCGTTATCTATAAAATGTCTGAGAGTAGGTCCCTTAATATATTCCTCTATTATTACGAGACTGTTTTCACCCTCGCATACCTCATATATCCTAGGCATATGATCTATCGGGTGTTCCTGCAAATACCTGAATATGCTTACATCATATATCTTCAGAATCTTCTTTACGTACAGCTTTCCTATCCCGTCTTTTACCAGGGAAATATCATCCCGGTCGTAAAAAGATATTTCATCGGTATATGCCATGAGTTTCAGGACATCGCTGTCAGACATGCCCCTGTAGGGATTACTTAATTCTGCTCTGTATTCATCATCAAACTTATATACTTCTGATGGATCAATCTTATTTACAAATCCACACTCGGTACATTTCCACTCGCCGTTGTTGTCTTTAAATCCTGGCTGGATATTCAACATTGCTTCGCACTTGTCACATATCCAGGCAATATCGCTGTCATCATCAATGTTCGGATTAATCAACATCTCGCCACAACCCTTACATATCCAGTAGGGCAGGTCATTGCTGTATCCTTTCTGTAGAGTCAGGTTTGCCTGACACCTCGGGCAGAATTCATGAGGATAATCCGTTCCGTTTCCTTCATATGGACCATCCGGTTTTCTTTTAAAATAATCGAAAATACTCATGAAAATATTATACCAAATAAAAAGGTGGCCATCATTGCGACCACCTTTGCTCCAAGTGAATTTTAATCATATCAATTACTTTCTCGGCAATTTCTATCTGTTCTTCAGCCTGGGATTTTGTAACTACAAAGAAATCCTGATAATCAGCATTTTCTCGCATTACATAAAGCGATTCAATCATTTTGGAAATACTTTTGTCGAAAAAACCCTCTTTAACATAGTTATGATTGAAATATGCCTTTATACCGGAATGCTTACTTGAATCGAATTCATTAAGTGCTGTAACCGCTCTCATTGCATGAAACACTGCATAATACGAACGATTTACTGCCTGTCTGTATTTCCCGACTTCAATATTGCTTTTTGCCGTATCAAAATCTTCTAATCCCTTTTCAAATCTATACTTGGAGAGATCAATTATGCGGCTGTCCATAATACAATTCCCTCCTTTTTAACATTCTTATAGAAAGGTATGTAAGTACTCCACTCATCGAAATCATCTTTTTTAATATCAACAACCGAATATACTTTGTTATATTTCAGATCCAAATCAACCACGATGTCCAAAAGTTTATCTTTTTCCTCTGATGAAATTGTATCAGAGAGAATTATCGCAATATCAACATCAGATTCCGAAGTGTTTGTTCCTCTCGCCACGGAACCATACAATATTATCATCATTATTCGATTTTTGAATAATCCAACTATTTCATTAACTAATTCGTTTTTCTCATTTGATTCCATAGCATCATACCTCCTTCCATTAATATTTGTCCTTCAATCTAATTATACCATACCTATTTGTTCGTAGACAAAACTACATCTTTTTTGTCATTGAATTACTAATTCAATTCTTTAGTGCTTTTTTTCTTTAAAACTCTGGCAGTTCATCAAGGGTGATAACTAAGTCACTGTTGTATACTTCCTTAAGTCTTTCGGAATCATTTTTCGTAAGCCATTCTGTGTGCCAGATCATGAACCATGACCATATGGTGCCGTCTGATTCAAACATTTCAATTGATGGAACCATACCACACTCATGAAATGCCATAGGCATTGATGTAATCTCAGTCAGTTTTACCCACGCCTTCTTATTTGTTGATTTATCATAATTATCGGATCCGATAATATCGACATACTCATCTCCGGGATACCATCCGTCACGGACATTTTCAGAATATCCGAGAACCCAGATAAGATTATCAAGGCCATACTCATTCGTAAACTTATCGTGCATCATCTGCCAAAGCTTTACGAAATTGTCTCCACCACCTTTTCCCCACCAAAACCATTTACCGTCAAATTCATGAAACGGTCTCCAGAGCACAGGCACGTTGGCATCCCGCAGCTCCTGAAGCGCTTTTGCTGCAGTATCCCAGCTTTCCATCAGAGTGTTGTACTCATCTGTGCCCGGTGTAAGGAGTTTATCAAAGTCAGGCTTTTCCTTCTTTGATTCCTCGTATCCGCTTACTTCCACTCCCGTATGCCAGCATATTGTTACGATGCCGCCTTTTTCATCCCACTCAATTGCCCGTTCAACTACGCCTTCAAAATCATTATTCATAAAATCAAGTCCTCGGATAGCAGGGAGTTTACCCGTGACTTCATATAAATAATCCATCTCATAATCAAGGGAGTCCATCCATGTAGATTCCTGCTGGGCGGACAAAATGTGGGTCCCAAAATTATCACGGATATAATCATATACCGCAGTTGTCTTTTCACTGCGTCCCGTTATCTCATTGTCTGATACATCAGGGATTGTCACAGGTCCCTTGGAAGCGCAACCTGTAAATAGAAATAAAATAATTGATGTAATGAATATAACTGATGATAGAAAGAACAGATTTTTATTAAAGGACTTTTTCATATTCATTCTTTCTCTTTCTTTCCCATGAGGCCCGTTAACGGATTGATATGAGCGGCCCGTTTCTTTAAATCGGTGAGGTTAGCCTTTAGATAATCAATCAGCTGTGACACCTCATCATCAGTAAAACCTTCAACCTGCGTAAAGACACAGTCCGGGATATAGCCCTCTGCGAAGTCTTTACCCCGGTTAAATCTTACATGTGCAATTTTCTTTCCGTCTTTCTCCACTACGCCGGAGATATCAAGTTTCATCTCGTCCATGTGATTAATAAATCTTCTCTATGTCTGTCTGGATACCATACTGTTCCTTAAAATATTTTAAATCTTCACTATTCTGTATAAGCATAATTTCTTTGAAAGAACCGTTGCTGATATTTTTAAATCCGGCAACCTGTTCCCCATTACATATGCTTGCCTTTATTACAGGCTTTTCGTTTTGTTTGTCATATGTTTTTATCTCTGCTTCTTTCTTTTTAAGAAAACCAAACATATATATTTATTCCCCAGTATTACTAAAATTTTATCATATGGTATGATGTTTTATTTCAAAAAACGGCATACGATTCCTCGTATGCCGTGAAGTCTCTAATCAAGTTTTTCTGCTGCTTCTTTTAATAGTTCAATGATAGGAAGATGCTGAGGGCATACTCCTTCGCACTGACCACAGCCTACACAGTCCGATGCTCTGCCGTGACGACTCACCAGTCCGTTGTAGAAATTCTTTGAACGCCAGTCATCAGGATATCTGCGAAGAGTATTAATTGTTCTGAACACATCAGGGATACTTATATTTTTAGGACATCCTTTCGTACAGTATTTGCACGATGTACAACCTATCTGAGGTATGCTGAGTATTTCATTCGTAACCTCATTTATTATCGTCATCTCTTCTTCATTTACAGGTTCGAAATCTGTAAACGTCTTGATGTTATCAAGTATCTGCTCCTCGTTTGACATACCGGAAAGTACTGTCATGACACCGGGAAGAGAAGCCACATATCTGAGGGCCCACGATGCCACTGATGCATCAGGTCTCTTTGCCTTAAACTTCGCCTCTATATCGGGTGCCATATTTGCGAGCATTCCACCTCTTACAGGTTCCATTACTATGATGGGCATGTTTCGTTCGTGAAGAATGTTGTACAGTTCCTCTGATCTTACAACGGGATTAGTTCTGTCCAGATAGTTGAGCTGTATCTGTACAAATTCGAATTCATCATGATTGTCGAGGATTTCCTTAAGAAGCTCAGGACTACCGTGGAAAGAGAAACCAAAGTGCTTTATCTTTCCTTCTTCTCTCTTTTTTACTCCCCACTCAATACAGTTGTATTTAATATATGTCTCATAATTTGCTCCGTCCTCTATCGAATGAAGCAGATAAAAATCAAAGTAATCTACGCCGGCTCTCTCTAACTGCTCATTAAAGATACGCTCGATATCGCTCTCTTTTTTGATTTCCCATGCAGGGAGTTTCGTTGCCAGCATGAAGCTGTCTCTCGGATATCTCTTTACAAGAGCTTCTTTTGCGGCACCTTCTGATTTACCGCCATGATATATATAAGCCGTATCGAAATAGTGATAATCCATTTTCATGTAATCATCAACCATTCGGCATACATGTTCAATGTCAATTACGCCGTCATTCTCCGGAAGACGCATAAGTCCAAACCCAAGCTTAGGCATAGTGCTTAAATCAATTCCCATAAAATACCTCCTTTTATCTGTCTGTTAACCCACTATATTTATTTTACTATATCCATCGCTATTATTTAAACGACATATTAATATTTTTGAGAAAGATCCCTCTCCCCAGTCTATTACTCAAACTTTAGGTTAGTGATTACATTTAATCGATTCGATATGACTCAATTCTGTTTATGCCAGTATGTTGGCAGGGGCTGTGTGCATGGACTCCCGTCCGGACAATTACGGTGCGTTTTTAGCAGCTGACGAGATCCACTGCCTACATACCCTTTTGATTTGCGTCAGGGTTGTGAGACGGCATGCTTTTTGCCGGCTCACATGGCGCAAATCATTAGGGAATGTTGGCAGTTAGCTTGGCAGATGTGTTGCACCGGTCCGGACGGGAGCCATGCGCAAAGCCATTGATACGGTATTCAGTTAGCCCCAAATAACAATACTGGCGTGGTTTTTAGCGTATTTAAGGTATAAAATTCTTCTTGATACAGACCGATATATGTACTAAAATATACACAGGCATTTATAATATTTCACAAGGAGGAATTTAATTATGGCATTTGTAATTTCAGATCAGTGCATTATGTGTGGCTCATGTGCAGGCGGATGTCCTGTATCAGCTATCTCTGAAGGAGACGGAAAGTACGAGATCGATGCAGAGAAGTGCATCAGTTGTGGTGCTTGCGCAGGCAACTGCCCCGTTTCAGCTATCGCTGAGGAATAATTAAAATTACGAAATCCCCTCTGATATTATTCAGAGGGGATTTTTTTATGCTTATAATTTATTAACTGTTTCTTAATGAGCCAGGTTTGCAAACTGGGTGTACTCAGGCATCCAGAGGAGCTCAACGGTTCCGATAGGTCCGCTTCGCTGCTTGGCTACTATTATTTCTGCAATGTTCTTCTTATCAGTATTCTCGTTGTAAACCTCATCACGATAAATGAACATAACCACATCGGCATCCTGCTCGATGGCACCCGATTCACGGAGGTCCGAAAGCATGGGACGGTGGTCTGTTCTCTGCTCAACCTGACGGGAGAGCTGTGAGAGGGCTATTACCGGGATGCCCAGCTCTTTAGCCATGAGCTTAAGGGCTCTCGATATCTCTGATATTTCCTGCTGACGGGAATCTGTTCGCCCGCTTCCGTTCATGAGCTGGAGGTAGTCGATGACTACGAGCTGTATGTCTCTCTCTATCTTGAGCTTTCTGCACTTGGTGCGTATTTCTCCGATGGTTGTCGATGTATCATCGAGGATAAGTTTTGAGTTAGCAATGTTTCCGCCACTCTCTACAAGGGATTCCCACTCACCGTCATTAAGCTGACCTGTTTTGAATTTCTGGGAGTATACTTTTGAGTCCATGGCGAGAAGTCTGTTGACCAATTCGGCCTTGCTCATTTCCAGCGAGAACATTACGACAGGCTTGTTCTGTCTGACTACGATATTGTGTACAAGCGAGAGTACGAATGATGTCTTACCCATAGCAGGTCTGGCTGCGATGAGGATGAGATTTCCGTTCTGAAAGCCTGCTGTCTTGTGATCGAGATCAAGGAATCCCGATGCGAGACCTGTTACATCACCTGATGTACGGGCTGCTTTTTCAATCATGTCCAGGGACTCCATTACGACCTGGTCGATGGGAGTAATCTCTCCGACATTCTTGCGCTGTACTATTTCAAATACTTTCTTCTCTGTATCCTCGAGGAGCTCGTTGATACTCTCTTTCCCCTTGTAGCTCTCTGTCGCAATATTCTCTGTGACCTTGATGAGATCACGGAGAGTAGACTTCTCGGCTACTATCTCTGCGTAATATTTCACATTTGCAGATGTAGGTACCTGATTAACAATGTTACCGATTACTTCGTATGATGCGCTCTCGGGAGGCAGGTCTTTTTCTTTAAGCTTGTCCATGAGTGTAACGGGGTCAATGGCCCTTGACTCTCTCTCAAGCTCAAGCATGGCATCATATATTACACCGTAGCTCTTGTTGTAAAACTGCTTACCCGAAATAAGTATCTCGGAGATTATATTTATCTTGTGAGGATCCAGAAGGAGTCCACCGATTACACTCTGCTCTGCCTTTGTATCATGGGGCGGTATTCTTTTTACGACTGCTTCATCTATATCCGGCATGTCTTTACTCTTTTCTAATAATTATCTCTGCTCTTCTATTACGATGTGGAACTTGCCCGTTACCTGAGGATGAACCTTTACTTCAATCTCAAATGCACCGGGTGTTCTGATAGGCTCTTTTAAGAGTATCTTCTTCTTGTCAATGTCGATACCATGCTGCTTTTTGAGCTCTTCACAGATTTCCTTTGATGAGACGCTTCCGAATGTCTTGCCATTCTCACCACACTTAATTTTTGTCTTTATTGTTTTTGTCTCAAGATCTTTTGCAAATACTTTTGCTTCCTCAAGCTTCTCAAGAGCAACCTTTTCATCGTTGGCTTTCTTAAGTTTAAGATTGTTAAGGTTTGCCGGTGTAGCTTCCACGCCCAGCTTTTTATTTATAATGCAGTTTCTCGCATATGCATCGGAAAACTCAAGGATATCTCCCTTTTTTCCGACTTTCTTTACGTCTTCTGTAAGTATTACTTTCATGATTCCCTGCTCCTTTCGTTGTTAACTATATGGCGCCTTCTTCTATCATGGCTGTCAGTGTATCCTTAAGCAGCTCTGTGGCTGACTCAATTGTCTCACCCTGAAGCTGACAACCGGCGATATTCATGTGGCCTCCGCCACCCATTCTCTCCATGACTATCTGTACATTCATATCGTCTATTGAACGGGCTGATATAAATATTTTGTTCTGGTAATCGCTGAGTACGAAGCTGCCTCTGATACCCTTGATATTCAGAAGCTCATTGGCTGCCTGGGCTGCCAGTACTGTAGGACTCTCCACGCCGTCTGCCACGCAGTATGATATGGCATATACTTTGTTGAATATCTCTGCACGTCTGACTGCATCTGCCCTTGTCTTGTATTCCGCTGCATTCTCTCTGAACATCTTGCGGACTCTTGTGACATCGGCACCGTTACGACGCAGGTATGATGCAGCATCGAATGTTCTGACACCCGTCTTTGTCGTAAAGTTCTGGGTATCGAGCACAATACCTGAGTAGAGGCACTCTGATACGAATGACTTGGGTTTCTCATCGTTGCCTATATACTGAATCATCTCAGCTACCATCTCGCATGCCGATGAAGCATATGGCTCTACGTATGAGAGTGTTGCGTTTTCAATATATTCCTCACCCTGTCTGTGATGGTCCATGACGACGATGGACTTGCATCTCCTGATTAGTTCAGGGCACTGGGTAATGCTCGGCCTGTTTACATCCACTACTACGAGGACTGTGTTACCCTCTGCTATCTCAAGGGCCTGGTTGCCTGTAATTATGGCATCTTCCTCAAGATCGGGTGATGAGAGATAGAAGTCAACAAGGGGACGGAGTGATGTCGATATCTCATCAAGTACGATATGGCACTCCTTGCGAAGTATTGTACAGGCCCACTTGATACCTACGCATGCACCGAAGCTGTCGGCGTCTCCGTTGGCATGACCCATGACAAATACCTTGTCCTTGGAGCTGATGATTTCCTCGAGGGCATGAGCCTTAACTCTGGCTCTGACTCTCGTATTGCTCTCCTTCTGCTGGCTCTTGCCTCCATAGAAGTTAAGCTTGTCTTTATATTTAACTACTGCCTGATCTCCACCTCGTCCGAGAGCCAGATCTATGGCATTACGGGCAAATTCAGAGTTCTGGGAATATGTGAGTCCGTCTACACCGATACCGATTGAAAGCGTTACGGCTGTCTCATTACCGATGCTGATGCCTCTGACATCATCGAGGATTTTAAATCTGTCCTCAATCATCTGGGCAAGGGCGCTCTTTCTGAGAATCAGGATGTACTTATCCTTTTCTGTCTTACGGATAATACCGTCGAGAGCTGCCACATACTGGTTAATCTGTCTGTCGATGAATGCGGCAAGTAAGCTCTGTCCCACGTCCTCAACACTTTCCATGGCCTCTTCATAGTTATCGATATAAATAAGTCCTACTACGAGGGACTGGTTATCAAGTTCCTTTAAAGCTATATTTAATGCAGTCTCATCAAAGAGATAGAGTGCTGTTAAGTATCCGTCGTAATCCTCCGTCACTTCAACAGTGTCTGATAAAAGCGCCATGTCCTTTAGGTCAATGCGCTTCATGTTGACTCTGAAATCTCTCTCTCCGAACTTTATACTTGTCTCGACTTCATCCTCTTCCTTTGTAGGGAATCTGTCTTTTGTAATCTCAGGAAATACTGTGTGTACCAGATGATTCTTGATACGGTCCTTCTCAACTACTTCCTCAAAAGCCTTGTTGATCCAGATGACTCTGCCTTCCTCATCAAGAAGTGCGTACGGCAGCTCCAGTTCCTTAAGGAGCCTCTTTTGTATCTGGCCATATTCCGTGGCAAAGCTTACCAGCTCATCTATTAGTCCCGGCTTGGCCGATGCCAGCATAGCGATAACCACCACGAAATACACTATAAGAAATCCCGATACTACAAATCCGCATGTAAGATTAATCGTGTACAGTCCAATGTTAACCAGAACCAGTACAAAGCCCAGTATTAACGGGGCATTCAGATACGATCTTAATTTTCCTTTGACCTTCTGCTTGTTTTTCATTTCCGCTCTTACCTTTAATCAGTAAATAACTGAACCCAGTAATATTTATATCCGCTGGCTGTCTCATAATAACCTACGCCGATATGAGTATAGCCTGCCGTCAGTATATTCTGTCTGTGTCCCGGTGAGTTCATCCAGTCCGTCTCAACCTCCGTCGGTGAAAACTGTCCTGCCGCAATATTCTCGCCGGCTGACATGTAGGGTACATTACACTGAGACAGTACCGTGAAGCAGCTTGTTCCGTCCGGTCTCGTATGTGAGAAGTATGACGCAATCTCCTGGGCTCTTATCGCTGCCGCCTGATTTAATTCTGTAGTAGCTGTCACAGGAGAGAGACCGTTGGCTGCTCTGTCAGCATTTACGAGGTTTACAACCTCTGCGATGTATGAATTTGATGCGGATGAAGAATCCGATGCCGGTACCTGGGTAGTCTCCGACTTGGTTGCTCCGCATACCGAACATGTGTAGAGGACTGTCTTGTTTGTTCCGTCTATTGTCGTTGATGTCACCACATAGCTATGCTCAAGGGCTGAACCTGTTGTAGCGCCGCATCTTGTACATGTGCTTGGCGCCGAGCATGTAGCTGCTGCGTAATCATGACCAAGAGCCTCACCCTCTGTGGCTCCACATCTTGAACATGTCTTTGGCTCAGTACATGTAGCATCCTTGTAATCATGACCGAGGGCCTCTCCCTCTGTGGCTCCACAACGCTTGCATGTCTTCGGTTCTGTACATGTAGCAGCTGCATAGTCGTGGCCGAGAGCTTCCGTGCCTGTCTCACCACATCTTGAACATGTGGCCGGCTCTGTACATGTTGCCTCACTGTAATCATGTCCAAGGGGCTTGCCGTTTATGGCTCCGCATCTTGTACATACCTGTGCCTTTGTACAGGTGGCCTCGGTATATGTATGGCCTTCCTCCGCGCATATCTCTGCAGGAGTTTTTTCTTTCTCTTTATCCTCGTCAGTATCCTGAGCCACGGTATTTGCCGACTCAGTATTACTCTGGGTATTTGTATTTTCCGTTACATCGGAAATAACATAATTGTTGTCATTATCATTAGAAGGCTTGGGATTAGCCGCACCTATTAATTTAGCAAGAATATAGATTCCTACTACTATAATGAGGACAAGGGCTGCGATGGCCGAGATTATAAATGCCTTTTTATCTTTAGCCTCCTTCTCTGACTCACCGTTATCCGGTTCATCAGGAGGTGTAGTCATGCCTGCTGCCTCTTTCTTAATCTCCTCTACCGCAGGATCAATGAGCATCTCTGTGACAGTTTCCTTCACAGGCTCGGGCTCTGTAAACTCAGGCTCCTCTACTGTATCAAGGGGTTCAGGCATCTCCACCTGTTCAGGCGCATTGGCATACTCCTCGTTAACGGGAGCTGCTGCCTCTGTAATGTCAGCGAGATCTACAGTCACTTCGTGATCGGGCATGTTTGCAGTTTTGTCAAAATCATACCTGCCTTCTTTTTCAGATACCTTTTCTTCAGGTATCCCCCACTCGTTTTCTTCATTAAAGTTGTCGCTCATTAAAATGACCTCCGTGATTAAAACCACTGCCCTCTATTATAGCATATCTTGGCTAAATTGTTACAATTCTGTTACGACGGACAGTTTTGCAGACAGCCAGTCCAAACAGCCCCAGCATATCCATTAATCCTCCGATTTTCCTGTAATGATCGTGATAAAACCTGACGAGTCCGTTAGTAGTAATGAGGACATCCTTGATAACCATGGTATATGTATTACCTGCATTATCTGTCGCTGTGATTTTTATATCTTTAGCGATATTGTCTTCCGGAATATCGAGGTAATAATTGCCATTTTCATACGTCACGGCTGCCTCACTGTCTCCGACATAACCAGTCACCGATGATATACCGTACTTGTCAGAAATAACAAATCCCGTCATGTAATGGTCAGCATTTATGGATATATCATCTTTAATATTCAAAGATATGACTGTCGGCTCCGTGTTATCCACCGTAAATGTTAAGAGACTTTCACTCGTTCTTCTCGTATCTCCGATATTTCCGACATAATCCTCGGAGCGGATATTCAGCTCATATACTCCGTCCGTCAGAAATATTTCCTTTGGCAACAGATAAAAATACCTTAGTCTGCCGTCTGTCAGTTTCTCACTCATTATGCTGAGATCATTATCATCAAGAGTCTCCGTAATTCCGTTATGAGTCAAATATATTTCCCTGGCTGTAATCTCATCTAAATTATTTTCTATGATGACAATCTCCCCCGTCCCTGTGACAAAACTTCCATTTAGATAAATATTCTCATCTGATACGGCATAGTCAGACCCGAAACGGTTGACTGTGAATGAGATACTTTCCGATGATTCATTTCCGGCCCTGTCAGTCGTAATGATATTTAATTCGTAAATGTCATCGGCATCTTTTACATACTCAAAATCTGGAACATTATAAATCTCTCCTAATGAATAAGCTTCAGCCATATCGGATAAATCCATTTCACTGTGATTAAGACCTGTGAGTATTACCCCTGTTGATTCCTTATCATAATTAATATCCTGGAGTATTATGACCGGTGCACACTCTCCGTTGTACGAACTTTTATCACTGATACCGTTAACCACTATTACAGGAGCAGTCATGTCTATCACAAAGGACGGTGACGATACTTCATCACCTGTATTTCCTGCCCTGTCTGACGAAGATACATATATGCCATACTCTCCGTCATTTGATATCTTTATATCTGCTTTATGAATATCCCCGTCGTTTATCCATGTGACATCATTTACTTCCGATAATGAACCATCCATACTCTTTACAATATTTATCCTTGCAGAGTCAAAATATTTCTCATTAACGGTTACAGTTACAATACTCTCGTGATTAATATAAGTATCTGTATAATCTTCTTCTCCGTTTACAGTTACCGAAACTGTTGGAGCTGTCTCATCCACAATAAACAAAACTGCTTCCTCATCAGACATGTGACGTGCCAGATCTGTATAGTTCGCTTTTATATCATATGTTTCGTCTCCATTAAAAGTAATCTCAGCAGAATAAACACTCCCCTCTCTGCCTGCCGGAACGCCTCCTGATAATTCATTGTCGTATGTCAGTGTCACATTAGTATATGGCACACCGTTTACCGATAATGATAAACCGTCACTTCCGGCATTCCTCTCTGTGAGTGTCATTTTAAGAGTCACTGTATCATGATAAAAATCTTCATCTGCATTTTCATATTTATCACCGGTTACGATAAACTCAAGCTTTGGCGAAACTGTATCTATGCCAAACACTTCCTCTTTTGTCATGACATATCCTGCTTTGTCATAAAGTCTCACCGTTAATTTCATCCCGTTTAAATCATACGAAACCGGAATGTTTATTTCTCCCGATGTATCGCTGCCTGACTGAAGACATTTATCTCCGTCATACAGAGTCCATTCTATATTTTTAATAAATGCATAATCTGAGCTGGCCGATATCTTTATATTTATGTTTGTATCGTAAAGCTTTGCTCCGGATAAATCCCTCTTGTCAGTGAAAGGCATAATGATATCAAGGGATGATGACGAGAGGAACTTCTCCTCACTCTCACAGATAACTCCACCATATGTTTTTTCACTGCTGATGTTTCCAACATTATCCACAGCTTTAATACATAAATACCCCTTAAAGTCCGTACCGATATTTATAGTGGCATTACCATTACTGTCAGGTGTTATGCTTTTGGCTTCACTTTTGACTCCTTCATTTACTGTGCAATAAATGATTTCCTTTACACCGCTTCCGTTTTCATTATCTTTAACATTTACATTAATCGATATTCCTGAGTCATGATAATAAACATATCCGCCTTCATACCCCGGCAGTGCATTACCCTTGCTGTCATATACTGACTCTATGACAGGAGCTTCCTTATCCATGATAATGTTGTATTCATCTGTAACAGTATTTAATCCGTAATCTGATACAGTTGCCTTAATGTGATAAATATTATCTTCTGATAAGTAATCTGAAAGATTTACTTTATATGAAACCTCCGGCACATCATTTTCAGACAGACTGTAATCAGTGACTATCATATTGCCCGATACGTCAATGGTACAAACAATATCATTTATCTCTATGTATGCCTGCCTGATACCCGAGTCTGTCTCACCATTATCTGTACATGATAATGAAATGACCGGCTCTGTGGCTGCATACATTATCCCCAATGCTTCATATATGTTTCCTTCTATCACAGTATTTAATACAGGCGGTGTCAGATCCCTTGATACTACATATTCATCACTCAACACTTCGTTTCCGACTATATCAATTGCCTTTACCTTCACAATACTTCTGCCCTCAGGAATTCCGATATTTACTACTGATGTTCCGTTATGCATTGCTCCTTCGTATACAATCTCATCATCAAGATAAACCATTACATATTTCATGCCTGCATAACTGTCATACGCTCCTATCGACACTGACGCCGTTTCTGTGCCAATATAATTTATGTCATTTCGAACAGATGAATCATTGATATTTATATTAAGCTCCGGTCCTGATCCATCGTAATAAACTCTGTACACGGCAAAGCCTTCGATAGTCTCATCTGAAACAGCATAAATATATAAATCTTTCTCATATTCATTTTCGGAAAATGAAATGTTCATGCTATTCGTTATAAATCTGTTTTCATCAAGTATTATTTCCGTGCCAGATATTTCATCATATGTGTCCACATCTTCATCACATACATATAATAAAATCTCGTCATCTGTATTTCCCGAAATATATCCCGATATAACTACAGACAGTGAACTGCTGCCTGTCCATGTATATGATTCGTCTAATACAATATCTACGGAGTACAGCCCCGTATCTGCGCCGTGACTGATGATAAAGGCTGTCATCAGTAACACAGGCAGTATGCTTAACAGTCTCTTTATTCTGTCCATATGCTCTCCTTTGTATGTAATTCAAAATCACACTGGGTGATATCAAAACCTTTATTCACACTGTCGCCGTTTTTGTATGAACTAATCCCCTTTACCTCCATCTCAGCCTGCTTAATGTCAAAACGAATATAAATAAGTATCCCTGCAGCAAAGCTGATTAACGACAGCGAAAAAGCTATTAACTTTATATAATTGTAGATTGGTGCCAGTAACATTTTTGTCCCTCCTATTCATACGCCATCTCTATTTCGTTTATTACCGATGATTTATGGTCTTCTATATATTCCTTTATCTCTCCCGTTTTGCCACCTGATACATCAATGGATTCTGACATATCAAGAGCAACTGTTACTAATTCCGTCAGAGCTTCTTTACTTACGCCGTCATACGCAAAGCGGTGCCCGTAGCTCTCCACTGATATAACTGCGAGCCTGCATATCTGAAGCTTCACATAATCGCTTGGTTCATCCCATGCATAATCAATGAGTGCTGACAGTTCATTGGCATATGCTCTGTATATCCCTTCGTCTGTTCCTTCCTCCATGCTTGATGTGACGATATGATAAAAGTCCCCAGCTCCGTAATAAATCATAGCTGTCACCATGTATTCATCTGTCTCACTCCCGTAATCTATCGCATTCTTAAACCATCCTCTCGAACTCTCCATACCGGCGAGACCCACTTCATCATCAGACGGATAGTAATACCAGTAAAGCTTTCCCGTATCAAAGCACAGTCTGCCGTAATCGTCTGATTCTTTTAAAACATCTGCATTCTTTTCATATAGTTTTAAATATTCTTCTTCCTCATCAGCCAAAAATACTCCGTCCTTTTTATATATCTCTATAAGTTTTTCATATCCCGCCGTGTCTCCGGGCTTTACCGATACGGCATGGCAGGCATACTGTCTCTGGAGATTTTCATCAGCCGTCATATCGCATCTGCTTAAGTATTTGTCATAATCCTTTTCCTCTGCTGATAAATATTTCTCTCCGGCCATTACTCCTGTCAGAAAACACAGAGCCGAGAATATCATGGCTGCCTTGTACAGGCGTATATGACCTCTTCTCTTTTTCTTGTATACCTCATCTTCTTTTTCATAGTTAAGAAGTGCGTTTTTAAGCTCCGATGCATTCTGATATCTGTCGGCAGGATTAGGCTGAGTACACTTTTTTATTACTGCCTCCAGACCGGGACTAAGGGACAGGTCCCAGTGCCTTATTGGATATATTTTGTACGGAGGTTCACATGGGTTTTTGCCCGTGACCAGATGGTACATGGTTACTCCAAGGCAATAAATGTCCGTTCTCTCATCAGACTGTCCGCTTCCGCCAAACTGCTCAGGCGCAGCATATCCCTTTGTGCCGAGACATACAGTGTCTCCCGTATTTTCTGATTTGTATTCCCTTGCTATTCCAAAGTCGATTAGCTTTATCCTGCCGTCTTTTGTCAGCATGACATTGCCCGGTTTCATATCCCTGTATATGATTTTGGGCTCTAGCGAAGGAAGATCTTCCAGGGCTTGACACAGCGACATTCCCCACTCTATGACTTTATCTTCAGCCGCTTTCTTCTCACGCTTTAGATACTGAGCCAGCGTCTCGCCCTCTATATAGTCCATCACCACGAATATCATCTCGTCATCCATGATGATATCCACTATCCTCGGTAGCAGTGGGTGGTCCAGCTTTTTAAGGAGGTTTGCTTCCGTCAGTGCACTGTTTATCACAGCTCGTCCTTCCCTGTCTTCTCCCGATTTCTTTATTACTTTTAGTGCCCACTTTTTATTTAGTCTCTCATCCTGTGCCAAAAATACTCCTGACATTCCTCCCTTCCCTATCATTTCAAGAACCCTGTATTTACCGTCTATAAGGGTGCCGATGAGACTTTCTGATATTTTGTTTATTTCCTTGCCTGCCATAAGTCCCTCCTGTTACTGCCTCTGCATGTTATGAGAAGAGCTGAGATGTTATCGTTTTCGCCCCTTGATTTACATACTCTTATCATGTCTTTTAATGCGCCTTTTATTTCATCTTTATCTTCATAACGGCCTGAGAGCTTTTCGCCTATCTCACTTTCGCTTATCTCATGATAGAATCCGTCCGAACATATGAGGACTGATTCCCATTTGCCTACTTTGCCCCTGCTGATTATCGGCGATACACTGTCTGATATGCCTATGCACTCCGTCAATATATTCCTCCTCGAATCTTTAAGGGCCTGCTCTTTTGTGATTATTCCGTTTCTGACTTCATCTGCTACAAGAGACTGATCGATGGTTATCTGGGAGACTGATTTATTCTGTCTGTCTACTCGATAGATTCTTGTATCTCCTGTATGAGCCAGAACATATCTGCCGTCATCAAATATGACGATTACAGAGAGAGTCGTACCAAGCCTGATGCCCTTCTCCTCTCCGTATCTGCACATATCCCGGTTAAGACTTTTTATCATCAGCTCAAAATCAGCTGATAGAGTCTTCAAAATGTCATCTGATTTATTTCCGGTTTCCACGTATTTCTTTAAATGTCCCGGAAGCTTTTCCGTAAACCATTTACGAAATATTTCTATACCGGCCTTTGACGCTATCTCTCCCCTGTCTTCTCCTCCCATACCGTCGCATACCATGGCCATGATGACATGACCTCTTCTGTTTTCATTTAAGAATTTTTTATGCATGGGATATTCTCCCTGCAATATGCATACACTGTCCTGATTTACAGACTTAAAAAGTCCGGCATCAGAGTATGCTCCTGCCGTAAAATACATAGATTTCCTCCTTGGTTTTTAACTTGAAATAATGTGATAAAACAGACACAAAAAGAGAGACAGACTTCAACACCTGTCTCAATCGATAATTAAAAAAAATCAAATGAAAAAAATCAGACTAAATGAATATAATCTCTAAATATATGAATACAGAGCGGGGATATTAAACTTCCCCACTCTTGTATTTAGCAACAAGTCTCTGTATACGCTCACTGGGGTTAAGCAGATCACTAATCGATGCATCATGGTTAAGTGTATCGATGAGAAATGCGATATACTTGCTGAGGTCACAGCTTACATACCACTCTCTTGAAAGGAGATCCGGTGTCTGGTAAATGAGGTTTGTTGTGAGGACTCTTGTGATAAGTCCCTTCTCATATGCCTCGTCAAATTTCTTAAGTCCGCTTGTGAAGAGTCCGAATGTAGTGAATACGAATATTCTGCCGGCCTTTCTCTTCTTAAGCTCTGTAGCTACTTCGATAACAGAATCACCTGATGAAATCATGTCATCGATGATAATCATATCCTTACCCTCAACATCACTTCCGAGGAATTCGTGAGCAACGATAGGATTTCGTCCGTCTACTACCTGAGTATAATCTCTTCTCTTGTAGAACATACCCATATCAAGACCGAGCACGTTTGCGATATAGATTGCTCTGCTCATGCCGCCTTCATCAGGGCTGATAACCATCATGTGGTCCGAATCTATTGTGAGGTCCTTAACATTCTTAAGGAGTCCCTTAATGAACTGATATGAAGGCATTACTGTCTCAAAACCGTTAAGAGGGATAGCGTTCTGTACTCTGGGATCGTGAGCATCAAATGTGATGATGTTATCAACGCCCATTGATACGAGCTCCTGAAGTGCAAGTGCACAGTCAAGGGATTCTCTGGCGCTTCTCTTGTGCTGACGGCTCTCGTAAAGAAAAGGCATGATAACTGTGATACGTCTTGCCTTACCGCCTACTGCAGCGATGATTCTCTTAAGATCCTGATAGTGATCGTCGGGAGACATGTGATTCTCCTGACCGCAAAGTGAATATGTAAGGCTGTAGTTGCCTACATCCACGAGGATATAGAGGTCTGTACCTCTGACTGATTCAAGGATAACACCCTTTGCTTCTCCGGAACCGAATCTCGGAACCTTTGCATTAAGAATATATGTATCTCTCTCGTATCCTGAAAATGCAAGTGTGTCTGCGTGAGCATGTTTTCTCTCTTTACGCCAAGCCACAAGGTAGTAATCTACTTTCTCTCCAAGTGTCTTGCAGCCTTCAAGAGGAATCATTCCAAGTGTTCCAACAGGAATGGTTTCAAGGTTACGCACGTCTTCTGCTGATGTGATGGGTGCCATTTTTAAGTCTCCTTAAAGATAAATAAATATATGTTAATGATTAATTCACGAATTATTCAAGCCTGGTAATCATCCTGATATCCCTGCCCGAAAGCTTCACGGGCTCAAACTCCTTGATGATTCTGGAGAATATTCTCTCCTGATATTTCTCCCTCAGGTTTTCGTATGAAAAGTTTGTAGTGATGATAGTCGATTTCTGCCTGATGATACGCTCGTTTAATATTCCAAAGAGCTGACTCCTCACGAAATCGTTTGTCATCTCACTGCCAAGATCGTCTATGACCAGGAGGTCCGACTCATACAAAGTCTGATTAAGCTCTGTAATGAGAGCCTTGTCCTTGTCAAAGAGATATGACGATATGGTCTGGAACAGCTGAATTGCGCTAAAGTACACAACTCTGCAGCTGTGTTCCATAAGTTCTTTGACAATACATCCTGTCAGGAACGATTTACCCGTACCTACTGTACCATAAATCAGGAGATTTCGATAGTCGGAATTGAAATTGTTTATAAAATTATGACATGTTTCCACGGCCTCATCGAAATGGTCGAGGTCATCTCCCGTATAATACTCTCTTGATAAACATGAGAAATTGTTTGTTTTAAGCCAGTCATTCAGGTTCGAACTCTCAAAGAGCATGTCGCTCTCTATCCTGCGATAGCAGTCACATTTCTCGTTATCGACAAATCCCGTATCGAGACATTTCTCACATACGTATGTCATATCAAGGTAATCTGCCGGGTATCCCGCATCACGGAGCATCCTGCTCTTCTTAAGCCTGAGGTCCAGCATCTGCTCTTTGTAATTCTTGGCAAGCTCTGCCTTCTTCTCTTTATCACCGCCGGCTCTGATAAGGGCTCTGCCGTAATTCATGGAAGCTGATATTATCTCGTCCTCTGTCTCCTTCATGCCGGGGAGCTTCTCTGCTACGACTTTCTTTCTCTCGGAGAGCTCGTACTCTGCTTTAAGCCTCCGCTCATCGTATATTCTTTTTATCCGTTCAGCTATGGATACAGGCTGTCCCATATCATACCTCGTTTATTAAATCCTCTTTTTTGATAAAAGCGCTTTCTCAAGAGCATCGAAATCTATCTGGCTCATATCCCTCTGCTCAAAGCTGCTGTCCATGCCTGATGCTTTCTTCATCTTCTTTGCACCGGCTGTCTTTCTCGATTCCTCGAAGGCTTTGTCGACTCTGGCTACATCAGCAAGTGTCTTCACTCCTTTATCCTTCCAGTCCTCAAGTATCCTGTCTGTATATCCGAGACGGTTTGTCTCTGTACGAACTACAGCCCTGTCACATGCCTCTTTAATGAGGTCCATGGTCATGCCGTACTCATTCTTCCATCTCCTGATGTACTCAAGCTCCTTGGCTGTGATGTTGCCCTTGCGTCCCAGATATCCGAGAATCTCTCTGGCATCCTTGTCTCCACGCTTTACGAGCTTCCTGGCTTTCTCAACTGAGTCAGCACCTTCCTCGTACCAGTCGATGGCTGTCTGCTCGATATAGTCAAATGAATTTCTGCCTGAATCTATACAGTACTCCATGAGGAAGCTAGCAAGGTCTATGTCAAATCCGAGTTTGTCATAAATATAAATGACACTTCTTATCTCCATGGGATTTAACGGTCTGCCAAAGTACGCACTGCCTGCGTTTATCAGCATCTTTATCTCCGGATTGTCCTTAAGGTTTCTTATATCATCAGCTGTTATGCTGTCTCTCTCTTTGCCGTAGTCTTTCTTGTCCATATCTTCGAAAGAATTATCTTCATTCTCTTTAACTACTGATATAACTGTCTTATCAGCCTCGAATTTCCTATCCCCGACTATTTCATTAAGCTCTTTAATAATTACTCCCGTGATGTTTCCTCCCCTGTCGCTTCTGATACCGATGAGCCCTTCATCCTCCCAGTACTTTAGCGCCCGTATCACATCTTTTTCAGTGTAATTAAACTTGTCGGCAATCTCCGATATGTCTGTCGGCAGATTATCATACGCCATCCTCTGCATGTACAGATAAATCTTTATCTGCGCATCATTGGCATCCTTCATATAATTGTCAATGAAGACATTGGAGATCACGGTCACGCCTGCCCGGCTCTCCATTGTAATATTAAGGGGTATCATATATTAACTCCATCCGGGCATTATCTGCCCATTAATGTGAGTTTATTATATGCACCGAATGTACCAAGTTCAATAGTGTAAAGTGCCGAGAATGTAGGCCCCATAAGGCTTTCGGGATTCACAGTGGAAAATGTTGATAATGATGATAATGTTTATAACACCTGTTACATAATAGACCGGTCACGTTAACTTTTGCCCTTGGAAATCCTTATTTTACTGGTATATATACCATTTTATATACTGTTTTATGTTAACAAAAAAATCCACATTCAAAAGTTGATAATTTCAACTCTTAAAATGTGGATAATGTTGATAAATCACTGTCCAAGCAGGCTTTCGCCTATTTTAACTACATCTCCGGCACCCATAGTTATCAACAAATCATTCATTGTACAATTTTCCAATACGAAGTTTTCTATTTCGTCAAAAGTTGGAAAATAATAACATTTTGTGTCGGTATTAAGCCCGTCAATTCTGGCTTTCAGGTCTTTGGAAGAAATGCCGATAGTGTTTTTCTCCCTGGCTGCATATATATCCGTGAGGATTACGTTGTCAGCAATCGTCAGCGCCTTTGCAAAATCATCGAGCAGTGCTTTTGTACGGGTATAAGTATGAGGCTGGAAAACTACCCAGAGTTTATTGTGAGGATAGTTCTTTGCCGCATTGAGTGTAGCTGCAATCTCAGTGGGATGATGGGCGTAATCATCAATAATTGTGATGTCACCGAGCATTCCCTTTTTCTGGAATCTTCTGTCTGTTCCCGTAAACTTTCCGATTGATTCTATGGCTACAGCTCTGTCCATATTTAAGTAATCGGCAAGAGCAATGGCTGCACATGAATTGTATACATTATGCTCACCCACTACAGAGAGCTTCACCTGCTCTTTACTGCCGTTATGATTCAGCATAAATGTGGGATGACCAAACTCATCATATGTAATATCAGTCGGGTAATAATCTGCTTTATCAGTCTTACCGAATGTAATGAACTTACATGCTATGCCATCGGTGATTTCAGAAAGATTATCGATATCACCGTTTACGATAAGCATGCCATCCTCGGGAAGAAGCTTTGCAAACTTATGGAACGAATCCCTGATATCGTTAATGTCCTTAAAGAAATCAAGATGGTCTGCGTCTATGTTAAGTATGATGCTGACTTTAGGGAAAAACGAAAGATAGCTGTTGGTATATTCGCACGCCTCTGTCACGAAATAATCGGACCGGCCGATACGAAGATTACCGCCTATTGTATGAAGGATTCCGCCTATTGATAATGTCGGATCCATATCGGCTGCAAGCATCATCTCGGAAACCATTGATGTGGTTGTGGTCTTGCCGTGGGTACCGCTTATGGCAACAGGCACGGCAAAGTTTTTCATAAGCTGTCCAAGGAGCTCAGCTCTTGTGATTGACGGAATGTTTCTCTTTAATACTTCTTTATATTCCGGGTTGTCGGGGCTGATGGCAGCCGTATATACCATGAGGTCTATCTCATCGGTAATGTTTGACTCTCTCTGGCCATAAAATATTTTGGCACCTATATCCTCGAGATGCTCTGTGAGCGGTGTCTTCTTCATGTCAGAACCACTGACAAAAAAATCTCTCGATAATAATATCTCTGCAAGGCCACTCATACTGATGCCGCCAATGCCCATAAAATGTACATGGATCGGATTATTAAAATCTACCTGATACATTTTTAATTCCTCCGGATTATATTTCTCATTATGCCCAGAGCTTCTCCGGGTATATGCCCTTATCCTTAAGGGCCTGGATTGACTGCATTACAAAAGGCTTGTCCTCTTTGTATGTGACGCCAAACCACTTATCTTCAGATGAGAGCACCTTAACTGTTGCCTTGTCCTCGCCAATAAGTCGACCTATCTCTATGGGCAGGAAACACTCAGCCTTAAGAGGATTGCCCTCTACAGTATTCTTGAAGAAATAGTCAAGGGAATCGCCAAGCTCCTTAAATACAGAAGGAGTGAATCCCCACATGTTCATTGATACGAGAGTATCTGCAGACATGGGAATATATGTGGCACCGTCATCTAGTGTGTATGCTGCGCCTTCCTCTGTCTTTATAATCTTTGTTCTCTCATCTATTGTCTGAAGATAACCGTTTTCATCCATCTGACAGCAGCCTCTTGCAACAGAGCCGTTGTCTGTAAGTGTGTTCTTAAGCAAATATCCTACCATGCAGTAAGGGTATACACCGTTTTTCTGATCAAGATCTCCTGTCAGGAATTCATAAAGGCTCTTAAATG
>JAEEGH010009034.1_pt1 | contig 23364 bp, 22 predicted proteins | sample 9134181 | NCBI WGS metagenome assembly JAEEGH01 (sample SAMN16246544, study PRJNA631951) | gut metagenome | biome: gut microbiome; feature: rumen; material: DP-attached | host: Bos | place: Iran: Karaj | collected 2018-10
CGCCACCACCCGACGTTGGAGCTGCCTCATCTGCGGTCTGTTGTCGGTGTACTCAGCGTAGAAGTCGGTCAGCAGCTGCTGACACTCCTTCTCCTGACTATACACAGGAGCCATTTCCTGCAGGACACCCAGAAACTCCCCCTTGGTCATCAGCTGCGTGATGCCTACCGACAAGATGGACTTCACGGCATTGTGACGGCCACCCTCCTCGTTCAAGTCGTTCACCGTCAACCCAGCCTCCTTCAGACATTCCCTGGCGATGAAGAGGGTACGTTCGGTGGGTGCCACGACCTCAGCTGCTTGCTGGTTATCTGCTACAGGAGCAGCCTTGACGGTCTCAGGTTTCTTCAGCGGACGGCCGTCCACATCGAGTCCACGCTGCAGGAAAGCCTCGCGACGTTCCTTAATCTCCTCGTCGCTCAGTGGTTGCAACCAACGCTCCGAACGATAAACTTCGTCGCCCGTCATGTTGATGTAGCGTTCGGGTGTTGTACAACTTTCGTCGTATGGCACACCGATTTCATCACAGAAGGCCTTTTGTGTTTCCTCGATGGTCTTGCCCACTGGCATACGGAGCCAGATATGACACTTCATACGTGGAGAATAGTCAATATACTCTACCATTCCCTGAAATTCAGAATACTCATCCTTGTTCACCTCCAAAGCCCGTTTGATGGCCTGTTCAACCAACGATTCCTCATCGATGTCGTTGCACGTCTTGTAGGTGAATGCCTCGGGTATGATGTCGGCCTGGGCACGATGATTGTTACGGAACTGCGAGTAGTGCGGACAGATGGTAGGCAACTGGTCCTTCACTTCCTCCTTACCCTCGTCACGAATCTCTGAAAGCATCTGGGGTAAATCCTCTCGATTGAGCATCCCCAAAATCTGCTCAGCCGTACCTGGCTCAGCGAAACCACGATGATACTTTCCTAAAATCTCACCCGTCCTACTGTCCTTCAAACGGGGATTGCAAGCGAAAATTACTTTTGATGTATCCATATCTTTTCTTTCTTTTTTTTATAAAGGTACGCGTCTATACTATAGCGCATAAACGCGCACCGGGTTTACTGCTGCTTACTCGTCTCTGCTCAATCGAAATGGGTCGATGTGCCTAATTAGCATATCTGCCAGTTCGTTCACCTTCAGCTCTAAGCGAGAGTCGTCAAATGTACTGAGTTTGTAACTGCCAACCAGTATGGCAAAGATTCTCTCGGCCATCTTGTTCTGATGGTGGCGAGTTTCACTACAAAACTCACATTCGACATAAGCAAGGACATCGTCTGGAACAAAGCTCTTCAAGAGCTTGACCAAATACTTTGCCCTACGAGTGAGAGCTGGGCGACCATTACAGATAATGGTTGCGCAAATTTTATTTGTTTCTTTCATAATCGTTATATTATGAATTCACAAAATAGTTCTAACGTTTAGCTTTGAGGCCTGGAAAGTCAGCTGTCCTTTCCGTCTATGGCCTCGCAGCATGTCAAGAGGACCGGTTCGATTTTCACAAACAGAAACCGTAAGATTTATGGTCGTCGTCACGCCATCAAAATCATAAAATAATGTTAGATCGCTTGAGTCGAAAACCGTTTTGGATTTGCTCGATGCAAAGGTAATCAAAATAGTAATACGCTGTATCTTTTTACCTTTCTGTAACTGCTTGATTTATAAACGTTTATGTTTTTAATACGTTTTTGTGCTACAACTTTTATGCTTCTATTCCTTGACTCTCAAGATATTCAAACATCCTATAAATCAGAGTGTTGAGTGACCTGTACTTTATGTTAAAATTGCTGTGTTCATTTGAAGCCAAAAAACGAATGAATACAGACATCCTACACTTCAAACCGTTTCCCTTTCCAATCCTTAAAAGGAATCGTGCGATGATGAGCACAAACTCTGCCTTGCTGATTAACTTGTCATTAAATTCAAAATACTTGAGATGCTTCCAGTCGATGTCATCAGGATTCCTAATATAAGGACAAATGTCCTGGGATAGTTTTTTCAGTTCGTCGTGATACTCACGCTTCACCAAGTCATACACTCGAGTTTTTGCTGTAAACTCCTTCTTGGACAGTTTAGCCGTCCTACGCTGTTTCTTTTTATTCTTTGTCATATGATTTGAAGATCGCTTTTGTACGTCTCCAAATCAAGGGCACATTCACGTAAGAGGTTTACTGCTTTCTCAAATATTCGATTTTAGGATATTTTTTTGTACCTTTGCAGGCGATATGGATAAAGAATTATATAAGAAAAGGTGGAAAGTCTTCCGTGAGGTTATTAAAATTGAACGTAAGCATCATAGAATTTCACAGAAAAGACTCGCTTTGCTGTTAGGCATTGAACAGTCTTACGTAAGTAAGACCGAAATAGGTGATAGGAGATTAGATGTAATTGAATTGATGGAGTATTGTGATGCGATGGGGCTTACTCTTACTGAGTTCGTTTTTAGGATGGAAGGGAGATTATTGGCTGGAGGTTTGATGTCACCAGCGAGAAAAGAAGAATATTTGCGTTGGTATTCTATCTATTGTGAATACCATAAAAATCCCCCCGCTTCTAAATAGAAACAGGGGGGTATGAAGTTAAATCTATGGTTTCCCTTTAGAACCCTTCCGGGTTTGGGCGCAAAGATACAAATATTTTAGGAAATATCCAAATAAATGGTGCTATTCCTTCAAAATATAAACTGTCATCCGTCATTTGTCACAGGTTACTTTACTCGCTTCGATATAATTCATCTAACGACTGGCCCTCATCGTTAATCCAATGCAACCAACCGTTGCAACTACGACCAGAGCAATAGCTGGCGGCAGTACTGGGACTAGCCAATACATAATCGCGCTGCAACTCCCAGAAGCCCTCTTTCGTAGGTTTCGACATAGCAGCAATGATGGCGTTGCGCTTCTCACCGTCTCTATACGAGGGCACCGTACTCTGTGGCAACAGACTACCTTTCAGAATACGCATCGAGTGATCTGTCTCGTTGAAGATTCCATGGGCATCGCAGTCGCGCACTCTGATATGAAACAGGTTCTCGCCGTTCTTCATCTTTGTCTTTTCCTGCTTCTCGAAGATAGGACAACCAATGAATGATGCCAGCAGACGGACATCATCGAAGAATTCCTCCATAATGTCTATCTGGTAGTTCGACAAAGAGATTTCTTTACCCGACTGCTCGTTCATCACACCATATTGTGCACAATCCGTAGCTAGGTCAATAGCCTTGCGTTCCAGATATTGTACATCGGCTTTGTTGATGCTCTCATCCTTGGCCACAAACATCAGGCATTTGTTCCAGAACAACTTATGGCTTTTGTGGTTATAGATACGCTTCATGCCATTAGTTGATTCTCCGATATATGCTTGTGCGCTGCCGTTCTCATCTTCGCCCAACAATATATATAGCGCAGGTCGTGAACTCTCTTCCATCTTGCTCGCTATCTCAAATTCCGACTTTGGGAACACAATCATCTCGCATATCTTATTGCTGATGAACACCGTACGAATACCGTTAGGATCGCCTGTACGCAGATGCGTAGTTATTACTTTGCCTCGTGCCATTATATAATTAGAAATCTTCGTCTTTTTCTTGTCTTAACGCACCTTCCATGTTCTCTAACAAAATGTTAACAACTTCTCTCATACTAATAGCATTTGTCTTTTTCTTTGCTTTTTCTTTAGCTTTTTCTGTTGCCTTTTCTTGTGCATCAACTATCTCTCTTACAGTCCACATTTTTTTCTCACCAGTGACTAGCACTGTATGCATTGTCGGCACCGTTACAGTCACCTGTGCCCTTCCATCTTTGCAGCGCACTTTCAGAGTAAAGTCTGTATAAAAAGGTAGTGTTGCTCCGAGTATTAACTTTCGGTATCCATTGTAAAATACTCCTTTATAAGTCACGATACCTTCATCTTTATCACAATAGTCTAGTCCTGCTCGTGACCGTCCGTCAGTTCCCGTCCAATCACTCAGAGCTTCCATAGCACGACGATAAAGTGTGGATGCTTTCGTATTATCTACATATACTACCCGTTTCTGCTCATAAACACCCTTTTCTTTCACTATTATTATAGCAGAATCAACATCAGGGACTTGAGCATTTACTGAAATAACAGTTGCTGCCAACATAAATACTACTAATAATATCTTCTTCATAATCTATCGAATTAACTATGTTCATCTATTTCCTTTCATTCTATTATGAGTCTTGCATAACATCTGGCAATTACTGATGTCTGTTGCACCACCTTTGCTCCAGGCAGACACATGGTCGGCGTCCATTTCCTCTGGCTTCCAGATTCTATGGCGGTTAGCCTCATGACCTTCTGCGCAATAAGGGCAGTTACTGATTCCTGCTGCTTTTGCCTTTTCTGTCTGTTCTTGATATACTTTGCGCATCGTTGGCTTATCGAAAAGACGAACATTCAATAGTTTTGTGTCCTGACAGCCACCAAGCACATACTCAAAGATGCCTCGACGATTGGTCACAAAGTCATCGTGCATCAGTTCGTTTACCTTTGCCGACAACTCGGAGTGATTCAACGGCAAGTGATGGAATCGCTCGTATAGCTCGCCCCAATTCAAGCCCTGCATTTCATCGTAGACATCATCAAACTTACTATCTACCCAGTCTATAACCGTGTTGAAGTAGGTCTTGATTTCGTTGATATTCTCGTCGCGGCGATGTGCAGTCATATAGCCGTCCACGTTGCCTTTACTTACCCATTCCAAAGCAGTTGCCAAGAACTGTTGGCGATTAGCTGGGCCTTTTACATACGATTCCCATTTCTGAATGTTTGCGTTTTGTGAATTGCTGAACTCTGCTTTGCAAAGTGTGACAAACTTCCCACTATAAACAGCATTCAGTTCCTCCTGATGGTTGAGCGGAATACCCGCAATGTTGATGGTCTTAAACCATTCCTTAATTTCTTCCTCGGCATGTTCGCCTTCACCTTCGCAGATATAGACCAACAACTCTGTTTTGAGAATCTTCTGTTGTTTGCCCTCGTCCAGTCCATCGAAGATTTGTTCTAGTCCGTTTATCTTCACAGCAAACTTGTTCTTCACATAACGACCAAGTGACGTTATACGTTGCTGACCATCGAGCACTTCAAGTTCGGTTTGTGGGAATTCGTATTGTTTGTTACGATTAAAGTAGATGAGTCCGAGCGGATAACCTTTCAGTACAGACTCAATGACTGCCACATCCCTCTTGCCGTCTTCATAGATGTAGTTACGTTGATATTCGGGCTGAATGGTCAGTTGTCCAGATAAACCATGAAGACCTTTGCCCTCAAGTACGTTGTATTCGAAGCCGTCGCAAATCTGCTCAACGGTATAGATTTTCAATTCTGTCTTCATTGTGATTTCTTTTTGCGGATAAGTATTCTTTCGTATAGTCTTATTAGTTCACCTTCACGTTCAACATAAAGACGCGGGCCACCATTCAGTTTACCGAGCTTTTTTTTGATAATCTCCATGTTAGCCAGTTCTAAGCCAATTCCGATTATCTCAAATTGCTCAGGGCAGTATTTGTCAATAAATGAAATTGGCACACCCATTACACCATCATAATCTTTTGGAATAGCATCGGTAAATGGGATTTCAATTGCATCATAATTGACATAATGCTCGTATTCTTTTCTTCCTCTAATCTCTTTGTGTTTACTATGTTTGAAGTTTTCTGCCATTGTCATCAACTTTAGCGGCTCATGACGACGACCGTGCTCAAGATTAGTAAACCATCCAGTACCAGCAACGCTGATAAACTTATTTCCATTCTCGTCCATATAAAGTTCAGTTCCACTCATCTCATAATAGTCAGGAACGAGGAATGTCATATTTTTGCCATTTACTCTTTTATTAAACCTGCAACCCGTCCATATCTTATTATTCATTATTAATGGAAATACTTCTTTGTATGCAATTGCGTTGATATTTCCTATTATAAGGAATTTCTTTTCTTCTTCCATAATCCATGCAAGAAATTCCCTAAACAACGAGAACGGCGGATTAGTCACGATAATATCTGCCTCGTCGCGCAGTTTTCGTATTTCCTTGCTACGGAAATCACCATCACCCTCCAAGTATTGCCATTGCAAATCTTCAATGTTAATGCGTCCATCGCCTGTAACATCATCTGTCAATACAAATATCTTGCCGTGCGTCTTACTCTTGTCGTTATCGAAGTAAGGCTGTGAAGTTTCAAAGAGCGTTGGCTGATACGGCATCTTGTACTTCTTGCTTTCAGGAGCATAGCTGGTGGAAATCAGTTTCTTCAATCCCAGCAGTTCAAAGTTCTGTGCAAAGAACTTTGTGAAGTTGCTCCACTCAGGATCATCGCAAGGAAGTAACACCGTCTTACCACGAAATACATTTGGGTCGTAGTCCAGATAGGCATTTATCTCCTTCTGAATATCGGGATATTGCGTATAGAACTCGTCGTTCTTCGCTGTCTTCGCATTTGCTAAATTTGTATTGGCCATATTCTGCAATTAATAGTTTTTAGTCATTGCTGGCATCTGACTATTAATCGCCGACGCACAAAGAAAGCGTGATGCCTCTTATGCGTTAAGCTGGGGTATGCCTAGGAATTGGGCCCCATCCTCATCTGATAAGAATGCACCACGCCTATTGGCGTGAATGCACAGCTATATCGATGAGGAATGGGGATGCCGCCATCCAGCACCCCACAATCTCTATTACTTCTGAGCGTTTCTTATCCCAATTTGTTTCCTAGGCATATTGGCTTAACGCGAAATAATAGCAAATGCTTCTTTGTTAGTCCGGATTTCTCCCCGAACTGAGGGCAAAGATACGAAAAAGTTTGGAATTATGTGCCGTTGGGGACATAAAAATTAAAATTATGGCCCAAAAGTTTGGAAGATAAGCTAAAAGGTCAAGTGGCTTCACATAACTCCAAGTTTAGTTGAAGTAAAGTCGGAGTTTAGTTGAAGTAAACTCCAGGTTTGCTTGAAGTAAAATCCATCAAGCATTGGACCGTGATGGTTATGTGGGGGAAATGTACGAAAAAATCCCAAATGCTGTCTTATACGGAAATCACTTGACACTATTTTCACCATAACAGAAGTAATTAGTTATGACAAATGTTAATCAAAGGAAGCATGATGACAATTTCAAGCTTCAAGTGTTAAGTGACTACTACAGCAGTGGTATGTCAAAAGTTTTCATTGCGCGCAAATGGGGGATTGATCATTCGACAATAATCAAATGGCAAAAGCTTTGGCCGATAGACTCAAAAGCGTTATCTTTGCCGGATGAAATAATATCCACATACCGTATGGGAGGCAAGGACAGAGGCAAGACAGACGAGCAGATTTATCAGGAGCGCATATCCGAGCTTGAGAAGAGCCTGGCAATGGAGCGTCTTCGCTGCCGTGCACTGGAGAAGGTGATTGAGATAGCCGAGCGCGAGGAGGGCATCTCAATATTAAAAAAAGATGGTGTCAAGCAGTAGATGCGCTCCGTGAGGAGTTTCCACAGGAGAGTGTGGAGACCCTCTGCGGGCTGTTTGACAAAAGGCGCCAGTACTATTATATAAAGGTAAAGCGGATATACACGGATCAGCAGCGTGAGAAGCTGATGCTGGACTATGTGGACTACTATCGGCTGATGGCCCCCCGGATTGGCGGCGTGAAGCTGCACGTGCTCCTTGAGGCTGATCTTGGCCGCGATGTCGTGCGAGGGCGCGACTCGTTCCTGGACTTCCTCTCGCGCAACGGACGGATGCTGCCGAAGAAGAAGCCTCGCCATACGACGGACTCCAATCATATCTACTTCAAGTATCCCAACCTGACAGTCGGTCTCGTGGCAGTGTGCCCCAACCACGTCTGGTATGCTGACATCACGTACATCTGGATAGAGGATGACGTGCTCTACCTGCACTTGATTACAGACGGCTACTCCCATGCCGCTCTTGGCTGGTGCCTCTCTGAGACGCTGGAGGCGGAGAATACGGCCGAGGCTCTGCGGATGGCCGTCAAGGCGGCTGGAGGCGGGAATCTATGCGGTACCATCCACCATTCCGACCGTGGCGTGCAGTATGCCTGCCAGAAATACACCGGCATCCTCATGGAGCACCACATACGCATCAGCATGACCGAATGCTACAATCCCACGGACAATGCAGTTGCAGAGCGTATGAACGGTATCCTCAAGGACGAGTGGCTCTACCATCAGGCTATGTTCCGAGACTATGCCGAGGCTTTGAGGGAAACAACTGCCATGATAGACTTCTACAACAACGTCCGGCCTCACATGAGTATCGGCAACAAAAAACCGATGGACGTGTACAACGGAGAGATGCCTGGCAAGAACTTATGGAAAAAAGACAAATGAAAACTTGTATAGTAATAAATAAATCATTATCTTTGCCCCGTCGAAGAAAGGGTGGATGACGGTTTTATGCCGATGCCACCAATGAAAGTCTTTTGGGGCATCGAGCCCCAACAGACTTTGCCGAAGAAAAGGCAGACCCGGGATTTGTCCGATATTTTCCTGACCGTCAAGTCTTTCAGGAAACAACGGCAGAGAGTGACAAGTTTTTCAGTACGATTCGAACGATGTTGACAAGCAATTCAGTTTAACCCGGTGAAAACTGTCAAGTGAAATCAGGAAAAGGCATTCTTAAAGAGTGCCTACGCTGGGCACTGAGAGTGCCTAAGTTAGGCACTATGAGTGCCTGCCGTAGGCACAGTTTTTAACATTTATGCATTAAAATGGTGATTTGTCTTGATTTTTGATGTCTGTGCGCTCGTTAGAAGAAGTAGGTGGCTGAAGCCATCCAGCCCTTTGAATTAGCCTTGTCGTCTTTCTTGACGTTCTTCAGATCGCCGGTCTTGGTGATGCCTACGGTATAGACTATACCTAACTCAAGGTGCTTGCTCAGCATGACGCCGGCACCGAAGTTCCAGCTGAACATAGACTCCTTCAGTTGGAAGGTCTCTTTGTAGTTATTCACCACCTCGTCATGCCTGTCGCCCGAGGCAAAGATGTTGAAGTCCTTGTCGCCCGTGTTGAAACCAAACTGCGGACCTGTTGAAAGGAAAAGACCAAACTTGGGAAGGAGGTGGAGGTTCAGACGTGCATCAATGGGGACGAGGATGCTCTTCTGCTTAATATTTGTACCGTCGACTTTTGAGTTAGACTGACTGTATAAGACTGCACCCTGAACACCGAGGAACGACAGGATGTTAACCTTCAGCGTCGGACCGACAAACCAGCCATAACCGCTCTTGGTCGGCACGTCGTCAAGGTTGAACTCGGAGTTGTTGACACCGCCCTTAACACCGAAATGGATGCTCTGCGCCTTTGCTGGCATGACGGCAAAGAATGCTATCATGATGATTGAAACAAATAGCTTTTTCATTGCTTATTTTTATAATTATTACATTTTTAAATTGTTTAATTGTTCACAGCGTTCCCTTGGTTGAGGGCAGCTCGTAGTGGTTGACATCGCGACGGACGGCCATCTTGAGGCTGCGGGCGAGGGCTTTGAAGATGCCCTCAATCTTGTGGTGCTCGTTCTGCCCCTCAGCATGGATGTTCAGGTTCATCTTGGCTGCATCGCTGAGACTCTTGAAGAAATGCAGGAACATCTCGGTAGGCATCTCGCCGATGCGCTCGCGACGGAACTCTGCGTCCCAGACCAGCCATGGACGGCCTCCGAAGTCGAGGGCAACCTGACACAGACAATCGTCCATGGGCAGGCAGTAGCCATAGCGTTCGATGCCGCGCTTGTCGCCCAAAGCCTTCAACAGACATTCGCCTAAAGCCAGCGCTGTATCCTCGATGGTATGGTGCTCGTCAACGTGCAGGTCGCCATTGCAACGGACGGTGAGGTCTATCATGCCGTGCTTGCCTATCTGTTCCAGCATGTGGTCGAAGAAGCCGAGGCCCGTCTGAATATCGCAATGTCCATTGCCGTCCAAGTCGAGACGTACAAGGATGTCGGTCTCTTTGGTGGTACGACGGATTTCTGCCTTGCGCTCGCCACCAAAGGCGATGGCAGTAGCCCGTTCCCATGAGGCAGCCGCCTCGGTGTCAGTTGCAGCACTGTTGATCTGCAGGAACTTGCAACCGATGTTTTCGGCAAAGCGGCGGTCGGTATCACGATCGCCGATGACGTAGCTGTTGGCAATATCGTAGTCAGGATTGTCCATGTATTTCTGCACCAGTCCCGTGTTGGGCTTGCGCGTCGGAGCATTGTCCTCGGGGAAATGCGGGTCGATGAGGATGTCGTCGAATTCAACACCTTCGCCGCGAAGCGTACTGAGAATAAAGTTGTGGACAGGCCAGAAGGTATTCTCGGGAAAACTGTCGGTACCCAGACCGTCCTGATTGCTGACCATCACGAACTCGTAGTCGGTATGCTGACGCAAGAAAGCAAGGCTGGAGATGGCACGGGGTACGAACTGCAATTTCTCGAACGCGTCAATCTGCTCGTCCTCCGGCTCGCGGATGATGGTGCCGTCGCGGTCAATGAACAATATCTTTTTCATATTCTTTTGTCTCTATGGAACCGTAAATATAGTAGTTGTGTACCAGTGTTGTCTGGCAGACGTAGAAGTTGAGGAAGCTACAGAAGGTGAAGGTGACGAACGTCAGCGCCGTCATATAGGAGGGCATCCCCAGTGGGTCGCCCATCAGCAAACCTGTCTGTGCGGTCTGGTTGGCAAACTGCAGGATGTTGGCAGGCATGGAAATGATGAACGAGAACAGGGCGACCATGAGCAGACTGACGAAGAACACGAGGAACATGCTTCCCCAGTGGCTTAGTCCCCGCCCGTAGTTGCGGCCCAGTGTGCGCCAGTAGTTGCAGGGAGCCTCCATGAGGTACTTCATCAGTACGTGCATGAGCGGTAGTTCCAGCATGAGGGCTATGAGCGAACAGACGGCAAATGCGCCAATGGTTGTCATCAGGTGACGTATCAAAAACTGCGGGCTTACCGCCTCGGCAACAGCCAAGAGTGCAAAGAACAGCAGTAATGGCAGTGCCATGACGAACAATGTCAGGAAACAGCCCTTCAGCGTGCGTCCCATCAGGTGTGGGCTGGCTGTCAGCCAGTGCAGCGGCATGGTGATGGTGCCGGTTTCCTTGTGCTCTTTCAGTTTGCTGAGAATGGTGGCAGAGGCCAGTGTCTCGGTGGCGAAGGCCAGCAGAACCAGGCCGGAAAGTTCCAGGAGTGTCACGCCGTATTGCTTCAGCGTCTCAAGGAAAAATCCCTGAAAGACGGCTAACTGTTGCATCAGGGCCAGGGTGATTTCCGGTATTTTGATGGTGGCCATGGTACCCATGGCGCCACAGCAGAGGGCATACAGCAGTGCCATCTGCCAGGAAGCCTTGAACAGGCGGCGGAAATTCTCTATATAGAGACGAAAGCCTGTGGTCAGTATGCTGCGGTAGCTGCGGGCTTTCAAGAGCGTTGTGTCTTTTTGTTTGTCCATCGCTTTCTTGCGTTTTTGCGTGCAAAGTTACGAAATATAAAGTAAAAAGGAAAAGTGAATAGTGAAAAATTTGCTGCCGCCATAAGAAAAATTAAAAATTAAATAATTAAAAAATGAAATAATTATGCATTATGAATTATGAATTATTTCTTACCTTTGCACGCAAATATATAGTATAAGACGTGAAAATCATCAAGTGGGGCTTCATCGGCTGTGGTGAAGTGACGGAGAAAAAAAGCGGTCCTGCCTTTTCTGAGGTAGAGGGTTCGGGAGTTGTTGCCGTGATGGGGCGTGATGAGCGCAAGGTGCGCAGCTATGCCGAACGTCATGGCGTTCCCCGCTGGTATACGGATGCTCAGGAGCTGATAGACGATGCCGAAGTCAATGCTGTCTACATTGCCACGCCACCGTCAAGCCATGCCACCTATGCCATTATGGCGATGAAGGCTGGTAAGCCGGTCTATGTGGAGAAGCCCTTGGCGGCATCGTATGAGGACTGTGCCCGCATCAACCGCATCTCAGAGCAGACGGGTGTGCCGTGCTTTGTGGCCTATTATCGTCGCTATTTGCCTTATTTTGAGAAGGTCAGGGAGATAGTTGACCGCGGCGTCATCGGTAAGGTCGTCAACGTGCAGGTGCGCTTTGCCGTTCCTCCGCGTGAGTTGGACTATTCAAATGCTGACAATCTGCCTTGGCGCCTGCAGCCCGATATTGCTGGTGGCGGCTACTTCTATGACTTGGCTCCCCACCAGTTAGACCTGTTGCAGCACTTCTTCGGCGTCATTACGGAGGCCCGTGGCATCTGTGCCAACCGTGGCGGTCTGTACAAGGCCGAGGACTCTGTCTGTGCCTGTTTTGAGTTTGAGAACGGACTGCCCGGTTCCGGGTCGTGGTGTTTCGTGGCCCATGAGTCAGCCCGTGAGGACCGTATAGACCTCATCGGCGACCGTGGTTCTGTGAGCTTCTCCGTGTTCGACTACCGTCCCATCCGCCTGCAAACCCTGTATGGCGAGGAGAGCATTGCCGTCCCCAATCCCCCTTACGTGCAGTTTCCGCTTATCAAAAATGTGATAGAACATCTGCAGGGCATTGCCGTCTGCGAGTGTACAAGTGTGTCGGCAACCCCCGTCAACTGGGTGCTCGACCGTATCTTAGGAAAGTTCTGAGCCGATGAGGAAGGTTGTGCTGATGATGCTCCTGATGCTGAGTGTGACCGCTCTGGCTGCCGACTCGCTGACGGTGGAACAGCCCAAAACGAGTTGGCTGAAACGTGTTGTTGAAAGTTTCAGCGAGCAGGACACCGCCTTCGTGGAGCCGCAGCATTATAACTGGGCAGTGATGCTTCAGACTATCACGACCTACGACTACTACCGACTGAGCACCACAGGAGAAGATCGCCAGTCTATCTCCTTCGCTCCCCCGCAGAATGTCAAGCTGGGACCGTACTTTGGCTGGCGCTGGCTGTTCTTGGGCTATACTGTTGACCTGCGTAAGCTGGATTTCTTCAAGGGATCGAAGTTTGAGGTGGATGCCAGTATCTATAGTGCGCGCTTCGGTGCCGACATATTCTATCGCCGCACGGTTAATGACTATGAGATCAGAAGGGTGAATCTGGGCGAGGACGTGGATACGTCTCCCTTGAAGGGTATTCCTTTTGACGGTCTGCGTGTGAGCATTACAGGCGTCAACCTGTATTACATCTTCAACCACCGCCGCTTCTCCTATCCTGCCGCCTTTGCCCAGAGCTCCTGCCAGAAAATCAGTTGCGGCTCGTGGATGGCCGGCCTGGGTTATCTGAACCATAACATCAGCTTCGACTATGAACGTCTGGAATCATTGTTCAAGCAGCACCTGGGGCAGGAAGTGGCGCTTGACAGCGGACTGATGTTCAACAAGGTCAAGTACCGTAACCTCAGCGCGTCTGTGGGGTATGCCTATAATTGGGTCTTTGCACGCAATTGGCTGTTTTGTTCCAGCCTCTCGGTGGCGCTGGCCTATAAGTCCTCGTTCAGTGAGGAGGAGACGGAAGGCAATAAGGGCTTCGACTTCGGCAACTTCAACGTTGACGGCATCGGCCGTTTCGGACTGGTATGGAACAATACGCGGTGGTATGCAGGGACATCGTTCATCGTTCGTGCCTACAACTACCATAAGTCGCGTTTTGCCGCTAATAACATCTTTGGCGACCTGAATATCTATGTGGGATTAAACTTTGGCCCGCGTAGTGCGTATAAGAAAGTAAAGAAGAATAAAACTTGAACCACTGAAAGTGATGAGAATATATATATATAATAAGGTAGTCGTCAGATGGGCAAAAGTGCTCTTGGCTTTTTGCCTCTTGACTGTACTGCCTTGCCAGACCTTGGCCCAGGTGACTTGGGAGCGCGTGGACAGCATCACCGTCACCAGACTGCTGCACCAGGCGCCTAATCATGGAGAGACGCTTTGGATGGCACGGCAGTTCTTGGGACGCCCCTATGTGGCCCATACCCTGGAGGTGAACGACCGTGAGCAGCTGGTTGTCAACACGCGCCAGCTGGACTGCACGACACTGGTGGAGACCGTGATGGCGCTGACGCTGTGCAAGCAGGAGGGTAAGACTGCGTTCGATGACTTTGTCCGTGTATTGCAGCAGTTGCGCTATCGTGGTGGCGTCTGTACCGACTACACCTCGCGCCTGCACTATTTCTCCGACTGGATTAACGACAAGGTGAAGATGCAGCTTGTCCGTGACATCCAGGGGCCCAACCCACCGTTCAGTGCCATACAGAAACTGAACATCAATTATATGAGTACCCATCCGACAGCTTACAAGGCACTGAAGGCTCACCCGGAACTGGTGCCTGTCATTCGTCGGCAGGAGCAGGCTCTGACGGGCAAGCAGTATCGCTATATACCCAAATCGGCATTGGTTGACTCGCCGCTGCTTCGACAGACTGTCAGCAATGGCGACATCATTGCCATCACCTGCAACAAGGCCGGACTCGACATTGCCCATCTGGGCTTTGCCGTGTGGCGCAAGGACGGACTGCACCTGCTCAACGCCTCGCTGCTGCATAAGAAAGTGGTGGAAGAACCGAAGACGCTCTACCAGTACATGCAGGAGCATCCGTCATTTACAGGAATACGAATTATAAGAATAAACAGATAAAGTTATGGAGTTACCAGAGTTTATGAACTATGCCAACAAGTTCTCGAAGCGGGAATTTGTAGAGAAGATTGCTCGCATTGCCAAGAGTGCCGGTGCGAAGCTGGTCTATGCCGCCCTCATCCTGTACTATACGTTGCAGAGTGACAAGGTCAGTGCCACGAACAAGGCGATGATTATCGGTGCCCTGGGCTACCTGATCAGTCCGCTTGACGTAGTGCCTGATGCCATTCCCATAGCTGGACTGGCTGACGACTTGGGCGTGCTGGTATTTGTACTGAAGAAGGTGTGGACAGACATTGACCCTGAGATTCAGGTCAAGGCCCGCGAAAGACTGAAGAAGTGGTTTGACGAGGACGAGATTGAGGAAATCAACGACCTCTTCAAAGAGTAAATAACGGTCAATGGTCAATGTTCAATGGTCAATGAATATCAGTTTCGCGTACAGCCCCATGTCGCTGCTAATGAGCAGGCGCTAAAGGAGTGGATAGCCAAGGAGTATGGCATTGATGTCCGTACGCTGACGGCTGTCCGTGTATTGCGGCGAAGTGTCGATGCCCGTCAACGTACCATTTTCTTCAACCTGAAGGTGCGCTGCTACATCAATGAGATGCCAACGGACGACGCCTTCGTACGCACGGAGTATCCCGACGTGTCTGACCGTCCGCAGGTCATCGTCGTCGGTGCCGGTCCAGGAGGCTTGTTCGCTGCCCTGAAACTGATAGAGCTGGGACTACGCCCCATCGTGCTGGAACGCGGCAAGGATGTGCATGAGCGCAAGAAGGACCTGGCCATGATTGCCAAGACGCAACAGGTGGATGCCGAAAGCAATTACTGTTTCGGCGAGGGTGGGGCAGGAGCCTATTCTGATGGCAAACTGTATACACGTAGCAAGAAGCGTGGTTCGATAGAGAAAATCCTGAACGTCTTCTGTCAGCACGGTGCCTCCACCTCTATATTGTCTGATGCCCACCCGCACATCGGGACAGACAAGTTGCCGCGTGTCATTGAGAACATGCGCAACACCATCCTGCGCTGTGGCGGCGAAGTGCATTTCCAAACCAAGATGACGCAACTGCTGACAGATGGTTCTCGGGTGGTAGGCTGTCTGGCTGCCGACAAGGAGTACAGGGGTCCCGTCATTCTGGCTACAGGGCATTCTGCACGCGACGTCTATCGCTATCTGGCAGAGGAACGCATTGACATCGAGGCGAAAGGTATTGCCGTGGGTGTCCGTCTGGAACATCCCTCTCAACTCATAGACCAAATTCAATATCACAGCAAACAGGGTAGGGGCAAGTATCTGCCTGCTGCAGAGTATTCGTTTGTTACGCAGGTGGACGGTCGTGGCGTCTATTCCTTCTGCATGTGTCCCGGCGGTTTTGTCATTCCTGCGGCTACCGACAAGGAACAAATAGTGGTCAACGGCATGTCGCCCTCCAATCGTGGCGGACAATGGTCCAATAGCGGCATGGTAGTAGAGATGCGGGCTGAGGATATTGAGGGCAACGACCCTCTGCGTGTGCTTCGCTTCCAGGAACAGCTGGAGCGCGACTGCTGGCAGCAGGGCAACAGGAAACAGACTGCCCCCGCCCAGCGCATGGCAGACTTTGTCAATAAGCGGCTGAGCTATGACCTGCCGAAGAGTTCCTATGCCCCGGGACTCATCTCCTCACCTCTCCACTTTTGGTTGCCGTCAGCCATCAGCCATCGTCTGCAGGAGGGTTTCAAGACGTTTGGTCGCCAGAGTCACGGATTCCTCACCAACGAGGCCGTCATGATTGGTGTCGAGACGCGTACCAGCAGTCCCGTGCGCATCCTCCGCGACCCGGAAACACTGATGCATCTCCGCCTGCAGGGGCTTTTCCCTTGTGGCGAAGGAGCAGGCTATGCCGGTGGCATCGTCTCAGCTGGTGTTGACGGCGAACGCTGTGCCGAGAAGTGTGCTGATTATCTGAATCGATAGACTCAGAAAGAAAAATGCGGTTTTCATTTGGTTTTCTACTATCTTATTTGTACCTTTGCAGTCACGAAGATTATTTATTAAATAACTACTTATAATTATGCTATCACAACAAGACCTAAAACAGTTAGCGCAGAAGGGTATCACCGAGGCGCAAATCGAGAGACAGTTAGGAGAGTTTAAAACCGGTTTCCCGTTCCTGAAGCTGGAAGGTGCTGCAGCCATCGGTAAAGGCATTGTGGCTCCTGCAGACGCTGAGCGTAAGGCCTACGTTGAGGCTTGGCAGCAGTACAAGGCAGCAGGCAAGAAGGTGGTGAAGTTCGTACCCGCTTCGGGTGCTGCCAGCCGCATGTTCAAGGATATGTTTGCCTTTGTCGATGCCGACTACGATGTGCCTACGACTGACTTCGAGAAGAAGTACTTCGACAATATCGAGAAGTTTGCCTTCTATGCAGAGCTGGACGCTGTTTGCCAAAAGAATGAGGGCAAGGGTATCAAGGAGCTCATGGCTGCCGGCAACTATAAGGCCGTGGCTGCCAACATGCTGAAAGCCGAGGGACTGAACTATGGTCAGTTGCCGAAGGGTCTGCTGCTCTTCCACAACTATCCTGAGGGACCTCGTACACCGATGGAGGAGCACTTGGTGGAGGGTGCATTGTATGCTGCTTCCAATGGCGAGGCTCACGTCCACTTCACTGTTTCGCATGAGCACATGGAGCTTTTCAAGGCAAAGGTTGCCCAGAAGGCTGATCTTTATGCCCAGAAGTACGGCATCAGCTATGACATCTCCTTCTCTGAGCAGAAGCCCTCAACAGATACCATCGCTGCCAATCCTGACGGCACACCGTTCCGCAATAGCGACGGTTCGCTGCTGTTCCGTCCCGGTGGCCATGGCGCGCTCATTGAGAACCTGAACGAAATCGAGGCAGATGTCATCTTCGTCAAAAACATCGACAACGTGGTTCCCGACCGTCTGAAAGGTGACACCGTGGAGTGGAAGCAGATTATTGCCGGTGTTCTGGTGACCCTGCAGAAGAAAGCCTTCGAGTACCTGCAGTTGTTAGACACAGGTAAGTACACCCACGACCAGGTGGAGGAGATGATTCGTTTCGTACAGCACGATCTGTGCTGTCGCAAGGCAGACATCAAGGAACTGGAGGATGCCGAACTGGTCATCTACCTGCGTGAGAAGTTGAACCGCCCGATGCGTGTCTGCGGTGTGGTGAAGAATGTCGGTGAGCCTGGTGGCGGTCCGTTCCTGACCTACAACCAGGATGGTACGGTGAGCCTGCAGATTCTGGAGAGTTCGCAGATTGACAAGTCAAACAAGGAGTATATGGAAATGTTTACCAAGGGTACGCATTTCAATCCCGTCGACCTGGTGTGCGCTGTCAAGGACTATCAGGGCAAGCCCTTCGACCTGCCGAAGTTTGTTGATCCCACCACGGGCTTCATCTCGCAGAAGTCGAAGAGCGGCAAGGAACTGCAGGCTCTGGAACTGCCGGGACTGTGGAATGGTGCCATGAGCAACTGGAACACCGTCTTCGTCGAGGTTCCTTTGTCGACGTTCAATCCTGTCAAGACTGTGAACGACTTGCTTCGTGAGCAGCATCAGTAATAGCTGATTCTGGCGGATTTGTGACAAATAATTGGATTTTTTGAAAGATTTGTTTCAATTTGTTTGTCTGTTTGGCAGAAAAGTGTTACTTTTGCAACCGATTTAAAAAATACGAAGATGAAAAGTCTGAATCTAATTAGCAACATTATTATTATTCGACTGCGTACAGCGGCCGGAAGTGATAGAGGTGCGTGTTAGATGACAGCGTATAAGTCTAAGATATAACAAATGCAGCAAGCCTTTCTCACTTCCGGGTGTGAAAGGCTTTTTGTTGTTAAAATATTAAAAGTAATGATGACAAACAGATTGTTTATTTTCGACACGACGTTGCGCGACGGTGAACAGGTGCCAGGATGCCAGTTGAATACGATAGAGAAGATTCAGGTGGCAAAAGCACTGGAATTGCTGGGTGTGGACGTCATTGAAGCCGGATTCCCCGTTTCGAGTCCTGGCGACTTCCATTCGGTCATTGAAATTTCGAAAGCCGTCACATGGCCAACTATTTGTGCCTTGACGCGTGCTGTGCAACACGACATTGACGTGGCCAATGAGGCACTGCAGTATGCCAAGCGCAAGCGTATCCATACGGGTATTGGCACCAGTGACGAGCACATCATGTACAAATTCAATTCCACACGCGAAGAAATTATCGAGCGTGCCGTGGCGGCCACCAAGTACGCCAAGAAGTACGTAGAGGACGTTGAGTTTTACTGTGAAGATGCGGGACGTACGGATAACGACTATCTGGCGCAGGTGGTAGAGGCCGTGATAGCTGCCGGGGCTACCGTGGTGAATATCCCTGACACAACGGGGTATTGTCTGCCACAGGAGTATTACGACAAAATCAAATACCTGATGGAGCATGTCAGCAACATTGACAAGGCCATCATCTCCACCCACTGTCATAATGACCTGGGAATGGCTACCGCCAATACGTTCAATGGTGTCATGGCTGGTGCCCGTCAGGTGGAGGTCACCATCAACGGCATTGGTGAGCGTGCTGGTAATACGTCGTTGGAGGAAATTGCCATGATTATGAAATGCCACAAGACGCTGAATATAGAGACGAACATCAATACGACAAAGATCTATCCGACGTCGCGCATGGTGTCGTCACTGATGAACATGCCCGTTCAGCCCAACAAGGCTATCGTTGGTCGCAATGCTTTTGCACACAGTAGTGGCATCCATCAGGACGGTGTGTTGAAAAATGTGCATACTTACGAGATTATGGATCCCAAGGATGTTGGCATTGACGATAATAACATCATTCTGACAGCCCGCTCTGGCCGTGCAGCGTTGAAGCATCGTCTGATGGTAAACGGTGTGGATGTCACTGATGAGAAACTTGACAAGATTTATGAGAAGTTCCTGCAGTTGGCCGACCAGAAGAAGGAGGTGACGGATGCTGACGTGCTGATGCTTGCCGGTGCCGACACCGCCGACGTCCATGCCGTGAAACTTGACTTCCTCCAGGTAACGACTGGCAAGGGTGTGAAGTCAGTGGCCAGCATCGGACTCGATATTGCCAATCAGAAGTTCGAGGCCGCCGCCAGCGGAAATGGTCCTGTCGATGCTGCCATTAAGGCACTCAAGAAGATTATTATGAAACAGATGACGCTGAAGGAGTTTACCATTCAGGCCATCTCGAAAGGCTCTGACGACGTGGGTAAGGTACACATGCAGGTGGAGTACGATGGTTCGATGTATTATGGTTTCGGTGCCAATACGGACATTGTGACGGCATCCGTCGAGGCATACATTGACTGTATTAACAAGTTTAAGTAAATTGAAAATTATGAATACACTTTTTGATAAGATATGGGACAGGCATGTTGTGCAGATGGTGGAGGACGGTCCTACCCAGTTGTATATTGACCGCCTGTATTGTCACGAAGTGACGTCGCCTCAAGCTTTTGAGGGCATGAGGAGCAGAGGACTGAAATGCTTTCGTCCTGACCACATCTATTGCATGCCTGACCATAACACGCCGACGCATGACCAGGACAAACCCATCGAGGACCCTGTGTCAGCCCGTCAGGTGACCACGCTGGCACAAAATGCCCGCGACTTCGGACTGACTCATTATGGTATGATGTCGAAGGACAACGGCATCATCCATGTGGTAGGACCGGAGAAGGGACTCTCGTTGCCAGGCATGACCATTGTCTGCGGCGATTCGCATACCTCGACGCATGGTGCTTTGGGTGCTGTTGCCTTTGGCATCGGCACCTCGGAGGTGGAGATGGTGATGGCCTCACAGTGTATCCTGCAGCAGAAGCCCAAGAAGATGCGCATCAGTATCAACGGACACCTGCAGCCCGGGGTGACAGCCAAGGATGTGGCACTCTACCTGATGGCCCAGCTGACAACTTCGGGTGCTACGGGGTACTTTGTGGAGTATGCCGGAGACGTGGTCAGGAGTCTCTCTATGGAAGGGCGTCTGACATTGTGCAACCTGTCCATAGAGATGGGGGCACGTGGCGGACTTATCGCTCCCGACGAGACTACCTTTAATTATATAAAAAACAGGGAGTTTGCTCCCAAGGGCGACGACTGGGACAAGGCTGTCGCATACTGGAAGACGCTGAAGAGCGACGATGATGCAGTGTTTGACAAAGAACTGGCCTACGAGGCCTGCGATATTCAACCGCGCATCACTTACGGCACCAATCCAGGTATGGGCATCGGCATTACCGAGCGTATTCCGGGAGACGATAGAGCCCTTCAATACATGGGTTTCAAGGCTGGTGAGAAATTATTGGGCAAGAAGATTGACTATGTGTTCTTGGGCGCTTGTACCAACGGTCGCATAGAAGACTTCCGTGCTTTTGCCTCTATTGTCCAAGGAAGGCGAAAGGCAGACAGTGTCGTTGCATGGCTTGTTCCTGGCTCATGGGCCGTCGACCGTCAGATTCGTGAAGAGGGCATTGACAAGATCCTTGCTGAGGCCGGTTTCGAGATTCGACAGCCAGGGTGCAGTGCCTGTCTGGCGATGAACGACGATAAGGTGCCCGCTGGCAAGTACTGCCTGTCAACGAGCAACCGTAACTTTGAGGGACGTCAGGGCCCTGGCTCACGTACCATCCTTTGTTCACCCTTAGTGGCTGCCGCTGCCGCAGTCACAGGCGTCATCACCGATCCGAGAGAATTGATTTAAGCATGAAGCATGATGAAACAGAAATTCAATATCATAACATCCACCTGTGTTCCCCTGCCCTTGGAGAATGTGGATACTGACCAGATTATTCCTGCCCGTTTCCTGAAGGCTACGACGCGTGAGGAGCGTTTCTTTGGCGACAATCTCTTCCGTGACTGGCGTTACAACAGTGATGGTACGCCCAACAAAGACTTTGTCCTCAACGACCCGACCTATTCCGGATGCATCCTTGTCGCAGGCAAGAACTTCGGTTCCGGATCCAGCCGTGAACATGCAGCTTGGGCTATTGCCGGCTATGGTTTCCGTGTAGTTATCAGCAGTTTCTTTGCCGACATCCACAAGAACAACGAACTCAACAATTTTGTGTTGCCTGTCGTTGTCAGCGAGGACTTTCTGCAAGAACTCTTCGACAGCATTCAGGCCGATGCGAAGACGGAGGTGGAAGTAGACCTGCCCCAACAGAGCGTCACCAATAAGGCCACAGGACGGAGCGAGCATTTCGAGATTAACGGCTACAAGAAACATTGTCTGATGCATGGTCTTGACGACATCGACTACCTTTTGGCAAATAAAGACAAGATAGAAGCATGGGAACGTCAACACAGATAAACAACTATCAGCGCATTCCACCCTTTGTGGAGATTATGGACTCTACATTGCGTGATGGAGAACAGACCAATGGCGTCAGTTTCCTGCCCCATGAGAAGCTGGTCGTTGCCCGCAAACTGCTGAGCGATGTCAACGTAGACCGCATAGAAGTTGCTTCGGCGCGTGTCAGTGAGGGTGAGCGTGAGGCTGTTTCGTTGATTTGTCGCTATGCCTGTCAGGCGAATTGTCTGGAGCGTGTCGAGGTGCTGGGATTCGTTGACGGTGGACAGTCGATTGACTGGATTGCCGAGTGTGGCGGCAAGGTCATCAACCTGCTTGCCAAAGGTTCGCTGAAACATTGTGTCCAGCAATTGCACAAGACTCCTGAGGAGCACATCAGCGACATCCAGCGCGAACTGGACTATGCCGCCCAGCGCGGCATCAGCGTCAACCTCTACTTAGAGGACTGGTCGAACGGCATGAAGGACTCGCCCGAATACGTCTACCAACTGATGGACAGTCTTATAGCGTGCCAGTCCGCTGCCATTAAAAGATTCATGCTGCCCGACACTTTGGGCGTGATGAACCCGCTACAGGTCATCGAGTATTTCCGCAAGATGATGAAGCGTTATCCTGAGACCCATTTCGATTTCCATGCCCACAATGACTATGACCTGGCCGTCAGTAACTCTTTGGCGGCTGTGTTGAGTGGTGCCCGTGGCTTGCATGTGACGGTCAACGGTCTTGGCGAGCGTTGTGGCAATGCCCCGATGGCGAGTGTTCAGGCCATATTGAAGGACCAGTTCCAGGCCAAGACACATATCGTGGAGAGTCAGCTCAACGACATCTCGCGCATGGTGGAGAGCTTCAGCGGCATTGCTGTCGCCCCCAACCAACCCATTGTGGGTGAGAATGTTTTTACGCAAGTGGCTGGTGTCCATGCTGATGGCGATAGCAAGGATAAACTCTATTTTAACGAATTGATACCTGAGCGCTTCGGTCGTAAGCGTGAGTATGCTCTGGGCAAGAACAGCGGTCGTGCCAATATTGCCAAAAATCTGGAAGAGTTAGGATTGGCTTTGACACCTGAACAGACGCGTCGTGTCACACAGCGCATTACTGAATTAGGCGACAAGAAGGAGATTGTGACACAGGAAGACCTGCCCTATATCGTCAGTGATGTGCTAAAGCACGACACCCCTGATGATAAGGTCAAGCTCATCAGCTATGTCGTTTCGACGGCATACGGTCTGAAGCCTGGCGCTAATGTCCGCGTGGAAATCAACGGACAGCAGTATGAGGCTGGTGCTACGGGCGACGGACAGTATGATGCCTTCGTCAAGGCCCTGCGCTTCATTTATAAGAAGCATCTCGGCCGTACTTTCCCCATCCTGGCAAACTATCAGGTCAGCATTCC
>JAEEGH010009036.1_pt1 | contig 23360 bp, 20 predicted proteins | sample 9134181 | NCBI WGS metagenome assembly JAEEGH01 (sample SAMN16246544, study PRJNA631951) | gut metagenome | biome: gut microbiome; feature: rumen; material: DP-attached | host: Bos | place: Iran: Karaj | collected 2018-10
TATCAGAGACATAAACCCCGGTGAGATCGTTGTTGTTGAAGACGGCAATATCAGATCTATAGATTCCGGTATCAAGCGCGACATGAAGAAATGCGTTTTCGAATATATCTATTTTGCAAGACCTGACTCTGTCATCGACGGTATCTCCGTTGCCATGGCAAGAAGGGAAGCAGGAAGGATCCTTGCAAGAAAGCATCCCTGTGACTGCGACATTGTAATCGGTGTTCCGGAGTCAGGAATCGATGCGGCATTGGGTTTTTCCGCCGAGTCGGGCATCCCTTACGAGAAGGGCTTTGTTAAGAATTCCTATGTCGGAAGAACATTTATCAAGCCTTCTCAGGAACAGCGCAAACAGGCTGTTAAGATCAAGCTCAATCCCATCTCTGCCGTCGTTAAGGGCAAGAGAGTTGTAATAATCGACGACTCGATCGTTAGAGGAAATACGATCGCAAATCAGGTCAACATGTTAAGGAATGCGGGAGCTGTGGAAGTCCATGTAAGGATCAGTTCTCCGCCGTTCATGCACCCCTGTTATTATGGTACTGACGTACCCGATGAGGAGCATCTTATCGCTTGCAGTCACACAATCCCTGAAATTTGTGGCATAATAGGTGCCGATTCTTTAGGTTATCTTGATACTGAAGATCTGGACGCAATGCTTGGTGGGGATAGTTTCAGATATTGCGACGCGTGCTTCACTGGTAACTATCCGGAGCGATAAAGGGGCTTCTAAATGCAAAACGAAGAGTTCTCCAAAAGAGGACACGAGAAAGCGCGGGTAAGATCCGCTGATGCCGCAGTGAAAAAAGCTGTGGAGCATGAAGCTGCGCTCGAACGCAAGACTGCGAAAAAAGCCAGAACTACCGCTAAGCACCTTAAACCGGCAAATACAAAGAGCGCTCCCGCACGTACAAAGCGTGTCAGCACCCAAGAACTATACGGCATCAAGAAAAGGCACAAGGGTCTGATACCGCTTGTTGTCATATTCATTTTATTGCTTATTGTTTTCGGCGTTGAATACATGGCGATCTCTATCTACGACCAGGATACTGCCATGCTCGTGCGTGAGAACACTATAGAAGCGGGACAGACTGCAGACCTGGGCATGTATGTCAAAGGTGAGCCGGCTTTCCCTCAGTATGTATATTCTAATCTGGATTTTGCGACAGTAAATTACACTATCCCGCAGACCATAAGATTTACCGTAACTTTTTACGGCACTCACTTCCCCTGCGTTCTTGAGATCGTAGATACGACTGCGCCTGTCGCAGAGGGAATACCGCAGAAGTTTTATTCAACGGATCCGCTCCCTCCGGTCGAAGAATGCATTAAAGATGTTTACGATCTTAATGACACGATCGTTGAGTGGGAGGAGATTCCGGATTATACATGGGGCGGATATTTCACCGCTAAGGCACGCATAACGGATGCAGCCGGCAATGTGACTATAGTCGATGTTCCGCTTACCGTAACAAGAGACATAAGGCCGCCTGTCATAGAAGGTCCGGAAGACATCGAAGTCTTTATCGGTGACTCGATCTCTTATATGGAAAACGTCACCGTAACAGATGACCTTGATCCGAATCCAACTCTTGAAGTTGATACCAGCGGAGTAGTTTTTGACGAGGAAGGAACCTATGAAGTTATTTATAGGGCGCGCGATCTGACGGGCAATGTATCAGAGGTCTCGATCTGGCTTACTTTGAACGAGAAGCCTGACACATGGGTCGATCCTGAAATAGTTTATGAAGAAGCGCGCGATGTCCTGAACAGCATTACATGGGACGGCATGAGCGACATGGAAATGGCCATCCAGATCACATGGTGGGTCAGATACAATGTCCACTATGTTTCCGTCTGCGATGACACCAACTGGACGAGAGCGGCGTATGACGGATTAACAAAGCGTTCGGGCAACTGTTATGTTTTCGCGATGACCGCAAAGGCGCTTTTCGATGTTGCTGGAATAGAAAACATGATCATTATCAGAGACCCATATATTTATAATCCGCACTTCTGGAATTACATCCAGATCGACGGTGAGTGGTATCACTGCGATTCGACTCCGAGAATGGGATATGACGGTTATTTCTTCATGTTGACCACAGATGAATTGCGTGACGTTTGGGAAGGCGGATGGAACGGGTATAATTTCGATGAGGACCTTTATCCGGAATCTGCTACGGACTCGGTCCAGTACATGATAAATTACGGAAGCCACAGCATAAGTGATTAGTATGAACAACCAAAACAACGGAACAAACAGACATCCTGAAGCGCGGCAGAATGCCCGCCCGGTGCAGAGAAGACCTGTTAATTCCGGAAGCGCACCTGTAAATCATCCGTCAGGACAAAGAAGACCGCCTGTTCAAAATGCGGGAAGACCTGCTCCGCAGCGTCCCGTTCAGAGACAGCAGAATGTTCAGCATAAGCCCCAGCCTGCCAAAGCGGCACCTTCAAAAAATGCCCGTCCGAATGCTCCTGTTAATGCAAAGCGCACTCCGCCTCAAAAGGTACAGCAAAAGCCTGTAAAGGCTTCGAAAGGTATCATCGGACTTCTGATTGGCGCGGCTGTTATTCTCGTGCTTGTAGTGCTTGTTGCAGTAGTCGTAAATTTCTATCAGAAAGAAACGGCACTTCTTAAAAACGAAGTAACGATAGAAGCGGGTACGGTAAGGCCTGACATTAACATGTACTTCGATGGCGAACTGACTTTCCCGGATCTTATGAAGTGCAATCTGTATTTTGATGAGGTCAACATCAATCTTCCCCAGACGGTGAATTTCAACATAAATATCTACGGATTAAACTATCCGTGCAAGCTCTATATTGTAGATACGATTCCTCCGACAGGTGAGGGCGTAGCGCAGGAAATGTTCGCGGGCCAGGAACTTCCGGATGCACTGTCATGCATTACAAACATCAACGATGTAACGGATGTCACTGCATATTGGAAAGACGTTCCCGATCTGTCCTACGGCGGTAATTTCTTCCTTAATGCATTTCTTGTTGATGCGGCCGGAAATGAGACACCCGTAACCGTTCCTTTCAAGGTGACCAAAGACTCCACGCCTCCGGAGATAAAGGGTGCACTGGATCTTGAAGTTTATATCGGTGACTCGGTTACTTACTTCGGCACCCTTATCGTAACTGATGATTACGATCCTGAGCCGGTTGTCACGGTCGATAATTCAGCTGTTAACGTTGAAGAGGAAGGCGTTTACGAGGTTATCTATACTGCCACTGATTTTTCGGGCAACAGCACTTCGGTAAGTGTTGATCTTACGGTAAAGGAAAAGCCTGAAGGATATATCGAACCTGAGGAAGTATATGAACTTGCCAGAGAGATCTTGGATGAGATCACCGAACCCGGCATGACCGAAGAAGAGATCGCATTGCAGATCGTCTGGTGGTGCAGATACAACATCAAGTTTATCCTGAAGACAAACAGCGATTCCTGGACTGAGGCAGCTTATAACGCGTTTATCAACCGCACAGGCAACTGCTACTCGACGGTGTATGCGGTAAAGGTCCTGCTCGATGTCGCAGGAATCGAGAACATGATCATCGAGAGATGGCCTTATGAGACCGCAACCCACTTCTGGAACTACGTCAAATTAAACGGCCAGTGGTACCACTGTGATGCCACATGGCGTGAAGGATATGACAGTTATTTCTTTATGTACACGACGAAGGAACTCCAGAATTTCTGGCAGGGCGGATGGAACGGATTCCAGTACAGGGTGGACGACTATCCCGAGAGTGCGACTGAGTCCGTCCAAAGCAGAATAGATTATAGGAATCATACGATTAAAGAACAGTGATTATGCTATAATCCTTAAAAGCAAACTCATCCCGGGAGAGTGTAACGTGGATATTCTTTATATTGTTATGCCTGCATACAACGAAGAAGACAACATTCTTGATGTTGTTACTTCCTGGTATCCCATACTTGAAGGCAAAGATCCTGCTTCAAGACTTGTCATTGCCGACAGCGGAAGCGTAGACAGAACTCATGAACTTCTGGAGAACTTCAAGAAAGACCACCCCCAGCTTGAGATCCTCTCGGATACCGGCAAACAGCACGGTCCGAAGGTTATCGCTCTTTACGATTACGCTATCAAGAACGGCGCCGATTTTATCTTCCAGACTGATTCAGACGGACAGACTCTTCCTTCTGAATTCGATGCTTTCTGGCAGATGCGCCACGGATATAAGGGCATTTTCGGCCACCGCGTGGTAAGAGGCGACGGTAAGTCCAGAGCATTTGTCGAGAAGGTTGTATGTTTCCTCCTCAAGTGTTATTTCCACGTAAAGGTTCCGGATGCGAATGCTCCTTTCAGACTCATGGATGCCAAGACGGTAGCCAAGTATCTTCCCAAGCTCGACAAGGATTACAACCTGCCGAACATCATGATGACAACTTACTTTGTCCATTACGGCGAAGAGCATGCTTTCCGTGAAGTGACATTCAGACCCCGTCAGGGCGGTACAAACTCCATCAACATTAAGAAGATCGTCAAGATAGGCTGGAAAGCTTTAGGTGATTTCCGCCGTCTTAAAAAGGCAATGTAATGACGCAGTCCGCGAAAAAAGAATCCAAGACAATAAAGAAAGTAGTTATTGCGCTGGTTTTACTGGCGCTTACTTTTGGAATACTCGGTTTTATCCAAAAGCTCCTGATGCCCAAGTATCAGAAGGGCGTTATCGAGGGTTCTTTTACCGAAGAATACTACAAGGAAAAGGTGCCTCACGACGTAATCATCTTTGGCGACTGCGATGCATATGAGAGCTATTCGCCTATCAAGATGTATGAGGAATACGGTATCTCATCTTATATCAGAGGTTCCGGTGAGCAGTATATCTGCCAGTCTTATTACCTCCTGAAGGATGTTTTAAGGACAGAGACTCCGAAGGTGGTAGTCCTTTCAGTTCACAACCTCCAGCACGATGTTCCGCGCAACGAGGCGTATAACAGAATGACCCTGGACGGTATGAGATGGTCCAAGGATAAGGTCGATGCGATCAATGTTTCAATGACGGAAGGGGAGACCTTTGTTTCCTATGTATTCCCGATACTCCGTTACCATGACAGATGGAATAAGCTGACCAAAACGGATATCGAGCATGTTTTCTCAAAGGACATCACTTCACATAACGGCTACTACATGCGCTGTGACGTCAAACCGATGAGCCAGTTCCCTCCGATGCCGCTCAGGCCCGATTACAGCTTCGGCGACAATGCCATGTACTATCTTGACCAGATCAGGATCCTTTGCGAGGAGAATGGCATTGAGCTCCTTCTGGTCCGTGCTCCGATCGAGTACAAATGGTACCCGGAGTGGGATGAGAATGTGCAGAACTATGCCGACCAGTATGGGCTTACCTATATCAATTTCAACGATTATGCGGATGAGATGGGACTCGATATGAGCGTCGATACTTACGATGCAGGCATTCATCTTAATCTCTTCGGTGCCGAGAAGCTCAGCGTTTTCTTCGGTCAGTACCTGGTCGACAATTATGACCTGACTGATTACAGGACCGTTCCCGCCGTAGCTGCCGAATACGAAAAGGACATCCAATTCTATAACGATATGAGAGACGACCAGCTGTATGAGATCGCCACCTATGGTGAGCTTAAGAGCTATGGTCTTGCCGCCGTTGAAAATTAACCTACTGATCTAATAATATAATTAGTCATTTTAGAGTAAAAAAATCTTGCATTATTCCCTAATTTTGTCATATGTGAGATACACGCTTGGTGTATCATATTATGGTGTTTAATTTAACGTTTTGGAGGATAAGGAATAATGAAAATCGTTAAAGCTGCCGCTCTTCTTATGAGCTTGAGTATTGTCGGTATGAGCCTCTGCGCATGCGCAGGTGAGCCTGAGCCGGTTTCTTCAGATATCAACATCATTTCAACACAGGCACAGAATACAGGTTCCGCTGTTGAGACATCAGCTGCTCCTTATGTTTTCGATTACAACAACTTCATCATCGGCACTCCCATCGACAGATCCAAGCTGCCTGAGAACTACGATGAGGTTATGCAGGCTTCATGTGCCGGCGTTGGTTTGGCAACAGTATTTTCCACAAACTCTTTTGAGGTAGAGCTCAGACTGGATTCTGATATCATTGCCCAGGTACGTCTTAAGGATGACACTGTATCCACTCCTGAGGGCATCAAGATCTCCGATACTATTGATGACGTAAAGAGAGTTTACGGTGAAGAACCCTTCCTTGAAACAAGCGGTGCCATTGAGTATTCAATCGATAATTACAGAGTTCATTTCGAATTTGATAATACAGGTAAGATTACATATATCTTCTATCTTGATCCAGAGTTCATTTAATGACTAGAGTAGGAAAGCAGTCCAGGTTTACCCTTTCAAAGTTTCTGGGAGTGGTGTTTATGCCGCTTCTCGCAGGAGCTTTGTTAGGTTATACAGCGGCCTACTTTCTGTACTCCGGATTAATCAACAATATTGAGCAGGAGTGTCTCTCCCAGGTAGATATCGAGTATGGTCATCCGATCACACTCGATTGCTTTTTTACACAGATCCCGCCGAACACCAAGTTCATTACCAATGTCGACATGATCGATACGGGAATGCTCGCATCTTACGACATCGCAATCGACTGCGGCGGACATGTAGTACACTCTGTTCTTAACGTTGTTGACCGCACGGCTCCTACTGCCAATCCGGTTCCGCAGCACATGTATTCCGGTACTGCACCCGAGCCGAAGACTCTCGTAAAAGACGTTTGGGACATGACTGACGTTCACTGCACATATAATGACGGTGAGCCTGATCTCACAAAGGGCGGCAAGTATGATGTCAAAGTCAGACTTACCGATACGAGCGGCAACTATTCGATAATCGATGTTCCTTTCACGGTCATAAAGGATACGACAGCTCCGGTGATCATGGGCGCTTGCGATTTCGACGTTATGATCGGAAGCGAGTCCGTAGATTACAGCGACGACATTATCGTTACAGACGATTATTGCGAGAACCCGATCCTTGTCGTAGACAACTCACAGGTAAATCTCCACGTTGTAGGCGACTATCCTGTTACATATACAGCTTCCGATGATGTCGGAAACCAGTCTTCCGTTACCATAACCTTGCATGTCGTTATCATTGACAATGCCGAGATGACTTCAGCAGAGACCCAGGCATACGTTGAAGAAGCATATGCAATGGCTGAGGAGATCCTCGATGACATCCTCTGGTATGAGGATACGGAAGTCGAGAAGGCGATGAAGATCTTCTACTGGGTACACAACAACATCAGCTTCATGCTCAGCACTCCCCAGTACGACAACTGGGCGGTTGCAGCTATCAATACTTTCACCAAGAGATACTCATCCTGTTACGGAACTTGGGCTTGCTGTAAGGCGATGCTCGATGTGGCAGGAATCGAGAACTTATGCGTCGTAAGAGAACGTTCCAACAGTTGGGATAACTGGCACTACTGGTGTCTTGTAAAGCTCAACGGCGAGTGGTGGCACTGTGATGCTCAGAAATACTTCAACGACTATACGCCAAAGGCATATTTCTGCTTCATGATGACCGACTACGAGATCATTAACGCTCCTACAAATCACGATTTTGATGAGGATGCATATCCTGAGAGATCGACGGATTCTGTACAGAGCTATATTAATGTTTACCAGGGAACCATAGATTCGGATTTCCCTTATATTTAATAGCAAGAACTTTAATGGGGATTAAAGGAAAAAGTTATGAAAAAGAACACAGAAAGAGGATTAACGCCGTTACCGGGTGATCAGGGTGCAAGAAGCGCCCGTACACCTTCAATCGGAGTTAACGGGAACCCTTATGCGGGCAGCGGATCCCAGGGACCTTCTATGGGTTCTGACGGATATTACGATGCAGGACAGGGCCAGACCGGGTATTACAACGACTACAGTACCCAGCAAAATTCAAACGGCTATTACAATGCCGGACAGGGTTATTCCGAACCGATAACCGAGACTGATTATTTCCAGACGTTTGAGGGCGAAGAGGATCCTTTGACAGGCATGGCAGCAGACTATGTTGCCGGAAGAAACTTAAGAAGTTCTGCCGAAGTAAACGACGCCACAATGCTCTACAGCGGTAAGGTATCGCCTGACGGAACCAAGGTAAAGAAATCAGCAACTGCTGCAAAAAAGACACCTTTAACCAAAAAGCAGATCGCTATGCTTGCGGGCATCATCGTCCTGGGTGTCGTTGCAATCGTATGCGGGATCATGCTGTTCACACCTGCCGCAGGAATCAATGCCTCTGTCAAGGAAGACGTTGTGCTCGAAGCGGGTACAGCCATCACGCTTGATGCATTTTTCGATAACGTTCCCATGGATGCCGTATTCCTTACTGACATCTCCGGAATCGATATTACGCAGCCTGCCGTATATCAGCTCAAGATCGGATACGGCCACAACAAAGTTGCTGATGTCGTCTTAAGGATCGAAGATCACACGGGACCTACGGGTGAGCCTGTTCCTCAGGAGATCTTCCTTAACTGGAAGATGCCTGAAGCAAAAGACTGCGTAACAAATCTTTTCGATCTCTCAGGAGTGGCAAAGGTTTACTATACTGAAGGAACTCCGAAGTTTACATCAGGCGGCACCTACCAGGTATCTGTCTCCGCTACCGATGTTTACGGAAATACGACTCTTTTCCAGGTTCCTTTCAACATGATCGACGACCATACTCCTCCGGTCATCAAGGGTGTTCACGACCTTACTCTTGAAGGCAACCCTGACCAGCTTAACTTCTATGCGGGAGTAACGGTTACAGACGATTACGATCCGGATCCTGTCCTCAAGGTCGATGAATCACTCGTCAATTATACGAAGAGCGGAACTTACGATCTTGTATACAAGGCTATGGATAAAGCCGGCAATATCTCTACTGCAAAGTGCAAGCTTACGATCAAAATGTCCGAAGAAGAAGAGGAAGAAGCTGCTTCTAATTCGAACACGGATACAGGCACATATTATGTCGGTGACGGTGATCCTTATGCGCTTGCCGACAGTATCGTCTCAGGTCTCATCAGAGGCAACGATGTTGAGACAGCAAGAGCTATCTTCAACTGGGTTCACGACAATTTGTGGTTCAGACTTCTCTCCGGAACGCCGGACTATGAAGATGCCGCATACAGAGGATTTACAAGACACAGCGGAGACTGTTTCGTTTACTATTCATGCTGCAAGATGCTTCTTGATGCTGCAGGCATCCCTAACATGAGAATTGAACGTTATCCGCAGTACAACGGAAACATTCACTACTGGCTTCTCGTAAAGCTTAACGGTGAGTGGTATCACTGCGATGCTACAGAAGGTTACAACGATCACCCGGGCGTATGGTTCATGTGCACGGATGAAGAGATCGACGATAAGTATCACCAGTTCAACGGTTCGCTGTATCCTGCACGTGCAGGAGGTTCGTCGGAGTTCCTGGCATCACCGACGCCTACTCCTTCACCCACGCCTACGCCGTCAGCGTCTCCGTCACCTTCTCCGACACCGGAAGGAACACAGACTCCTACACCGACGCCTGAAGCTACGCCGACGCCGGAAGTAACAGATACGCCCACGCCGACACCTGAGGATACACCGACGGATACGCCTTCGCCGACTCCTGAGATAACGCCGGAGGATACGCCTACGCCGACGCCTGAGATAACACCGGAGGATACGCCTACGCCGACTCCTGAAGGCGGCTGATAAGGTCTGTCTAAATTAATAAAGAAAGTGTATTTAGTTATTAATAAATAATCCGTATGAATAAAATAATCGGAAAGATCCTGGCATGTGTTTATTGTGCCGTTATTGTTGCGGCCACTGTGTATTTCACCATCAGAGATGCAAACCGCAACATCATAAAAGACGTAACGATCGAAGCAGGTTCCCAGATCAAGATCGAGGACTTCTTCAAAGACTGCCCGGATGATGCCAGGTTCGTAACCGACATCTCAGGCATAGATACAAGCGTCCCTTCGATCTATATGCTTAAGGTCTTTTACGACGAAGCATTCGAAAAGGACGTCACCTTAAGGATCGAAGACCACACCGCACCCAAGGGGATCGCTCTTCCTAAAAATCAGTATGCAAGTCTTGCATGGCCTGAAGCATCTGAATGCGTCGGATATCTTTACGACCTTTCAGGCATTGCATCAATTGAATATAAGAACGGTGTTCCGGATTACCAGCTTACGGGTGATTATCTTGTTCCTGTGGTCGTTACAGACTGGTACAACAATTCAACCGTAATAGAGGTTCCTTTTCATGTAACAGACGACCATAACGCGCCGCTGTTCTACGGCATCCACGACATCACGGTCGGTGACGCTGAAGATACTGTAATCAACTATTTGGACGGCATCACGGTAACGGATGATTACGATGAAGATCCTTTTGTTATGGTTGATTCTTCCAGAGTACAGATAGGTGAGCCCGGTATATATACTGTTTCATATATTGCTAAGGATGTCGCAGGAAACATAAGAAGACAGGATGCCCATGTTACCATCAAGAGCACAGATACAGATGAAAGTGTCTCCGGTGCCGGTAGCATGTGGGATTCACCTTACCATAATGAGCTGTACAGGCTCGCGTATGATCTTCTTGATGAATTAAGAGGTGATGATGACAGAGAGACTGCTCTTAATATCTTCACCTGGGTTCATTCATATGTATCTTATGAGACCGTTATGGGAACCATTACGTTCGAAGAAGCAGCATACAATGCGCTTACAAAACACTCCGGAGACTGCTACGGCTTCTATGCCTGCTGCAAGGTGCTCCTTGACTGTGCGGGAATCCCTAACATGACAGTGCTGAGAGATCCGATCACATATAACGGACATTACTGGAATCTCGTCAAAATAGATGGCGAGTGGTATCATTGTGATTCGACGAAGTTCATGAACCATCAGTCTCTGTATTTCGAACTTACGGATGATGAGATCATGGACAGCCGTCATCAGTTTAACGGTTCAATGCTGCCGGTAAGAGCAGACGGAACCCCTGAATATGCCTAATCTGAACAGATTAAAGATAATAGGAAAAGGAAAAGAAAAAAGGAGAAAAGAAAATGAAGAAAACAAAGATCATGACAGCAGCCATCGCTTTGTGCATGGCAGCAACAATGTTTGCAGGATGCTCAACAAATGAGACAGTTGGCGAGACAGCTGTAGCTACACGCATCGAGGGCGGTCAGACACAGATCGCAATCGAGAATTCAGATGTTGAGACAGGTGAGGCTGTAAGAGGTTACGCTTTCTCACACAATGGATACGAGATCGGCATCGGCTCTAATGAAGAGCTTGTATTTACTGCAATGGGTGAACCTTCTGATTCAGAAGCTGTTGCTAATTGCGCCGGTCTGGGAATGGGAATCAACAACTACTATTACGATGGCAGAGTATTCATTCAGATCGCAGATACTACAGGAACAGTAACACAGATCTTTATCAGCGATCCTATCATCGACTGCGGCGGTGTTGCTGTTGGCGATTCTGTTGATGCTGTTACTTCCGTTTACGGCGAGCCTTCTTTCCAGAGTGAGTTCATCGTTGAGTATAAAAAGGATGGCATGACACTTCAGTTTGAATTGGAGAACGGTAAGGTGTCAAAGATCTGGTATCTCGAGAACTCAACCGTAGAATAATCGAGAATTTCGGCGAATTTCGACGATTTTAAGAGAATTCTTAAAGTTTTTTCGAGAAAATTGTTGACATATCCGTGCAAGGCGGTTATTATATCCGAGCTTGCGCATAAAAAGGGTGTATTTTGCCCTTTCGTGAGATAAAAAAATCAATGAATTTAAGGAGACAAACACATGGGCACATATGTTGCAACCAAGGATTCAATTGAAAGGAAATGGCTCGTAATCGACGCAGAGGGCATGGTTCTCGGTCGTTGCGCTACAGAAGTTGCTAAGCTCTTAAGAGGTAAGCACAAGCCTACATACACTCCTTTCCTTGATACCGGAGATAACGTAATCGTAATCAACGTTGATAAGTTGGTTCTTACAGGTAAGAAGCTCGACGATAAGAAGTATCGTCATCACTCAGGTTTCCCGGGTGGACTTAAGGAAGTAGACTACCGCACATTGATGGCAAAGAACCCTGAGAAGGCTTTCGAGATCGCAGTTAAGGGCATGCTCCCTAAGAACTCTCTCGGCCGTCAGATGTTCAGAAAGCTTCACGTATATGCTGGTCCTGACTATGAGCAGACAGCACAGAAGCCTGAAGTTTACACATTCTAATCGGAGGACTACTGATAATGGCAGCAAAGAAAACAAGCAGCAAAGTATATTATTACGGCACAGGCCGTCGTAAGGACGCAGTAGCAGCCGTTCGTTTGGTTCCCGGTAAGGGCAAGATCACGATCAACGGCAAGGACATCGATGAGTACTTTGGTCTCGATACACTTAAGCTCATCGTTCGTCAGCCTCTCGCAGCTACACAGACTGAGGATAAGTTCGACGTAATCGTTAAGGCTATCGGCGGCGGTATCTCCGGTCAGGCTGGCGCAATCCGTCACGGTATTGCAAGAGCTCTGGTTGAAGCAGATGAAGAGAGCTACAAGGCAGTTCTCAAGGAGAGCGGATTCCTCACACGTGACGCACGTATGAAGGAAAGAAAGAAGCCGGGTCTCAAGAAGGCAAGAAAGGCTTCCCAGTTCTCAAAGCGTTAATCGATTGTTCGATTCACAAGAACTTCAAAGACCGTTCCGTTTGGAACGGTCTTTTTTTTGTGTTGCGACTATAACACGGTAGTGTTATACTAATCTCAACTATAACACGGCAGTGTTATACCTTTGCCAGGGGAGGGATTCATATGAATAGCGTTTTTAAGAAAGCTTTGAACGACAGCGGAATGTCGATGTACAGTCTGGCAAAACAGACAGATGTTCCTTATACGACCATAAACAGATTGGTCAATGAGAAGTTAAGTATTAATAATTGCAATGCCGGCGCAATCTTTAAGATTGCCGAGGCGTTGGGCGTTCAGATGGAAACTCTGATCAACAATGAACGCATATATTCGCTTGAAGAGATTGCTGAATTGATTGCTCCCGTAGCACGGAAATATAACATCCCAAAAGTATATGTCTTTGGCTCTTATGCAAGAGGTGAAGCGACTGCTGACAGCGATGTGGATCTGATGATTGAAGGAGGGGATTTTGGAGCTCTTGATATTGTAGGGATCATGGATGATCTCAAAGAGTCACTTAACAAATCCATAGATCTGGTAACTTCAGAAACTCTTTTGCAGAAGCGGACTATGGAGAGATCTAAAACATTCATTAACAATGTAAATAAGGAGAAGGTGATAGTATATGAAACAGCGTGATGAACAAGTAATAATTCACATTTATTATCATTGCTCACGGATATGGTGAACTGGATGAAAAAGCCATGTGGAAAACAACAAAGGAAGATATTCCTGTGATGATGGGAATGTGCAAGAACTCGGTATCAATCGAAGAATAAGAACTTGAAAAGATGATCTATCCCATCCGGTGTTGTCTGGTGAGTTTTTCTGTATCGTGCTAGGAATAAACATTCTGTCAAATGCAATGTGAAAAATAATGTATAATTATCAAAACGACTGAGTTTCACATAAAAGGGGTTGACAGACATGACGGTACAGCAGACAATTTGCCAACCTGTCAGTCATTCTTATGGTGATGATTTCTATGAGGCTGCCCTATGTTGAAAGGCGCATTGAATCTGAAACGAATCATCATCTCTACCTTGGCGGTATATATCGCATTGGTCGTTAGTTTCTATTTCCTGGCCGGGGACCAACTCAGGTATCGCGATTCCAGTGGCAATGTAGACTTGCTGCCTGCTGAGTCGGGTACCGTAGAGATGAGTCAGGGAGCTGTGATCGAGCAGAATATCCGGCTTAATATCCAGCGGCTTAATAGCGTTTCCGTCCAGTTCGGTGTTTATTACCGGCAGAATTCCGGCACCGTTATCATGGAACTTTGGCGCGGTGACGGATTACTTCTTCAGCAGAGCTACGATGCCGCAGATATACAGGAGGGAATGCTCCTTACCCTGTCTTCTGATACGCCCATAGAGGATGTATATGATGTTCCGCTGACTATCCGCATCTATGGTGATTCCGAACCGGGGGCTGCCGTAACACCGCTCATGAATACAACACAGCCTGCAAAGGACGGTTTCTCGCTTTATCTGAATGGCGAACAGGCGGAGGGAATGCTATGCTTCTCAGCCTATGGAACTGACAGTATTTGGATGGGCCTTCACTACTGGGAGTTGGCGGCTGCATTGGGCGTACTTCTGGTACTGTTGTTTTTTGTGGTGTGGTATCGCTACCGCAGGGGAAAGCGCAGCTTCATTGTCAGTACCTTGCTGGCTGTGAAAAAATACAGATTTCTGATCAGGCAGCTTGTTTCCCGGGACTTCAAGACCAAGTACAAGCGGTCTGTTCTGGGGATCTTCTGGAGCTTCCTGAATCCCCTGCTCATGATGCTGATACAGTATTTCGTATTCTCTGCTATCTTCAAGAGTAATATTCCTAACTTTGCCGCATATTTGATCATCGGTACTGTGATGTTCAATTTTTTTTCTGAATCATGCGGTTCTTCTTTGACGTCTATTTTGGGTAACGCCGGACTGATTACCAAGGTCTATATGCCAAAGTACATCTATCCGCTGTCCAGGACACTGTCGGCCTTGGTGAATCTTGCAATTTCCATAATTCCCATGTTGATCGTGTGTCTCGTAACCGGGGTCCGCCTGAAAAAGAGCGCGATCTTGGCTCTGTTTTTCTTTGCATGCCTGTTTATATTTTGTTTGGGTATCGGGATGCTTCTTGCTGCATCTATGGTTTTCTTCCGGGACACACTGTTTCTTTGGAATGTCCTTAGTATGGTGTGGATGTATGCAACACCTATTTTCTACCCGGAGACGATCCTTCCCGACAAATTCAGGATAGTTCTGCTGATCAATCCGCTGTATTACTTTTTGAAAAGCGCACGAATGTGCCTCATGGACGGCATATCTCCGGAACCGGTCATGTACATCAAGTGCTTTTTGATCGCACTGGTGACTTTGCTGGCAGGCGCAGCCGTATTTTATAGAAAACAGGACAAATTTGTCCTGTACCTGTGAGGGAATATAATGAGTGAGACGATGATAAAGGTTAATGACGTAACCATGAGGTTCCACATGAACACCGATAGGATCATGTCCCTCAAGGAATTCGTGGTCAGGAAGCTGGCCGGGAAGATTACATACACCGATTTTACCGCTCTTGATCATATTTCCTTTGAGGTGAAAAAGGGAGAGACACTGGGTGTTATCGGACGAAACGGTGCTGGCAAAAGCACAATGCTTAAGGTTATCTCAGGCATTCTGAAGCCGACGGAAGGCAGCGTAGTTACCCGGGGCAGCGTGGTTCCCATGCTTGAGCTTGGAAGCGGATTCGACATGGATCTGACAGGCCGGGAAAACATCTTCCTGAATGGTGCGATCCTTGGCTATAGTGAGGAGTTTTTGAAGGCGAAATATGATGATATCGTGGCTTTCTCAGAACTGGGTCAGTTCATCGAGGTCCCTATCCGGAATTATTCCTCCGGAATGCTGGCCCGTCTGGCTTTTTCCATTGCTTCCATGGTCGAACCGGAAATCCTCATTGTAGATGAGATTCTCTCCGTAGGCGATGCAAGTTTCCAGGAAAAAAGCCGCGTCCGGATGATGGAACTCATGGGCGGCGGCACCACGGTATTATTCGTTAGCCACACTATGGATCAGATCAGGGAAATGTGCGGACGCGCGCTCTGGCTTGAGCAAGGAAGAGTAAAGATGACAGGCTTGGCAGATGAGGTGTGTGATGCTTATCAGCAGGAACTATTAACCGGGGAAAAGTAAATGAGCGGTGAGCTGTATAACGAGGAATATTACCATAGCGGTTGCGGACCGATTCCCTATGAGGAGCCGGGCCCTTGGATGGAGTTTTTCGGAGCAGTCGCGGATCATATCGTCGCAGAACTGAAGCCTGAAGTTGTTTTGGATGCGGGCTGCGCAATGGGATATCTTGTTGCGGCGTTGCGTGATAGGGGCGTGAAGGCTTACGGAATCGATTTTTCCGAGTATGCCATCTCGAAGTGCCGGGAGGATATCCGGCAATACTGTGTGTTGGGTTCCATAACCGAGCCGCTACCGGATAGTCTGCCTCGGCATTATGATCTTGTCGTGACGATCGAGGTCCTTGAGCATATGGATGAGGAAGACGGAAGGAGAGCAATACGGAATCTGACAGGGCTCTCTGAGCAAATTCTTTTTTCTTCCACGCCGGATGACACGGAAGAACCGACACATGTAAATGTCCGGCCAAGAGAGTATTGGGCCCGGATGTTTGCTGAGAATGGCTTCTATGATGACCTCGGTTACAGACCCGTATATGTGACGCCTCATGCGGTATGCTTCCGTAAGGAAATCGATAATCTGCAAAGAATCGAGAGCTATGAACGCTTTATCCAAAACAGCGAGCAGGAGATTCAAAGACAGCAACAGGAGTTGCTCGCGTTAAACAGCAGGCTCACGGAATTGTCTGAAGAATCGTCACGCAAGGCCGTAGATTATGAGAGCGTCATCAGTAAAAAAGAAACGGAGATTCAGAGGCTTCAGGAAGAACTGAGCGCTTTAAACGGCAGGTTCACAGAAGCGTCGGAGCGTTCCGCGCAAAAAATCGGTGAATATGAGCACATCATACAAAGCAGCGAAGCGGAAAACAAAGGCCAGCGGAAAGCGCTTGTCAAGCTGAACGGCAAACTTACTGAAATTACAAAAAAACTGGATGAGACCGAGTGTCTTGCCGCTGAGCGTCAAGAGGAAATAAATATCCTGAGGGAAGAACTGAACGAGACGAAAAAAGCGTATGAGAGCATTTCCAAGTCCTTGACCTATAAAATATCGAAGCCGTTCCGGATTATTTCGGGTGACTTCAAAAGACTTCTGTGTCCCCGTGCGGAGAAGTCTCTCATACAAAAGGGATTCCTTAGCCTACGGAGAAACGGTCTGCGTGTCACTTGGCAGAAGACAAAGCAAAAGCTCTTTGGCCAGGATTATACGCAGCTTGCAAAACAGGCACTTTTTTCCGAAAAGGAGCTTGAGCAACAGCGTGCACACCGCTTCCCGCGGGAGATCAAATTTAGCATTGTGGTGCCGCTGTATAATACGCCTGAGAAGTTCCTGAGGGAGATGATCGAATCCGTCATTGCCCAGACTTATTCCGGCTGGGAGCTCTGTATGGCTGACGGAAGCGATGGACAGCACGGCGACGTGAAGCGTATCTGCATGGAATACGCAGAGAGCGACAGCCGTATCCGCTATCGAAGGCTGAAAAAGAACTTAGGTATTTCCGGCAACACCAACGCATGTCTGGAGATGGCCGGGGGAGATTATATCGGGCTTTTCGACCACGATGACTTGCTGCATCCTGCGGCGCTCTATGAAGTCATGCGGACCATATGCGAGAAGGATGCCGACTTCGTCTTTACGGATGAGTGCACCTTCCATGAAGTGCCGGAGGATGCCACTCTCCCGCATTTTAAGCCGGTCTTTGCTCCGGATACTCTCCGGACCAATAACTATATCTGTCATTTTACGGTGTTCAAGCGTTCACTGCTGGATGAGGCCGGCCTGTTCGACCCGGAATGCGATGGCTCCCAGGACCACGACATGGTGCTTCGTCTGACGGAAAAAGCTCAACGCGTGATGCATATTCCGGAGATCCTCTACTACTGGCGCGCACACAAGGAATCTGTTGCGGGAGATCTGGGGAGCAAGCCCTATACGATCAAATCCGGTGTCCGCGCGGTTGAAAAGCAGCTGGAACGCCTCGGAATGGAGGGCGAGGTCGCACCGGTCCTGCAGGGAATACCGATCTATCGTGTCCGCTACAAGATCGCAGGGGAACCAAAAGTTTCCATACTGATCAGGGAATCCGGACATCAGGAGGCACTGAAAGTCTGTCTGGACTCTATCACAGAAAAGACGACCTGGCCTAATTATGAGATAGTCATTGCTGCAGATGGCAGCTCGCCGGAGAAGGACATCTATTTCGATATGCTCCGTAAGACGTATAAAAACCTGCGCGTTGCTGTCTGTGACGGGAAATACGGTAATTCTGCTCTCATTAATCGTGGCGCACAATTCTGTAACGGAGAGTATTTGCTTCTCTTGAATAGTGATACCAAGATCATCACACCGGACTGGATCGAGGAGCTCTTGATGTTTGCGCAGCGACGTGATGTTGGTGCGGTAGGTGCCAGGCTTTATTATCCGGACGACACGGTTAGACACGCTGGTATCGGAATTGGCCTGTGCGGAGAGACCGGACGGTTTTTTAAGGGTGTCAGCAAAGCAAATTACGGCTACATGGGACGGCTCCTCTATTCCCAGAATCTTTCAGCAGTGTCAGGTGAATGTATCATGCTGCGCCGCGATGTCTGGGAAGAGGCAAAGGGTCTGGACGAGGGGTTATCCTCACTCTATGACGCGGATCTCTGTCTGCGTCTGCGGCAGGCGGGATACTTCATTGTGTGGACTCCCTATTCCGAACTTTATTACTATGGACCAAAAAACGATATCCCGGACGACGGGGATAATAAGCATGAGAGCCGCCGCTCTGAAAGCTCGCGCTTTAAACAGCGCTGGAAGAAAGTGTTGGAGTCGGGCGACCCCTACTACAACCCCAATTTTTCTCTGGACAGGGAAGATTTCTTCTATTTGAAATTTGTCCGAACGCATGATTCGAGGTGCTAACCATGAGAATTGAAAACATAAAACAGCGTTTTTCTGTGCTTGAATATGTCCTGTTGCTGCTATGCTTTTCTATTTGCCTGGCTGGAGCGATCCTTCTGCCGACGGAAATGTGCCCGGACGAAGATGCGAGAAGCAATATTATCTATTGGATGGTTGATAAGGGAACACTTCCCACAGGAGACGAACCTGAGACCATGATGCTTTCCGAGACTTTGAATTACGGCTTCTCCTACGCGCTGAGACCATTCCTCCCCGCGATGATCAGTGCGGTGTTTGTTAAGATTGCCACGTTGTTTACGGGATCTGCCCGGGTGCTGCTGGCTATTCGACTGTGCAGCGTTTTTTCCATTACAGGCTGCTGTTATTTATGTTTGTTGCTTGGACGCAGGCTCTTTAACAGGCGCAGCTCCGCTTTGCTGTTTGCGGCAATCGTCTGCTTTCAGCCCCAGGTCATGTATCTTGGAATGTATCACAACAACGATGCCATGTCGCTTCTGGCTGTCTGTATGATGCTGTACTTCCTCGTGGACGGTTATTCCAAGAGGTGGCCGGTCAAGAGCTGTATTGGCCTGGCGGTCAGCTTCTCAATCGGTTTGCTGACTTATTATTCAATCTACGGATGGATCCTGATGAGCATCCTTTTCTTGGTTGTGTCCGTCATAATGGACCGTGGTATCCCCAAAAGAAGCAGTCTGATCCTCAAGCGCGGGGCGCTGATTGCGGGGATTTGTCTTCTGCTCGCCGGATGGTTTTTCATACGTAACGCTATCCTCCATGATGGAGATTTTTTCGGAATCGCTTATGAAGAGGCCTCGAGGGCCCGGATTGAGGCTATGGGCTATAAGATGTACCAGTATGTGTGTCCCCGCCGCGATGGATATTCGATGCTGGAATTCTTCCGTATGAAAGACTATGAGTGGTTCTGGATGTCGGCAAAGAGCTTCGTGGGTGTGTTCAGCAGCATGACGATCTATCTCCCGTCAGCTCTTTATGGTATATATTCCGCGGTATTTGTCTGTGGAGTCCTGCTTGCTGTATCCGTGATGGTACGCCGTCGTCCGTGCAGACGCGACGGACTGCTGATGATCATGATGGCGGGTTCTGTCATTATCAACATCGCGCTGCATTTTTGGCAGTCCTACGCCAGGGACTATCAGCCCCAGGGGCGTTATGTCATTTCGACTGTGCTTCTGCTCGGATATCTGATCGCTTACGGAATGGATAATACTTCTTTGTCCCTCAGAGAATCTGGAGAAAAGAAGGCCGTGGCGCTGCATCCGGCGGCTGCGCTTACGTTGGTATGGTTACTGCTGTTTGCCTGGGCATGTATTGGAACCATGAGCAAAATGCTCCAATAAACGAAGAACCTTACAGTACGAAGACATGGTGGTTTTATGGGAAAGAACGCTTTAGAAACTGGCAGAACTGCAGATATGCGTCCGGAAGGAAACGTTGATTACCGGATCAAACTGCTTTACGCTATTGCGGCCTGCATGGTCGTGCTCGCCCATTGCAGGGGCGGCGGCATCGTGCTTCTGTTCGACTGGTTCCCGTACGGCGGACTGCATGTGGCATTGTTTATGTTTTGTTCCGGCTATCTTTATAAGGATTCCGCAGAGAAGAATGCGGGACGCTATATTCTCAAAAAGCTCAAAAGACTCATTCTCCCGCTGTATATTTATAACCTCGTCTATGGACTGATAGTACAGCTGCTGCATTTGTTCGGATTTCAGATGGGAGGCGGGTTCACCCTTTATAATCTGCTGATTGCACCGCTCAATGACGGACATCAATTCATATTGAATTTGGGCGGATGGTTCGTTATACCGCTTTTTATGGTGCAGGTTTGTACCGTGCTTTTCCGGAAGTTCCTGCACTTTTGCTTCAAGAGAACACCCGAATGGTTCTGCGCACTGATCTGCATTGTGCTGGGAATCCTTGGAAATCAGCTGGCTATTCTGGGCCACAACCAGGGTTGGGAGCTGATGCTGGTCCGAATGCTGCATCTTTTGCCGTATTTTGGAATTGGAGTATTTTACAAGCATATCCTGGAACCTGTCGCAAGGAAGATTCCGAACTGGATAGTCTTTGCCACCGTTCTTGCAGTCAAGCTGATAATCGTATTAAATCTTGGAAGAATGCCCGACTACACGGCGAGCTGGTGCAGCGACTTTATTGACGGTCCGGTCATGCCGCTCATCACTGTCACGGTTGGAATCATATTTTACATGAGAGTGGCTGTGATCCTCGAACCGATTGCGTCAAAAAGCAGGATGGTCAATCTGATTGCTGACAGCACCTATTCCATAATGATGAACCATCTTTTGGGCATCTTGATGGTGAAGTCACTTTTTGCCTGTATCAGCAAGTTTACGCCTCTTTTTGCAGATTTCGACTGGCTGTCCTTCAAAACGGATATATGGTGGTATTATGTGCCTTTCGGAATATCGTACATGCTTATTCTGTACGTAATCGGCGGATTGGCTTTTCCTGTTCTCGTGCAGAAGCTCATTACATATGTTTCCAAACATATTTCTAAAGCAACGGGCCGGCTGAGGCAAAATCGAAAACTGCTGCAATAGGGTAAAAATATCCTTTTGGCAGGATAAATACTGTGAAGTTATATTTTGCTATTTCATTTTCCTGAATGTAAAATAACACGCAAAAAGAAAAAGGCATAAATAAGGAATGATCAAGTTCAAGACGACATCACCTGAGCAGACGGAGAAATTTGGCTATGAATTGGCCAAGTCTCTTGTTGGCGGCGACGTTATCGCTCTGACGGGCGATCTCGGCGCAGGAAAGACATGTCTTACAAGGGGAATTGCCAAAGGCCTGGGATCGGAATCACATGTATCGAGTCCCACATTTACGATAGTGAATGAGTACGACGGCGGCAGGCTGATGCTCTTCCATTTCGATACATACAGATTGTCAGGACCGGATGATTTCCTTATGAGCGGACTTGACGAGTATTTCTTCAGGGGCGGCGTTTGCGTCATTGAATGGAGCGACATCATTGAGGAACTGTTGCCTGAAGACACGATTAAGATGACAATAACCGGGGACGGCAACGAGAGATTGTTCTGCTTAAGCTGTTCCGGGAAACATCAGAGATATATTGAAGAAGCTGTCTTGAAGGCAGGATCGGAGATCGAAGAGTAAGGCAATGAGATTACTGGTTTGCGACACATCTGATAAGAACTGTTCTGCCGGAATTTTCGAAGACGGCAAGGAGATCTGCTATGAGCTCTCGTTCGAGACGAAGACTCATTCCGAGACGTTCATGCCGCTGGTCCACAGTGTGATGGAAAAGGCGGGCTTAAAGCACGAAGACCTTGACGGTTACGCCGTGACAGTCGGACCGGGTTCGTTTACCGGTATCAGGATCGGACTTGCGGCGGTAAAGGGCATGGCGCTTGCTGCGGGCAAGAAGTGCATCGCGGTCTCATCGACTGAGGCTCTCGCGAGGTCTTGCGAGAATGCGACCATGACACCCAAGAATGAGACACTTATAGTTCCTGCGTTTGATGCGCGCAACAATAGGGTTTTCGCGCAGGCGGCTGAGGATGATACGCTAAAGGCGCTGCTGCCTGAAGATGCTTACGATGCTGATGTGCTTGTCTCCAAGATCGAGAAGATCCCTGAGATCATATACGGCGTCAGACGTCAGATATTAGTCGTCGGAAGCGGCGCTGCCGTTATGAAGAAGGCCTTCGATAAGGCGAAGTCAGGACTTAATATCTACTATGCACCCGGTGCTGCGATAATGCCGAAGGGTGTTGCTTTGGCCGCGTTTGCGGGCAAGGAACTTATCGACGCGAGAGACCTCAAGGCGTCTTACTGTGCGGTCTCTCAGGCGGAAAGGCTCAGGAAAGAAGAGCCGAAGAAGGCTGAGGAAGATAAAGATGCCTGATGCAGACCTTCGTATCCGCGAAGCAACAGCCGGTGACATCGATACCATAATGGGTCTTGAGGAAGGTTCCATCGAGCATCCCTGGACACGCGCGGCGATCGAAGACCTCATAAACGACAAGAACAAGCTTTGCCTGGTTATCGAAGCAGACGGCCGGGTAATCTCATATGTCGGCGCGGAGACAGTGCTCGACGAATGCAATATCGGCAACATCGTGACTGACAAGCGCTACAGGGGCATGGGCTACGGCAATAAGCTGATGAGTGCTCTGATGGATGAACTTTCTAAGCGCAATATCACCAAAGTGTTCCTCGAAGTCGAATTCGATAATAGCCCTGCACTTGCTCTTTATGAGAAGCACGGGTTTACAAGGTACGGCCAAAGGCGCGATTACTATGGTCCCGGTAAGGATGCCATCCTTATGACCAAAGAGCTTTGATTGTCGATTTTACCAAAAGGTTTTGCCAAAACTATTCCATTTGGGGTAAATAGCCGAAAATAGACAGAACGGCTTGTTTTTGGTTGATTTTCGAAAGGCTCAAAAATATACTTATGTCGTATTTAATGAGGGGATGTACCTGAACTATGACTAAAGAAAAGATCGTATTTGATTG
>JAEEGH010009037.1_pt1 | contig 23356 bp, 16 predicted proteins | sample 9134181 | NCBI WGS metagenome assembly JAEEGH01 (sample SAMN16246544, study PRJNA631951) | gut metagenome | biome: gut microbiome; feature: rumen; material: DP-attached | host: Bos | place: Iran: Karaj | collected 2018-10
ATGTAAATGAGTTAAATGCAATCTTAAAAAAATATTAAGAACTTAACTATATCCCGATTATCTATAAAAAAAGACGCAGTTCATTTCTGATCTGCGTCTCTCAACAGTTCAAACTAATTCTATTATTATCTATATCAGCCATCCAGCCCTCATGACACCTTAATCATCTGCTGGCCCTGCTGCCTGTACTGCTTCTGGAGCATAGCGAAGTAATTGATGAGCTCCTGAGTGTAGCCAAATGCAGTGGTTGGATTATGCTGCCGGATTGTGGAGAAAATCTGGTTGACCACGTCATTCTTCTTGAAGACAAAGCCAAACATCTGAGCAGCGCTGACTTTCTGGAAGTTGAGACCAACGAGCTTAATGTCGGTGTAGCATGGAATGAGGTTGTAGCTCTGGTTGAATCTGTATGCCCAGCGGATATTAGCGTATGGCATAGCTACAAGGGCTGTACCAAGGCTCACGATATAGTTTGGTGTGAGGTAAGTGCGACACTTCTTGATGTAGACTGTTCTCTCGTCGTCGAGCTCAGCTGCTATCTGCATTGCTTCAACCTCTGACATTCTACCCAGAGTGCCTGAATAATTAGTTACAGAAACAACTCCCAAAAGGGCAATCAAAATGCCACCCATGATCATGAAAAAGCATATGAGCGCATAGTCTGCACCACCTTTTTCAAGCGGAGCATTTGCAAAAAGAACTACATCCTGGAAGTAGTTATCGAACTGCTCCCTGGTAATCTGGTCTGCCTCGTCAATGCCTTCGTTGTAGGCTTCAATCGCCATCTCTTTTAACTCAGGCTCCATCTCGGTGATGATTCCAACAATTCTCGCGTAGCCGTTCTCATTGATTGAGTTGATATAATCGTTGTACTTCTCGTTAGTGGCCTTCATGATGTAAAGACCATTCTCGTCACTCACGTAGTAGTAGTGAATGGTTTCGCCCTCGGCCGCAAACACATAGGGCTCGTCAGTGATCTCGACATTGACGTACATTTTCTCGTCAAGGCGCCCTTCGTTATATGCCTGGGCAAAAGAAATACTCTCGTCCTTGAGCTTGTTGTTCACAAAGCCTCTGTAAAGAATAATCGCAAGTGCTGACGCGATAAGTGCTATCCCCACTAGCATCACAAGCCACTTCCTCATATACGCATTCTTAACCTTGAAGTTATCAATTTTACATTTCATCATACCTATCTCTTCCCTTCAAAAAAATTCTTATCAATTATACCACATTTGCCATATTGCAAAAGTTGCGCCAGCCAACCATAATAATTTATATGAAAAACAAACTTCGATCATCCTTTAATTCCAGACAGTACATGCTCTCCTCGGATTTTGAGGTGTTCTATTATTCGGACAAAGACTTCAAAACCCTTGCGCCTCATGCCCACGATTACTATGAGTGTTATCTCTTTTTACAGGGAAATGTGACCATGGAGATCAGGCAGGCAGGAGGAAATGTGCTGCAATATAAAATGACGCCAGGCGATCTGATGATAGTTCCTCCAGGAATTTCGCACCATGCGCTGATGCATGATTCTGATGAATATTATAGGCGATTTGTCTTTTGGATCAGCAAGGATTGTTGCAACAGACTCATGGAAGAGTCCGTTGATTATATGTATCTTATGCAGCGTGCGGAGGCCTTCAAGAAATACATCTATCATCTGGCACCGGCTGCTTTTCATCAGGTTGAATCCAAGTTCCTGAGGCTATTGGAAGAAACCTCCGGCGAAAGATATGCCTCAGACGCCTTCAGGCATATATGCCTCTGCGACCTGATTCTAACCATCAACCGAATTATCTATGACGAGGATCACCAGCACTCTGGAAGCGATGAGCTGACTCTTTTCCAGAACATCCTGTCCTATGTGGAGAGCAATCTGGAGGACACCTTGAGTCTTGATGATGTGGCAGCGCAGTTTTTTGTCAGCAAGTACTATGTCGCACACTTATTCAAGGACACGCTGGGAATATCGCTACACCAATACATCATTAAGAAAAGACTGTCTGAATGCAGAAACGCCATTATCAGTGGCGGCAGCATTACGACGTCTTATGAGCGATTTGGATTTCGTGATTATTCCAGTTTCTTCAAGGCATTTAAGAAGGAATACGGGATGTCACCCAAGGAATATCAGAACATATATAGAAATGAGATATCTCAGAGCTAACACAACACAAAAAGACGATATGACTACCACAGCCATATCGTCTTTCTTTTTTATAATCAAATTATTTAACTTTACGATTTCCCGCAAGAACTTCTCTGTAGTCCTCGAGGTTCTTGCGTAAAAGAGCTGGAATATTTAGCTCATATGGGCACTTGGAAAGACAAACACCGCAGCCGATACACTCATCAATTTTGCCCATCTCAGCCTGCCAGTACTCTGAAAGCCAGCCATCTGAAGGTGCACGTCTGAGCATAAGAGTCATACGGTTGCACTGATTTATCTGGATTCCTACTGTACAAGGCATGCAATATCCGCAGCCACGACAGAAATCACCCATAAGCTCTTTTCTCTCATTCTCGATAAATGCCTTGATCTCGTCATCCATAGAAGGAGTCTCATCCATGAAAGCAATCCATTCATCAAGCTCAGATTCTCTCTGGATTCCCCAGATAGGAACTGCGCCGTCGAACTGATTGATGAAAGCCATGGCAGCCTTGGAGTTAGTGATAAGTCCGCCAGCAAGGCCCTTCATGCCGATGAAGCCAACATTATTCTTGTTGCACAGGTGAATAAGCTCTATCTCCTGGTCTGTAGCAAGGTAGCTCATTGGATACTGAACAGTCTCGTAGAGTCCTGACTCAGCTAGTTCCTTGGCAACGCCGATCTTGTGAGCTGTTCCGCCAATGTGCTTAATCTTGCCCTGAGCCTTGGCTTCTAACATGCACTCGTACATGCCTGTGCCATCGCCTGGTTTCCAGCACTGTCCCATGAGATGGAACTGATAAACATCGATATATGTAGTTTTGAGCTTCTCAAGAGAAGTCTCAAGATGCTGCCAGAACTCTTCAGGAGTCTTGGCTGCTGTCTTGGTTGTGATGATTATGTCTTCTCTTTTTACATAGCCATCTCCAAAAGCCGCGCCCAGCTTCTCTTCGCTGTCGCTATAGGCTCTTGCAGTGTCAAAAAATCTCATTCCGCCATCATATGCTTTGCGAAGGATTCTAACTGCTTCGTCCAATGACACTCTCTGAATAGGGAGAGCTCCAAAGCCATTCTGAGGCACTGTAATGCCAGTACTGCCAAGTATAATTTTCTTCATAAAAGTCTCCTATCTTGTATCTGCATAGACCCACATGGGGGTATGTACATAACACCGATTTGATTTGCAGGAATATGATAATAAGTCTGTTCATGGTCAAACCGATTTGATACGAAGTATCACTGGAGGTTTGTCCATGAATATACGCATTTTCATATCTGCAAATCATTGGAGGTTTATGTATTATCCCTGTAATCCGTTTGCCTGACGGATCATGTCTTCAACTACGATGTCGTAGATCTCGCCTACTGTGTTGCAGTATTCAAGCACCTTCCAAGGCTCATTTGTATGAAAATGAATCTTAACAAGGTCCTCGTCTCCTGCTGCAATAAGTGAATTACCTTCAAAGTTCTCTGTGATATAATCTGATATCTCGTCCTCATCAAGATCCTTGTCTCTACGATCTATCAGAAGCTGTGTGTCATAACGGTATGCGAACTGATCGTCCTCTGCATCAATACTGTTTACTCCCATTTTGATTATCCTCCTGTTATCTTAATTAAATGGTTCTTGACCATTGTACTATAAAATTGTGTTAAATATATTTTAAAATTATAAATAATTTTAAGAATTCTCTTTTACCAAGAGATTGTATAGTGTCTGGTCTGTATGGAATTCTTCCATAAGCTTGTTTACTTCTTCCAGCGCCTTGTTTCTGCTGTTCTTGGGGCCAATAGGTCTTTTCACAGCTCTTATTAGTATATTCTTGGGCGTATGTGCAAAATCCACGAACTCAAGAAGCTGCGTCTTGTAACCTGCGTACTCTAGAAGGTTTCCTCTTATTGCATCCGTTGCAAGGGCCGCAAAACGTTCCTTGATAATGCCATATCTGGTCAAGATAGAAAGGTCATCTGTCTGTATCTTCTGATTGAGCTCATGCTGACAGCAAGGCACGGAAAAGATCATCCTTGCATTCCACTCTATGGCATTGTAAAGAGCATAGTCAGTTGCTGTATCGCAGGCATGAAGCGTGATGACCATGTCTACGTCAAATGGCGCCTTATAGCCGTTGATGTCACCAAGTTCAAAGTGAAGATTGTCATAGCCGTATTTCTGCGCGGCCTGATTACACTTCTTGATAACATCATCCTTGAGGTCAAGACCGATAATGTTGGCCTTGATACCTTTAATTTCTGTCAGGTAATAGTAAACCACAAAGGTGAGATAGCTCTTGCCACATCCAAAATCTATAACATTCAAATGATCTAATTTGGCAGAATCGATCTCATCATCAACTATCTCAAGAAATCTGTTGATCTGTCTGACCTTGTCATACATGGACTTTACGACTTTGCATTCCTTGGTAAAGATTCCCATGTCATATAGCGGCTCAACCTGCTGTCCTTCGCTAATGATGTAGTTCTTTTGCCTGTTATGTCCTGTATTTTTCTCACCAAGGTGCTTTTGTTCATCTTCCTTGAGCACACGCTTTTTAAAGCTCAGTTCGCCTTTTTTAGACAAAAGAAATATGTATTCATGCCCATCTGTCCAAACGCTCATCTGTCTGAAAGAAAGCTCATTTATCAGCTCCTCAACTCTTTGCGGCAGCTCTTTTACCTTAACATTCTCATGAAAGACCTGCTTTCCAGTATACTTGGAAATCTGAAAAAGTCTGTCCGGAGGGCATGTCTTGCAGTCGTTTCCGGCAGATGCTTTTTCTTTTGCCAAAATCTCTATTTTCCTGTATTCGGAAGATTTGGATGAAGGCTTACTGATAATTGCTCTTGATATCACAGCCACTTCCAATATTTGTGTTATCTTTTCACTAATAATTCCCATTTCGATATTTCTCCGCCACTTTAACATAATACCTTTTTATATAGGTTGTCTACAATATAATTGTTTACTTTTCCTCATCATTAACTTATATCATGTAATGTCTAAATTCATTTTTTCATTTTTGACACCTACATCATATCATTAATATTTCTTTTAGGTTGTTTTTAGGTTGACACGCAATAATATGATCATCCGATAGGTACAAGGTATTCTATCAGTAAACTACTTTATCGCAAGTTTCATTATTAGTACAATGGTTGTAAGAAAGTGAGATAAATATTATGAAAAAAAATCTATTAGAGAAATTAAATGGTAAAAGAAATATGTTTGCAGCTATCGTTTTATTGACAGCAACCCTTGCGGTGACAGGGTGTTCTGCCGAAGATGTTTCAAACATACTAAATCAGACAGTTACAGAGCAGTCAGATACCAGCGCTGTTGAAGGTAATGGTGATAATAATAATGATACTGTCAGTGGCCAAAATGCTGAAGGTGCTGTTTCGGGAGGCAACAACAGCTCAGAATCAGCGCAATCCGGCTCAGATTCATCAGAAAGCTACATGGCAAATGGTTCTACTACTGCAAGTTCATCTTCTCTGATTGATACATCAAATCTTTTTTCAGACAGGGATCTTGAACAGGAAGCTGATCTTACAGACGCAGAATATATCACACTCACAAGTGGTGAGGATGTCACTATCAGTTCAGAAGGCGTGTATGTGATAAGCGGCGACGTGACAGGAACTTCTATCATCGTTGATGCAGATGCAGCCAAGGTTCAGCTGGTACTTGACGGAGTTACCATTACCAACACTACAGCTCCTGCAATCTATGTAAAAGCAGCAGATAAAGTATTTGTAACTACTACTGATTCTACAAATACACTTAAAGTTACCGGAACCTTCACAACTGATGGAACGACAAACACTGATGCTGTAATTTACTCCAAGGATGATCTTGTATTTAACGGAGTCGGAACTCTTAATATTGAGTCCACCGCAAATGGTATTTCAGGAAAAGATGATGTCAAAGTAACCGGAGGTACCTACAATATCACTGCTGATGAAGATGGTATCGAAGCTAATGATTCCCTCAGTATTAACGATGGCTCTTTTAACATAACAGCAGGAAAAGATGCTCTTCACAGCGAAAACTCAGATGATCTGACCGTTGGATATGTTTATATAAATGGTGGTGATTATACTCTCAAGGCTACAGATGACGGTATTCAGGCAACAACAGTTCTCATGATAAATGATGGCAATATCAATGTTAATGCAGCCGAGGCTCTCGAAGGAACATATATCCAGATAAATGGTGGAACAATAGACATCTATGCAACAGATGATGGTATAAATGCGTCTAACAAGAGTACTGCCTACGATGTTGTTATTGAGATAAATGATGGTGATATTTCCATCGAAATGGCAAGCGGTGACACGGATGCACTTGATGCAAACGGCTCACTTATCATCAATGGCGGAAATATAGATATTACAGCGCAGTTTGCTTTCGATTATGACACTACAGCCGAACTTAATGGTGGCACCATCACAGTAAACGGAGAAGAAGTAACAGAGATCACAGAATCAATGCCAATGGGCGGCGGCCGTGGCGGCATGGGCGGATTTGGAGGCCAGGCCCCAAATGGTGAAATGCCTTCAGGCGAGGCTCCTGACGGTAACTTCCCAAGCGGAGAAGCACCAAATGGTGAGATGCCTTCAGGAGGTTTCCAAGGCGGCCAGGCTCCTTCAGGAGACTTCCAAAAAGGTCAGGGTGGACATGGTAATAAGACTGGAAATTGATTATTTTGTTGATTTGCATGCGCCTATTAGCCGAATAGTAGCAATTTAATATAATGCGGCTAATGGAATTTGGGCATGTTGTGAATGTCTTTTAGCCGCATGTACGTGTTTACATTGTTTTCGGCTAACGCTCTTTACATTCACCTTCATAACACATTAGCCGCAGAACCTCATATACTGGCTCTGCGGCTAAATCACTGTCTTACCAAGGTAAAATCGAATTAGCCGCATCAATCAAATATTTCAATTTCGGCTAACACTCAATAAAAAGCCCTCCAAAATCATTAGCCGAAATCTAAGAAATAGCAATAATTCGGCTAATGTCTTACTTCAAACCCTCTCTCAGCATCATCAAGTTCAAGCTGAGTCTTATCAATTCTATCAACCTCAATAAATCTCCCTCTATAAATAGCTGCAATAAACTGCTCAATATCTTCCTGCCTTCCCTGAACCTCGCAGGTAACAGAGCCATCGTATTCATTTTTAACGTATCCTGTAAGTCTGTACATGTTTGCTGCATGAGAGGCTGTAAATCTAAAGCCCACGCCCTGTACAGTACCATAAAATCTAAGTCTATATCTTTTCTCCATAACAACTCCACTCAATACTACATTGAACTCTTATCTATTATCAAAAGAACTATCTTCTCACTGTCCCAGATCCTCTCGAGCAAACAAATTGGTAATTATGCTTCCGACTTTCTTATCTATCATTCTTGAGCCTCACTCAGTCGCCATCTTCATGTTCTTTATTTACCATACATATAAAACATCATGAAATCAATCTTCAAACGTAAAAAGAGCCAGCCGCCTAGGCGACCAGCCCTTTAAACTCTCTATTTTACAGCAGTATCTCATTTATAGCACTCTTGAGATTCTCTGATACATCTGCGCCCTGAATCCAATTTGTAAACTCGGCTCTGTCGAGCTTTTGAAGCTTGTCGTAGATCATATCCTTGTGGATAGTCTTGATCCAGGCTCTGTCGAGGATTTCAAAAACGAGCTGCTTGTAGTCATTCTCGAGAATCTCAACACCAGTAAGCTCGACAATTATCTTTTCCTTAACACTAGTAGCTGGAGCCTTTACTACAATTGACTTCCCTGTGCAGTCACAATTGATCAAAGTGCCAACTTCTATGACATTACCCATACTATCCACAGTACAAGCCGCATCAGCCTTAACACCATAAACCTCGAACTCATAGCTTCTCTTAGCTGGAATGAGTGTTACATCACCCTCTGCAGGATTAACAGTGATAACCATCTTCTTGGCAGCTTCATCATACTTAACCTTGAACCTGGTATTAACAAAGGCGCCCTTCTCGAAGTTCATGCTGATGCCGTCATCCTCGTACATTGTGTACTCACCATCAGCGCCTCCGCCAATCAGAACATAGAGTGCCGCAGGATTACCAGTATCATTGATGTTTCCATTTCTAGTTTTTCCACCAGAAACCTTGTCATCACCAATTCTATTATCCTCATCCAGCCCGCCACAAGCCATTGGCACAATTCCGCCAGCTGGTAAAAGAACTGGAAGCTCCGAAAGCTTTCTATAAAGCTTCTTAACCTGTCCGCTCTTACTCTGATAAATGAGTCCATTAAAAATGTCATACCATCTGCCGGCAGGAATATATGCTCTGGTAACACCAAGTCTAAGCTCCTCATCATCAGGACCTGTAACAGCGCTGACAATAAGATTCTCACCAAACTTGTACTCATTACCAACTTCATAAGTCTCAGCACAATCTGAATAATCGTAGTACATCGGCCTTACAAGAGGCTTACACTCCGCATAAGCTCTGTGATTCTCAGTATAAAGATATGGAATCAGCTGATGACGAAGTCGCATGAACTTGCCTACAATACTCCTGTATGGCTCATCCAGAAGCCATGGTTCCTTGTTAAAGAATGGGCTACAGCTACTGTGAATTCTCATTATAGGTGAAAAAACTCCGTACTCAATCCATCTGATAAGACGGTCCAGATTCTTGTCTCCCAGCATGTGTCCGCCTATATCGTGGCTCCAGTTGTTGTAAGCAATATTGCTGGCTGTGCTGGTAAAATATGGCTGGAATTCCAAGGACTTCCATGTCACATGAGAATCTCCTGAAAAGCCCACAGGATATCTGTGACTTCCAACACCTGCATATCTTGAGAAGATCATTGGACGAAGATTTCTCTTCTCCTGATCCTCGTAGTGATAATGATTGAGCAAAAGAAGCGGATCCACATCACCGCACTTTTTGCCAGTTCCCTGCTGCCAATCTATCCACCAGAAATCCACGCCGTCTTCTTCGTAAGGGTGCATTACAACATCAAAGTATGCATCTCTAAACTGCTTGTCGCCAAAATCAAATTCGATAGCTGGCATCAAATCATGGCATTTCTCTCTTTCAATAGATGAAACATTATCCTGCCCACATTCACCATTACTAGCTTTCTTATCTGCCCCACTTTCACATTCACTCAGCCCCATCTCCTTTGCCATGTCATCATACATAGCCTCGAAAGGTCTGATTCCATCAGCTGGATGAAGGTTAAGAGTAACAGCTAGATTGTTGTCATGGAGCTTACTTAGGAACCTCTTATAATCAGGGAAAAACTCCTCATTCCAGGTAAATCCAGTCCAGCCTGAGCCGTACTTGGGATCAATCTCAGTCAGATGCCAGTCCATATCTATAACAGCAACAGAAAGAGGAATCCCCTCCTTGGCAAACTGCTCCACCACGTCCATGTAGGAAGCTTCCGTGTACTTATAATATCTGCTCCACCAGTTACCAAGGGCATATCTGGGAATCATGGGCATCCTGCCACTTATCTTACAGAAATCGCGAAGCCCTCCGTAGTAGTCCTTTCCATAGCCAAAAAAGTAAACGTCAATCGCACCTTCCTGCCTATTAACGAACTCACCATCTTCAATAACGGGAGTTTTGCTATCATCTATAGCTGCATAGCCATCTCTTCCAAAAATTCCCTTTTCAAGCCTTACTCGACCATCCGCATCATCGAGAGTTCTGGCTGTTCCGCCCAAATTACTCCAGTCGGTGTAGCTGTCACCATAGTTCCAGACAACGCCATTTTCCTTGAGCTTTATCGTAAGCCCATAGGATGAGAATTCCTTTTTGTCATAGGTCAGCAAAAGAGCTGCTGTCTCAATCACAAGACTGTCTTCCCTGTCATCAATCCGAACTATAGCGCCGTCCTGTCCAGTATCTGCCTGACATCTATCGCCATCTGCACTTCCTGCAGCACATGTAGCGCCATCTCTATTGATAAACGCAAAGCTAGGCCTGTCCTCAAACCTGCCTTCATCGCTATATTCAAGACGTATCAGCCTGTCAGTCAGCACAGAGATACGATATTTATCACCCTTAACTATATTACTCAACTAATTCTGCCTCCTCATCTCCGTTTTCATGGAGAACTCATCTTGATAACATACGAAGCCTTCGCAGGTACCACCAGCTCATACATTCCATCGTCTATCTTTCTTCCGGTAAAAGAGCTACCTAATTCATCTACACCACTCTCATATCCAGAAGTATCTTTCCTGTATATATCAGCATCACAATTCTCCGGCTCTACTGCCCCGACGTATCCCACCGGAATTGTGATAACCCTGTCTGTATCTTCCATGGAAACGGTTCCAATGTATATATTATCATCCATAAATCTGGCTACGACAATTATTTTTCCATCAGCAAATAAAACTTTTCTTCCCCCCTCGGAAAACGCAGCCTCATTACTGCGTAACCAGTTTAGCTTCTGATAAGTACGGAAATGCACTCCACGCTTTCGCGCATCTTCTTCCTCCCAAGGCATCTTGTACCTGAAACCTGAGTCATGCTCTATATAACCATCGATTTCAAGCTCATCACCATAATATATACAAGGAATTCCAGTCCACAGAAATTGCATGATCACCATGCTACGCCACTTATCCTCATCAATTTCAGGATTGTTATGAGCCCTCGAAACATCATGAGAATCAAACAGATTCATGTTACAGTCAGCAATAACCTGTGGGAGTTTAGTGTAATACTCATTAGTTCTGTTAACTACATCCTGTGCAGTCATCTCATACGGAACAGCCTTTAGTACTTCGTTTCTCAGAAGGAAAAGATCTCCCAATCCCGCGAACTGTCTGGCTATTCTGCCAAAACCAAAATAGTTCATCGGTGCATTCCAAAGATCACCTTGAAGATATTCAGTGCAATCTCCCCAGTGCTCGCCGATGATCATGGCATCCTTCTTTTCTTCCCTTATTGCCTGACATAGCTCTTTCCATAGTTCATCCGCAAGCTGTACATCATCATTTCTGCCCCAGACATCAGCCACGTCAAAGCGCCAGCCATCTGCATTGTATGGAGGGCGAAGCCACTTTCTGATCACAGAGTCCTTACCCCTATAAACAATTTCCCTGACCTCATCGTTACGATAATCCAGAACAGGAAGTCCCTTATAGCCAGCCCAGCCCTTAATAGAGCCATCAGTATCTTTTACATAAAAATCGCTTCTATCCTTAACCCAGCTATATTCAATACCAGTATGATTTATTGAAATATCCAGAATCAGCTTGAGCCCATTATCATGAAGGGCCTTACTAAGCGCCTCAAGAGCCTCGTCCCCGCCAAGGGTATCGTCCACGTGGAAGTAATCCGCACAGTCATACTTGTGCTCACTTGGCGCAGTGAATATGGGATTTAAGTAAACTGCAGTAACTCCCAGTTCCTTCAGATACGGGATCTTCTCTATAACTCCATATAAAGAATGATCCTTAAAGCTCGTTGGAAAAATCTGATAGTACACAGCACCCTTTACCCAGTCTGGCTGAACATAATCAGACATCAATACAAAGTTGTGAGCTTCGCCTGGCACATAAGTAGTCACCCCAGCCTGAGTATAGAAATAGATCACGCCCTGGCTTACTACCACGAAATAATAAGACAACCTGGGCTCGTTCATTACTGTCTCTGCGCTATAATACCAGAGTCCGGCAAAAGACCTATCGTCGTCTTTTTCCATCTCTATATACTGCTCTGCGCCATTACTTATACGTCTTAAAAATACCTTCTCTATTGGTGAGTCTTTTAAAACCCTCATAGAGATTCTAACTTTCTCACCAAGTCCCGGAGTATGATCACTTACAAATCCGTGCGTTCCATCGCTATATAAACTCTCCAACCAATCCATGCTTAACTCCTCAAAATCATTCACTAGCTTCCATACCTGCCTAAATTATCTTTATCCCTTCACTGATCCTGAAAGTCCCTCAACATAGAACCTCTGGAGCCAAACGAACAGGATTACGATAGGCACAGCAACGATTACAGCGCCTGCAGCAAACTGTGTATAGTAAGTATCAATTCTCTTAAAGTCAGTGAGCCAGTACAGACCGACTGCTACAGTATATGAACTCTGCTTATCTCCAAAGAGCATACTTGGGAAGATATAATCTGACCAGGCTCCGAGGAAGCTTCCAAGAACTGTATATACAATAATTGACTTGGCAAGCGGAAGTGTCACATGTATGAATATCTGAAGTCTGGACGCCCCGTCTATGATAGCAGCCTCATCAATTGCCTTGGGAATAGTGTCAAAAAAGCCCTTACTAACATGATATCCCATGGCAGCGCCTGCAGCTCCAACAACAATAAGGGCCATAAGCGACTGATTTAAGCCAAGTCCCTTAAGGATGTTATAAACTGCAATAAGTGACATGAAGCCCGGGAACATTCCGATTATCATGAGAATGTTCATAAAAGCCTTACGTCCGGCAAATCTTGTTCTACTAAGAACATATGATGTCATCAGCACGATAAGTGTATTTATCACGCAGCTGCACAGAGCGACTATAAGAGTGTTGCACCACCATCTCGCAAATGGAAGAACACTGTTATTGGTAAAAAGATTTATGAAGTTATCAAATGTAAATCCCTTAGGAATAAAATAACCTACATAGTAGCCCTGCTCTGCTCTGAAAGCTGTAAGTACGATCCACAGAACCGGGAAGAGCCAGATAACGCCGAGTACTGTCAGAACGATATAACCAACATTTGTCTTATTGACGCTCATTACAAATACAAGTCCGAGAAATGCTGCTATGAGCATTATCCAGTAGCCAAAAGACAGATCCTTGTTAAGGAAGTTCCCGTCCATTCCGCTTGCCTTCATGATGCTTCTTGTTGAAAACATCAAAAGGCCTGTGAAAATGACTGAAAGTGCCTGAAAGCACTGCCATATTCTCATTACAACTGAATTTGTCTTAAATACTGATACAACCGCCAAAACAACTGCCAGCACCGTGAACAACACTGCCCCAAATACAAATAAATAAGCCCATGAAAAAGCTCCTGCGGCGCCGGCATTTTCGCCTGCTGATATCTGCATCAGCCTTAACGCTGTAGCAAATAAGGCCTTTCTTTCGCCATTTGCCATCTCTTTTCCCAGATTCACATATGGCAGGAAAAGAGCCACAAATGCCAGAATAGCCATGACAACAGCCTTTAAATGATTCTTTAGATTTAATCCTATTACTGTCTTACGAAAGTTTCCCATTATTGGAATCCCTCCTCATTCTTCATAGCAGCCGACCTTGAGAAGGAAATCAAAGTAAAGGTTGCTGAAATAACAAAGATGATAATACCTATAGTTGCTGCAAGGTTATAGTCATTACTATCCTTGGTCAGCTTGTACAGCCAGGTAACAAGAAGATCCGTCTTACCTGCACCCTTGAAGTAATCAAGTGTAAGAGGCTGGCCTGCTGTAAGGAAATAAATAACGTTAAAGTTATTGAAGTTACCAATAAGGTTGGAAATCAGGTATGGTGTTGTAACAAACCACATATAGGGGAATGTTATCTTCAGAAATGCAAGCACAGGACCTGCTCCGTCAATCTTGGCACTTTCATAAAGCTCTGCAGGAATATTCATGAGAATACCTGATACCATGAGCATTGTGACAGGTACACCAATCCAGAAATTGACAACAATAACTGAAACTCTGGCCCATGTCACGTTAGACAAAAATGGCAGCGCACTTGCAGTAAAGCCCCACTGCTGAAGAAGTACGTTGAGAATTCCTCTCTCTCCCAGCATTGTCGCCACAACTCTGAGTGAAATAAAGGCAGGAATCGCCATTGTGATTACAAAAACAGTTCTCCAGAATTTTTTATATTTAATTCCCTTGGAATTTATGATCATAGCAAGTATCATCCCACCAAAGTAGCAGGAAAATGTGGCTGCAAAGCCCCATATAAGAGTCCATCCCAGAACCGGCCAGAAGGTGGCTGATAATCTGTCACCTGTCGATAACAGGGTAAAAAAGTTCTTGATCCCAACCCAGGTAAAAAGATTTCCGGGTGGCTGATGTTCTGAATCGTAGTTGGTAAATGCCATAAGGATCATGTAGATAAGAGGCATTACCGTAAAAATCGAAAGTCCAAGGACAGGAATTGATAAAAAGAGAAAGTGCACATTCTCATTAGCAAGACTTCTGATGTCTTCTAATAATGTGTTAGGTCTTTTGCCAAGTTCTCTTCTCTGCCTTGCCTTTTCTCCTGAAAAAATGCTAAAAAGCCATAAAGCAATAAAAAATCCGGTTATGACAAGTGTTACAACGCCTGCAAGCAGAATCAGCATGGAGTTGTCACCCTTGGTCACTTCGTAAATTCCAAGGCTCTCATTATAGGTCATGCCCTGAGTACTCTCTCCCAGACTCCTCATCATATGCAGGTTATGCCTTCCTGTAAGTAACATAAAAATTATGTATGCTACTTCCAGCGCCATAAAGATGAGTCCCTTTATCACTTGACCATTTTTTATATTTGATAAACCCAGTACCACATAAGAAAGTTTGGAAAATATATCACCCTTAGTAAATGTCGTAATTATATTTCTTTTGTTACTAATTACCTTCATTATTTCTTTCCTCTATCATAGGTGTTTATGGGCAAAGAGGACTTGGACTTGCTGTGTCGATAGACATATACAATATTTTGTGACTTTTTGTGCCATGTAGATGAGACCAATGACATGCATGTGCCATTGCACATTCATGTCATGCTATGGGCTCATCGGAATGTACGGCACAACAGGAACAAAAATTGTATATGTGATCGACGAAGGCAAATTCAAGGCCCTTTGCCCACATCATAAGATCATGTAAATTACTCTGTAAGTGTGCTTGTGATGCTGTCTACAAGTGCATCAAGCTGGCTCTGAAGATTTGCTTCTGTAACTTCTCCGCTGTATACGCTTGTTCCAAAAGCTTTCATAGGATCCCAGTAGTCACCCATCTTAGGAATACTTGGCTGGTTTGTAGCATTTGCAGCCTGATCGTTAAGTGCGCTTGCTACGATATCACTTGCAATCTCAGCACTCTCTGAAAGAGACTTAAGTACAGGAACATCGCCCTGCTCTTTGTATCTTGTAAGACAGCTCTCTGGACTAGCCATATAAACTGCAAGCTGCTGAGCGCAAAGTGGATACTGAGTATTTGACTTAACTGTGATTGTCTTGAAATCTACGAAGTTTGAAAGCTGTACTTCTTTGCCACCAATGTTAGCTACAGGAAGTGCTACTGCGCCAACCTTATCACCAAGGGCTTCTCTAAACTCAGGTGCGCTCCATGCTCCGCTTGTTACAGCGCCGAGCTTACCTTCCTTGAAGGCATTTCCGCCTACACCGTCAGCATCCTCGAGATACTTAGGATTAGCTGCAAGCTCGATCATGTACTTACCTGACTCAAGTCCGTTTGCATTGTTGAAAGAGCACTCTTTTTCATCTTTTCCGTCAGCTCCAAAAAGTGTTGTTCCATTTCCAAGGAAGAACATCTCTGAATACCATGAGTTTGTAAGCTGTGTACTAAAGTTCCACATTCCATCACCAAGGTCTTTTGCAAGCATTGTGTCAAGGTTTTTAACCTCTTCCTCTGTGAAAAGATCCTTGTTGTAATACATGAAGAAAGTATTAGGTGAGAAAGGAACTGCATATGTAAGTCCGTCGATTGTTACCGCATTGATAGCACTCTCAGGAAGGTCTGCTACAAGAGTATCGAAATCCTTGGTAATTGGAAGAAGAAGTCCCTTTCCAGCAAGGTCGCCTACACCGCCTGATGGTGTGTAGAAGATATCAGCTGCTGTGTCCGCATCTGTCTCAAGGGCCTGTGGTGCCTCATCAATTCCTACAACTGCGATCTCATATGTGATGTCGAATTCGTCGTGAGCAGCGTCGAACTTCTTAACCATCTCATCTGTGATCGCTACTTCCTGTTCAGGAACCCAGATCTTGAGCTCTACCTTCTGAGTCTCTGTCTGAGCTGCTGTATCAGTAGCTGTTGTAGATGTCTTTGAATCATTGTTTGCAGCTGTACTTGTTGATCCTGCGTTTTCCCCGCCGCAGCCTGTAAGAACAGATGCGCCTAGCATAGCTGTCATAGCTAAGGCTCCAATTTTTTTCATTTCCATTTTTGTAATCCTCCTTTGAACATTTTAAAAATTGAAAAAAGAAATTGGTAAATAAGTTAATCGGTTTACCAAGACTATAAAGTCTTACGGTAAACCGGTCAACCTGTTTACGACATTTTCCATTTTTTCAATAAATCAGGGGATTATACGCGATGAATTGCGTCCAATTTTTGGAATTAATTGATAGTTGACATGGTAAACTGATAACCATATTCAGAAGATAAAAAAACTGTACCCGAAAGATATCTTTTTTACAAATTCGGGTAAAAGATCACTCTCTCAGATTCTTGACTGACTGTCTCTCCATTACCCTTATAGGCTGCCTCTCATCTACGGAAATGCTTATCTTCTCTTCAATCATCTTAAAGAGATATCCACTGGCTTTTCTGGCCTTCCACTCAAAGTCCTGAGCAACAGATGTAAGCTTTGGTGACATAAATTCACAATCCGGAAGGTTATCAAAACCTATAACTGACATATCATAGGGAACGCGAAGGCCGCATTGTTTGAGGCCCTCGATAACGCCAAAAGCAACAATGTCAGACATGCACGCAATAGCTGTGTAATCACCGCCGCCAAAGGCTATATCCTGTCCTACCTGAACAGCGCTGTGATAAGTTGATTCTGTATAGTAGATATTGCCATTTTTAAACGGAACACCCGCCTCCTTGCAAGCATTAGCGAAGCCTCTGTATCTCTCCTGAATAACGCCTTCTGAGGAAATATCAGGAGTAACGAGAGCAAGCTTGGTATGTCCCTTGCCTATCAGATAACGTGCAGAAAGATATCCGCCCCTGTAGTCCTCAATACCGATATTTACAATATCTTCCCCGGGAGCATAGGTATCAAGAAAAACAATTGGTATATCGATTTCATTCCTGATCTCACTTACTTCATCCTTATAAACCCCAAGGAAAAATGCTCCATCCACATTCCAGGATGATAAAAGAGGTACTATTTCTCTAGGATCACCAACGCATCTGAGCATCAGATAATAGTCTTTTCCTCTGATGTAACGCTCGAGAGCAGCGATAATATGGGCATTATATGGATTGGCAAAAAAGTCCTCATCCTTGCCAAGGTACGGTACAACAAGGCCTATAAGCCTGCTCTCCTTCTTGACCAGCGACCTCGCCATAACATTAGGCTTATAGCCTGTTGCCTTAATAATGCTCTCTATTTTCTCTTTGGTTTCATCCGAAACCTTGGACAATTTGCCATTTAACACATTTGATACGGTAGCTGTACTAACTCCCGCTCTCTTTGCTATCTCCCTAATATTCAAACCACCATACTCCTTTTAGTAAAACGCTTAACCTAAATTTTACTATACCTATTCCTCCACCCCAATGTCAACACACAAATACATTTCTCCGCCTCTGTTACTGGCATTTAGCAAAAATCCCGATAACCTATTATCAGGTTATCGGGATATCATACGGTTATATTTAGTTAAGCCTTCTCTTTAACTGAACGGGTGAAGGCTCCGATGATCATGATAAGTGATCCTACCACAAAGGCTGCAATTGAAACTACAGTCACATAGAATACCTGCCAGCCCACTGTGTTTACGGAATCATAGCTGAACAGTCCTGCAATGAGGAGGATCCTCTCAGAGAGAACCTGTCCAAATGCTGCCGTGAAAAGAGCTATTGAAACGCAAACTGAAACTGTGCTCAAAATATCATGATTGCCAAAGAGGTTTGGTAATACTACTGCTGCACATGCAAAGATAATTCCAATAATACCCAGAAGAATGATCACTCCGAGATTTCCAAGTGCATAGGTCACAGTCATACTACTGCAAACACAGGCTGCAATAATACCAACAATTCCAAGGATTGCAGCAACTACATTTAAGTAGGCTCCAACGCTTTGTTTTTTCATAAAATCTGACATTTTCAGGCCTCCTTTTCTTTTCTCTTAGAGAGTACGAACAGGATTGCAAATACTGCTGTAAGAAGTGCTGTTACAGCGATTGCAGCATAATAAGCTGTTCTCCACCATGTATTAAGCTTAACAACATGAGTTGTTGCATTGTATCTGTTCATAAGGTTACTTGATGCAATAGCATACAGTACGTTGTGTGCTGACTCTCTGACTGCCTGCTGAGCATTAGCATCACCTGCAAATACATTAGCACTGATAGCTGAGCCATCTGCCTGATTAGCAAATCTTGGGCTGTCAAGTGTTGTATCAGTATAGAAACCTGACATACCTCTTGTATCATAACAGGTTGTTCCAGATGTAAGAACAGCTCCGTAGAGGTCAAAGTCATCATAGATATCTGTTACTGCATAGCCCTTGAATCCCCACTCTTTTTTGAGGATTTCTGTCATCATTCCTGTACTTACTGTACATTCAACAGGTCCAATCTTGGAGAAGGAGATCATGAGACCTCTCATACCTGCATCATAATCTTCTGTATCATACTTGGTTGCTTCAAAAGCAATCTGATAAGCTCTAAGTTCTACTTCTCTTGCGCGCTGCTCTGTCATAAATGGAGCAACACCTGCTCTGTTAGTTTCCTGGTCATTAAATGCGTAATGCTTAGGTGCAGCAATAAGACCATATTTAAGAGCTCCGATAGCAAATTCCATTGCTGTGTAACCTGAAAGGATTGGATCCTCTGAATAATACTCACCGTTACGTCCGTTATAAGCATGACGATGTGTGTTAAGTCCAGGTCCCCAAAGGATCGGGATACCTGTAAAGAGTGACTCGATTCCAATAAACTCACCAAGCTTCTTGGCAAGGTCTGGATTAAATGAAGCTGCTGTAAGTGGGCTGCTTCCAAATACCTCAGGATGCCAGTTACCGTTAGGATCTTCTGAGCTGATATTCCATGGAGCCTCTGTATCCTTGGAAGCATTGAGGTTTACAGCAATACCATTTCCTGCATTTTCTGTCATATAAGTCTCAACTGTTCCGATTGAATCGGCACCCGGAATGCTTGGGCCACCAAATGTTGCAAGGTACTGTGCTTCCTCGAGAGTCATCTCTGAGAGAAGCTCTTCCCACTTCTCATCCTCAAAGTCAAGGCCAGCCATCTCATAGAACATGAGATCACCATCTTTGCCCCATACAATATCAGATGTATTGTCCTCAGTAGCAACTGTATAGTACTTACCATTGAGATAATCAATCATCTCCTGGCTTGTAAGAGTCATATCTGAATAAGTCTTAGGATATGTTCCGTTCCAATCTGCACGGCTAAGGTAAGTAACCTCGCCATCCTGGAAGTAGTTCCAGTCTGCATAGTCAAGCTGGTTAGAAATCTTTGTACCAGTCTTGCTATAAGCAAATGCTGTCTTTGAAAGTGTATCCTCTGTTATTTCTGTGCTATAAGCATAGTCTGCATTAGCCTCACCAACAAGGCTCTCTGCTGCTACGCCCTGCATAGCCATGATATTGTTAAGTGCATCATGAGCACCATTACCAAATGCAAAGTAATATGTTCCAGGATCTACAATATATGTTCCGAAAGTTCCATCTCCATTGTCAAAAGAGCTGTCATAAGTTGCAATGTACTGAAGATCAACATCTACAGATACAACCTCTGACTCTCCCGGCTGAAGAAGACCTGTTTTGCCGTAGTTGAGAAGGACAATGGCACTCTTCTCAATTCCGCCCTGCTCATAAGGAGCCTGTCCGTAAATCTGAACGCTCTTTTTACCTGCTACATTTCCTGTGTTTGTAACTTTTACATTAAAGGTTGCTGTAGCGGTAGTTACATCCTTATTCTTGGATACATTGAATACAGGTTCTCCCTCATATTCCATATCAAAAGTAGTATAAGATAAGCCATAGCCAAAGCCATAAGCTACTTCTGCATCATAATCCCAACCGGATTTAGAAGCATATGTTCCTGCTGTTCCTGTTGCATTTCCCTGTCCAAGAACTGCGTCATAGTATCTTGTCTCATAGTAGCGATATCCAACATAGATTCCCTCAGCCTCTATGATGTAGTTGCTGGAGTTCTCTCTTGTAATGACATCTGCTGCATTTGCATATGAGAAATTACCCATATTCTGCATTGCAGGTGCTGACATATTGTATGTAGGGAAGATATCTGCAAGTCCGCCTGAAGGAGAAACTTTTCCACAAAGAATATCTGCTACTCCAAGAAGGCCATAACTTCCAGGTGCACCAATCCAGAGAATTGCATCGATTTCAGGATCATCCTTGAGCTCGCCGATTTCTACCGCAGATGCGCTGTTAACAAGAATGATAACCTTGTCACTACACTCTTTTGCAAGAGCGATAGCATCCTTCTCATTAGTTGTAAGTGCAAGAGGCTCTGTTGCTCCAAGACCTGAAACAATGCCGCCGGGAAGATAATCTTCACTCTCTGCACTTGGTCTTCCGATAACTACGATAGAAGCATCACCGTACTTAGCAAAGCTGTCCTTGAAGTTTGCATTTACACCTTCAATTTCTTTAACTGATGGCTCTCCCGGATCGTATTCTTCAGAAGGGCCGGCATTCTCTGTGTGAAGGTATGTCTCATTGAGCTTGGTATAGATCGAAGTCATTGTAGGATTAACCTTGTAGCCTGCTCCGTCAAACTCAAATTCATCTCCACTCCATTCGCCTGTAGTGTAGCCTCTTTCTACCTGGCCTGTTGCCCAGTTCTGAGAAAGAGATGTTGTAATATGATGTGCAAAATCAGTTACGTTGTTCTGAAGTGCCTCATCAAGATTTATAAATCCACCAAATGCCTTAACACCAAAGCTTGAACCAAGGATAGGCACCTGTGATCTTATTCCGAATAAAGTTACGTTTGCACCTGATGCAAGTGGAAGTACTCCGTTATTCTTGAGAAGTACTGTTCCCTCTGCTGCCTGCTCTCTGTTAAGATCGATAGCAGCCTGAATAAGTGCATGTGAATTACCTGTTCCATCCTCATTTAAGAGTTCTGCAGGTGGTGTAAATTTGTCGTACACTGCATCTTTGTCGTCTGTAACCATCATCTCGCTCTGAGTACCAAGGGCAGTATCAATAGTTGATGAAAATGATTCCAGTGTGTTTCCCACGATTACTGAGATTGACAGTAAGAATGTCATAAGTGCTGCCAATCCTCTGAAAATACCTGTCTTTTTCAATTTCTTTCCTCCTTAATCATTTATAGTTCTCATTGCTTCTTCCATGCTCATTCCGTTTGCAATAGCCTCTTTACGCTTAAGGTTTACTTCCTGAATGCGTCTCATCTTTTCCCCCGAAAGAATGTATCCCTTCATGGCAATCAGTGTTGCAATCCAAGCCACCATTGGGACTATGCAAAAGAGTATGATAACAACTGCATTCATGCCTGATGAATAAGGCGTCTCGGCAGTTGGAAGATTCTGTATTCCAATAATGCTAACAGCTATTCCTACTACTGTTGCAGAAAGAGATGAAACAAGCTTATCTACCAGTGAAAAAAGAGTTCCCATTATTCCAGGTATATACTTGCCTGATCTGTAAGTCTCGTAATCCGAGCAATCTGCAACCATTGGAATTGGCATATCCGCTGTTGAATAGTAAGCACCATAACCAATACCAAACAGTAAAATAAACAAAACAGTATAAAGATTTATTGATACGCTTCCATCTGAAAGGAATGAAAGATTCCTTGATGGAACACCTTCTTTCCACATGAGAAGAAGAACTAAAACTCCCACATAACACACAAGCGCCACAGACACATATCTAAGAAGTGATGCTTTCTGTCCCTTCTTTTGACTGGTTCTGACTGTCAGAAGGAAGAACGGCACTGAGAAGACATATCCGATGATCATCATTGGAAGATAGAGACCATCGTAGTTGCCCATCATGCAGCCGTAGAGCATACATAAAACTGTAGTGTTGGTTGCTATTGAAAGAGCAAGCTTACATCCGGCTCCTGCTATCATAAGTCTCTTCATAGGATCGTTATTTTTAATGATCTCTATATACTCAGAGATTCTGACTTTCTCCTGCTTGTCTCCGCCGATTCCAAAATACTTGGGCTGATCTTTTTCCCAGATACCGATGATTGCCAGAATTGTCAGTACAATCGACACTGTAATTCCAATTGGTGTGAGAACCTTGTAGAAATCAGCGCTTGAATAATCCGCAACGTTGGCTCTTATGATCGGTGCAAGAAACTGCATAACTCCCATTCCCGCAAGAGATCCCACTGTGTTAAAGATCGTAAACAGAGGCCTCTGTGAAGGGTCAGAAGTCAGAACTGTCTGACCGGCTCTTGTGCAGGAAGTCTGGAATGTATAACCTATTACCCAGATTGCATATAGTCCTACAAATGCCGCATATCTAAAGGCCATCATGCTCTCAGGAATACCCGGCGTTATCATGTACATAGTAATGATGCTGAGCGCCATAATGATATTTCCTATGACCATGAATGGTCTGAACTTACCAAATTTACCATTTGTCCTGTCCATCAGTGCTCCGATGATCGGGTCTGTAAAGGCATCAAATACCCTCATACCCGTAACCATTACTGATGCAAACAAGATTCCGAGGCTCAGAACGTTAGAGCCAAAGGTTGCTATGTAGGAAAGTACCAACACGTAATAAACGTTGGTAGCTCCATTATTCAGAGGAAAAAGAACCAGCTGATAGAGCTTGGCCTTATTACCCCTTTCCTGTACTACAGTATTTTCCATATCCACACTCCTATTTTTCCCTTATAAATCCTGTATCAGGTCCAGTTAGCACCCTTATCTCCAAGGTCTTTAAGACTATACTCAGGATTTGGAGTAGCCACCCTTGTAAACTTCGCAGAATCCTTGAACGCTCCGCTTACAGCGACTATCTCGTGCTCCTTACCGGTTTCGCCAAGAGAAACGCTAAACTCAAATACATGCTGTCCATGCTTGGTTTCAAGTTTCTGTCCATCTACAAAAAGAGTTATCTCATTCTGGTTGGAATAAACCTTAACCTTGATGTTCTCTTTAGTTCTCTGTGCAAATCTCTTAGAAGCAATATGTACAAAAGGGTCATCGCTCCACCAGGCTTTATAGAGGTAGAAGCTGTCCTTCTTCG
>JAEEGH010009041.1_pt1 | contig 23346 bp, 18 predicted proteins | sample 9134181 | NCBI WGS metagenome assembly JAEEGH01 (sample SAMN16246544, study PRJNA631951) | gut metagenome | biome: gut microbiome; feature: rumen; material: DP-attached | host: Bos | place: Iran: Karaj | collected 2018-10
ATTTTCAATATTTGCAGTATTAGTTGAAGTATTTATTCTCTTACTGTTCTTCAGCATGATATCGCAGGGTATTGCTTATATTGTATCATTAGTAAAAGAAATGCTTTTCAGAATTTAGTTTAAAAGAAAGCACAGATTGATATAGAGGAGAAGCAATGAAGAAGAATAAGAATGTAAATGTTGAATTAAAAAATGAGAGAAAACAAAAGATCATTCAGTTCTTAAAGGACATGATCGCTCCTATGGTACTGCTGATCATTGTTATCGCACTCTTTGTATACGGTGCTAACAAGAAAAAGTTAGATGATGTTGTTCCGATGCCGGAGCTTTACGAGTATGACGGTACCACCACTCCTTTTGTGTTAGAAAAAGGAGATCTGGTTTTCTCACTTGATCCTGCTACTACAATGTTTACTGTTACCAATAAGAAGACCGGTGCTGTATGGGATTCAAACCCTGCAGACATCTTAGAAGGTGCTTCTGATGAAGTAGCCAACAAGCTTAAGTCGCAGTTGATCGTAGAATATTCCGATGAAGTAGGTGCTCAGTATGAGACCTACGGAACAAGCAAGTACAGTGTTGAGAAACTTATCTACAATGTTTCCCAGAACGGCGACTGTGTTACCGTAGATTATTCTATCGGTGATGTTGCCAAAGTATATATGTGTCCTCCCGTTTGTCTTGCTGATGAGTTTGAAGCTTATATCGCTCAGATCGAAGCTGCTAACAGCACAAAGATCGCAAGAGATACAAAGGGAAGTTACAAAAAGTGGGATAAGGATAAGATCTCTAAGTACGATGAAGAACAGTACGAGATAATAAAAGAGAGATATCCTAAGGTAGAAGAGGAGCCTATATACGTACTCCGTGAAAAGCTCGGACGTGCTACAATGGAAAAGCTTGAAAGAGCATTTACTTCTATCAATTACGGTGAAGAGCAGCTTGCTCATGACCAGGAACTCGATTCTCAGGGTACCACACAGGAAAAGCCTATCTTTAACGTAACTGTAGAATACAGACTGTTAGAGGGCAATAAGCTCCAGGTTACCATTCCTTATGATAAGATCGAAAATCCTGCCAACTATCCTATTCTTAACCTTACAGTTCTTCCTTACTTCGGAGCTGCAAGCAAGGATGATGAAGGATATATGGTAGTGCCTGAGGGCGGCGGATCTATCATCCATTACAACAATGGCAAGACATCCATGGAAGCATATGCTTCAAAGGTATTCGGACGTGACCTTTGTCTTACAAAGGATTCAATCGTTCATGATCCTATTTCCAACTTCGGTGTATTCGGTATGGCACATAGGGGTAATTCCTTTATATGTGTTCCTTCCGACGGCAGTGCTTATTGTTCTGTTTATGCAGATATCTATCGTCCTAAGAGCCCTTGTAACAATGCATATTTCAAGTATGATCTGTTCCAGAGAGAGATCTACGATATGGGTTCTACAGATCAGACCGTCAACAGTTCAATATACTGTTACTTAGAGAAGCTTCCTGAGGGCGAAAAACTTGAGCAGACATATATATTCCTTGATACTGAGGATTATGTAGATATGGCTAAGGGCTATCAGGATTATCTGATCGGCAAGTATGGTTCGGCATTTGATAAAAATACCGATACATCAACACCTGTTTGTATCGAACTTGTCGGAGCTGTAGATAAAAAAGAGCAGGTACTCGGTATTCCTGTTTCACGTCCTCTTGAACTTACAAGCTTCAAAGAGGCTGCAGAGATCATTAAGGATATCCACGATAATGTAGGTATGGATAACCTGGCTATTAAATATACCGGTTGGTGTAACGGCGGTGTTAAGCAGACCGTATTCTCCAGCATTAAGCCTGTATCCCGTTTGGGAGGTAAGAGCGATCTTAAAGACTTTGCTGCTGAGGTAAAGAACTTTGGATATGATCTTGCACTTAACGGTATGGTAATGTATGCTATGGACAGCAATATCTTCGACGGGTTCTTCTCATTCGGAGATGCAGCTAAGACCTTAGCACAGGAAAGAATGGAAATCTTCAAGTACAGCGCGGTAACATTTGCATTGAGAGAGGGTAGTGAATCATATTACCTTGTACATACACCTCTTTCAATGACATATGCTGACAGACTTATCGAGGCATGTGGTAAATATGATGCAGGTATAAGCTTTGACGATATCGGTAAAGATCTTGCTGCTGACTATTATGAAGATGATTTCCATTCACGTGAAAGCGTAAAGAATCTTCATGCAGAGTTATTAAAGAAGATCAAAGATGACGGAAAGTATCTTATAGTTAATCAGGGTAATGAATATGCACTTCCTTATGCAAGTATGGTAACAAATATGAACCTTAAGGGAAGTGATTACACGATCCTTGATGAGAACATTCCTTTCCTTTATCTTGCAATACATGGTTTTGTAGACTATACCGGTGAATCTATCAACATCAGCGGTAACCAGGATGAAGAGATCCTTTATTCTGCAGCTTACGGCGCCGGATTAAGTTTTACATTCATGAAAGAATCGGCATTTACACTTCAGGATACTTTGTATACTCATTATTACGGCTGTGATTATGATGAGTGGAGAAATAACATGGTTAATATCTACACCAGATATAACTCCGAACTCGGTCACATTTTCAACCAGAAGATGATCGGACATGAGTATATTGCCGATAATGTTACATGTACTACATATGAAGACGGAACAAAGGTATATGTAAACTTCGGATTTAAAGAGTATCTCGAAAACGGTATATATGTCCGTGAAAGAGATTATAAAGTTGTAAGATAAACTTATCAGAAAGGGATATTAGCTATGAAGAAACAAAAAAAATTAGCCGGTCTTCAGAAGCGTAAAGCAATATCAGGGTATATATTTATATTACCTTTCATTCTGGGTTTCCTGCTTTTCATGTTAAAGCCTCTGATCGATTCACTTATCATGAGCTTTCAGAATGTAGAACTCAAAGGTAATGAAGAAAACATCAGAACCATGATAGGTTTTGAAAACTACAGAAAGGCATTCAGAGTTGACCCTGATTTTACCAGACTTCTTACTGAAGAGCTTATAAGATTGGTAGTTTATACTTTGGCTATCATCGTATTCAGTTTCTTTATCTCACTGGTTCTTAACCAGGAGTTTAAGGGCAGAAGCTTTGTTAGAGCGGTATTCTTCCTTCCGGTTATTCTTTCATCCGGTGTTATATTGGGACTTGAAAGCAACAACCAGTATATGGCAGCAATGCAGAGCTCGGTTGAAAATTCCGTATCGGGCATAAGCGTCAGTGCCGCGGTGGAGTCCATCCTGAAAACGATGGATGTCGGTGGCGCCGTCTTTGACAAGGTATTCGAAGTTATCGATAACATCTACGATGTTGCGATGGCTTCCGGTATGCAGATCATCATTTTCCTTTCCGGTCTGCAGACTATATCATCCAGTATGTATGAAGCAGCAAGCATAGACGGTTGTACAAGGTGGGAGAGTCTTTGGAAGATCACCTTCCCCATGATCTCTTCACTGTTCCTTGTAAACTGGATTTACACCGTAGTAGACTTCTGTATGAGATCTGATAACCAGGTTATCACCAAAATACAGAATGAAATGACCTCTAAGTTGCAATACGGACCGGCATCTGCTATGTCATGGATATATTTCCTTTTCATTATAGCTTTTGTTGGTATCACATCATTCTTCATTTCAAAGGTGGTATATTACAATGACTAAAAAGAAAGCCGGATTTAATTTTTGGGAAAGAAACAGATTATCTAACGGATATTTGTTAAGAAAAAGAGTAACAAAGTACGGCGTTTCAATACTTCGTGCGATACTTCTTTTCGGTCTGTGCTTCCTTATCCTGCAGCCCGTACTTAACAAGATATCGGTAAGCTTCATGGAAGAGCGTGACCTTTACGATCCCGTTGTTATTTCCATTCCGAAGCATTTTACAATTGCGAACTATAAGATTGCATCCGATCCTCTGATCATGGATTACAGCAACAGTTTGGTTCATTCCATCGTTGTTTCACTTACCATAGCTCTTCTTCAGATTGCTATGTGTACCCTGGTAGGATACGGATTTGCAAGATTCCAGTTCCCGCTTAAGAAATTATGGTTTGCTTTGGTTATCCTTGTAATCATCATTCCTCCGCAGACCATATCAAGTTCACTGTACCTGCACTTCAACTTCTTTGATATCTTCGGTATCATAAAAGCAACGACGGGTGCACCGCTCAACTTAAGAAATTCGCCTGTGCCTTATTACCTGATAAGTGCCGGGTGTATGGGATTGAAGAACGGATTGTATATATACATGGTACGCCAGTACTTCAGAAATATCCCTGTAGACCTTGAAGAGGCTGCTTACATTGACGGATGCGGTACATTAAAGACATTCATCAGGATCATGCTTCCTCAGGCTAAGCCTATCATTACATCATGTTTCCTTTTCGCATTTGTATGGCAGTGGACAGACGGCTTCTATTCAAAGCTGTTCTTCCAGTCAATATCTCTTGTAAGTACTTCACTTTCAAGAATCGTTGCGAGCCTTGGTGTTTATATCGGCCGTGCTCAGGGTACTACACAGGCACAGCTGACCGTAGCACGTTCCAACCAGATACTTTCAACAGGTACTCTGATGATCGTATTCCCTGTTATTTTCTTATACCTCTTCGCACAGCGTGCATTCGTTGAGAGTATAGCAAGTACAGGTATTAAAATGTAAAAAAAATTATATTACAATTTAATTAAAATGTTGCATATTTGTAACTAATGTGTTATAATTTCATCATTGTATGTAAACCGTATCGGTTCTAAGGCTCCCGGAAAGAGTATAAGCCTGAAAACTTTACGGTTTAGATAAATTAGCGATAATAAAATATTACGCTAGTTCCTATGAGAAGGAGGAAAAAATGAAAAAGAGAAACTTACAGAGAATTTTTGCAGCATTCATGGCTACCGCTATGGTAGTTGGTGTAACAGCTTGTGACAACACTTCAAGTGAAGAGAAGCCTACTGATGCACCCGCTACTACTGATGCACCTGTTGACAAGCCCACAGATGCACCTGTTGACAAGCCTACCGATGCACCTGTAGTTACCGAACCTGTAGTAACAGAGGCACCCGTTCCCGCAGACCTTCAGGACCTTGGCGGAATGGAAATCATCATCCGTGACTGGTGGTCACCCGAAGATCCCGGCGAGCCTAAGACAGAGTACGAAGAGGCTCAGCGTAATTACCAGAAGGAAATGATGGACAAGTACCACTTCACCATCAAAGCTATGGCTATATCTGACTGGGGTTCAGCTCCTAACGATTTCGTTGAGTATGCTACAAATGGTGGCGATGACAAGAACTATGTATTCGTTCTCCGTAACGATCCCGCTGTAGTTAGTGCTATGGCTTCAGGTCTTATGTATGACCTTTCTAAGATGCCTGACGTTCTTGATTTCTCATCAGAGAAATTTGCTCAGAACAAGACACATGAGTTATACTCATATGGTAGCAGCATCTACTGCTGCTTCGCAGGTCCTTCAGAGCCTCGTGATGGTATCTTCTTCAATAAGAGCGTTCTTAAAGAAGCTGGTATCAATCCTGATGACATCTATGATATGCAGAAGAACGGCACCTGGACATGGGAAGAGTTTGAAAAGCTCCTTGCTAAGGTTCAGAGAGATACAGACGGTGATGGCCAGGATGATGTATTCGGTCTTTGCTGTAACAATTCTGTATGTGTAAACGCAGCTGTTATCTCCAACGGAGGAAAGTACGTTGGTAAGGATGCTAGCGGTAAGTTCACATATAACCTTGAAGATCCTGAGACTACAGAAGCTCTTAACTGGATCGTTGACATCTTCACAAAGTACAATCAGCATGATATCGAGGGCGCTGCATGGGATTACTACATGACAGAGTTCAAGAGCGGTGTTGTAGGATTCATGGAGGATCAGGAGTATCAGCCTACCGGTGGCGGACAGTTCAAAGAGACTAACTTTGAAATGGGCTTTGTAATGTTCCCTAAGGGACCCAAGGCTTCTACACTTCTTAACCGTTGGGACAACAACCCTCATTGTATCCCTGCTTGCTATGGCGACGAGAGAGCAAGAAAGATTGCATTTGCTTGGAATCTTTACACCAACCCCGTTCCCGGCTACGAGGATTACAACGGATATGTTGAGACAGCTAAGAACAGCAACTTCGATGAGAGAGCAATGGACGAGACAGTTCCTATGATGTCAGATCCTGCACACGGACTTAATACATACTATTCAGTTATTCCTGATCTTAATGCAGGTCCTGAGTTCGTATGGGCTATCGGACCTAATGCCGATGTTGCAGCTAAACAGGAAGAAGTACGTGATACTTGGAAAGCATATATCGACGCTGCTAACAACAGATAATTTCAAATTTGAATTTTTGAATTCTTATTAATTGATTTTTAGGGACGGTGTTTTCCGGGCACTGTCCCTAATTTTATGATAATTAGGGAGTATGAAAAACAGCCACTGCAAGCTTGCTTGCAAGGGGATGTTTTATCATATGACCACACAAACACCGAGAAGGAGCGATTTATTTATAAATCGCGAGATTCGAGGTGGTTGTAGGATTGCGAGAGCAGTTTGCTGCGGAGCAATCCGTATTATCATATGATACCCGAGAATGAGCGATTTTACTAAATCGCGACATTCGAGGTTATATCTGTCATTCTAAACGAAGTGAAAGATCTTAAGATTCTTCGCTGCGTTCAGAATGACAAATATATCAAGAATGTCAATAATAAATTGTATTAATGATAGAATAAAGGAGTCCCCCATGTCAGTTATAGCTCACAATCCCATACTTCCCGGCTTTTTCCCGGATCCTTCGGCTTGCGCTGTAGGAGATGATTTTTATATTGTTAACTCTACATTTACATATTTCCCCGGTCTTCCTGTTATGCACAGTAAGGACCTGGCTCATTGGGAACAGATAGGAAATGTACTTACCAGAGAAAGTCAGTTGCCTTTAAAAGACGCTGAAGTATCCAGTGGTCTGTTTGCACCTACTATCCGTTATAATAACGGTACTTTCTATGTAATCTGTACCAATGTTTCATTTGGCGGGAACTTTATAGTAACATCCGATAAGGCAGAAGGCCCTTACTCAGAACCTCATTACTTAGAGGGTGCTGACGGTATCGATCCCAGTCTTTTCTTCGACGATGACGGAAAGTGCTACTATATCGGTACACATCCCAATCCTGACGGATGCAGATGGGACGGTGACTGGTTTATCTATATTCAGGAGCTGGACATAGAAAACTTTAAGTTAGTAGGTGAGAAGCACAATGTATGGAACGGTGCTATGCGCGGGGTACATTGGCCCGAAGGTCCTCATCTCTATAAAAAAGGTGAGTATTACTATATTCTTCATGCTGAAGGCGGAACAGGTCCCGAACATGCGGTATGTGTAGCCAGAAGTAAGGAAATATTCGGCAAATACGAGGGAAACTTCTGTAATCCTATAATCACACACAGACATCTCGGAAAGCAGTATCCGATCCAGTATGTCGGACATGCAGATATGTTTGCAGATAAAAACGGTGAATGGTACATGGTAATGCTTGCCGTAAGACCTTTGAACGGATTTACCACCATGGGCAGAGAAACATTTCTTGCCAGTGTAGTGTGGGAGAATGACTGGCCTGTAGTAAATCCTAATGTCGGATTACTTACACGTGCGCTTAAAATCAATCTGGATTCATCTGAAAGCGAAACAATATCCAATTCGGAACCCGGTGTTGATAAGAAATATGATTTTAGAACCATAAAAGAATTTGGTCCTGAAATACTGACACTTAGAAATCCGGGCAATGATTTTTATGAGATAGTTGAAGGACGCGGTCTTAAACTTAAGTGTTCAAAGAACCTGATCACAAGCTTAGGAGATGTATCATATCTTGGTGTGCGTCAGGACTGCCATGCATTTGAGATAGGCTGTACTATTAATACAGACAGTCTCTACAGAGGTGCAGCTGCCGGACTTATTATTTACCAGAATAACCGTTCCAATATACGTTTTGAATGTTCAAACGGTATCGGATATGTTATAGTAACTCGTAACGGTGAAGAGACAAAGTACGAAACCTGTGCTTTGGGCGGTTCTGTTTCAACCATTATTATGAGAGTATTAGGACTTAAGGCATTCTGTTTCCTGATGTCTAAAAACGGTCCTGTTGCTATTGCCGGAAATATTGATATTTCTGCATTATCCACTGAAACTTCGGGCGGTTTTGTCGGAAATACATGCGGTATTTATGCTCATGATTATGACGACGTACGTGATACCGATATGTATGCCGGCTTTATGAACTTCTATTATACCAGATTCCTGACACAGCAGGAGAAGGAACAGCTTGAAGAAGAATATATGGAAGATTTAAGACAGTGATAACTGTTCTCGGAGGTGATTACATGAGTAATTCTGATTTAAAGGTAAGATTTCATCTGCCCGGATTAAGATTTAATTATCCTTTAAATATGTACTGGGTAAGCTTAAAGAAAATACACCCCGAATTCTTCAGGGACAATGTTGAATTCGGATCATTTTTCGGATGTTTTCCTTTCTCTTTATGGAATGGCGGAAGGCTTATCATGCATGATCAGTGCGACGGTAATTTTATCACAAATGTCGTAAAAAGCATCAATGCTGAAGGCATCCCCGTAAGGTATACCTTCACCAATCCCGTACTTACCGAAGAAGATCTTGAGGATCCTTTCTGCAACTTCTGTATGAAGGCCGCAGATAACGGTATGAATGAGGTAATGGTATTTTCACCCATATTGGAGCAGTATATAAGGGATAAATATCCTTCATACAAGATCAATTCCAGCACATGCAAAGAGATCAAGAACGTAGACGATATCAATAAAGAGCTGGAAAAGGATTATAAATACGTAGTACTTGATTATAATCTCAATAACAGATGGGACCTTATTGAAGGTCTTACCGAGCCCGGCAGACTTGAGGTGCTGGTAAATACATTATGTACCCCTGCATGTCCGAGACGAGGCGAGCATTACCGTTATATCGGTGAGATGGAGAAAAAGGTGGCTGCCAACAGAAAGCTTCCTCCCGAAAAACAGGAAAAGATAGTTGATACCTGGCGCTGCGAATACGGTGAGTATAATAATCTTTACAAGATCAAGGACTATCCTACATTTATCTCACCTGAGATGATCTATAACGAATACCTTCCCAGAGGTATCAATAACTTTAAGATCGAGGGACGTACAGCCAATCTGTTCTCGCTTATCGAAACCTACAGTTATTTCATGCTGAAGCCCGAGTGTGTCGGTGAAGCAAGATTCCTGCTTCTTACAAATCTTCAGGCTTCAGGCATCATATCGGTCAACAGACCGAAACCTTCCTTCTGGAAGCCCTGATATTAATATATTTTAAGAATGGAGTTGATGTTAAATGCCGATCAAAGTACAAAATGACCTGCCTGCTAAAAAAATCATGGAAGAAGAAAATATATTCATGATGGACGAAAACAGGGCCATGTCACAGGACATCCGTCCGCTTGAAATAGGTATACTTAACCTTATGCCGTTAAAAGAGGCTACAGAGGTACAGATGCTCCGTTCGCTTTCGAACACCCCGTTACAGTTAAATATGACATTTCTTACCACATCAACCTATGTCGGAAAGAACACTGCAAAGAGTCATCTGGACCAGTTTTATCTTACCTTTGAGGATATAAAGGATAAAAAGCTTGACGGACTTATCATCACAGGTGCACCTGTGGAGATGATGGAATTTGAAGAGGTAGCTTACTGGAAAGAACTCTGTGATATCATGGAATGGTCCAAGACCCATGTAACCTCAACACTTCATATATGCTGGGGTGCACAGGCTGCACTTTACTATCATTACGGGATAAACAAGATAACACTTCCTCAAAAGATGTTCGGAGTATTTCCTCACAATGTACATCACAGGAAAGAGCCTTTTGTAAGGGGATTTGACGATGTCTTTTATATTCCTCACAGCCGCCATACTACCATTGATCCCAAGGAAGTATGGGCGGACGAGCGGCTTGCCGTACTTGCTGATTCACCTGAAGCAGGTATCTGTATGGTGCTGGCCAAGGAAGGACGTCAGGTATTTGTGTTCGGACATCCGGAATACGACAGGATGACATTGGATCAGGAGTATAAGAGAGATCTGGATAAAGGTATGGATATACAGATGCCGAAGAACTACTATCCGGACAACGATCCGACTAAAAAGCCTCTCCTTACATGGCGTGCACATGCCAATACCATGTACACCAACTGGATCAATTACTACGTATACCAGACTACGCCGTATGATGTTAATTCAATTGGAACTTAATTAAACCGGTGGTGTGGTAGCGGCAGATTATTTCGCCGCACGCACGGGCTTCGGATTTGCGTCAAAACAATCTGCCGCTCCCACACCAGGTACATTCTGCATAATGAAAGTACAAATAGGTGCGATACAACAAATAGGCGCGATACAACAAAAGGTGTGATACAATAATAGTGCGATATGAAAATAGTATATCGTATATATCATAATAATTGAGGAATACAGATGAATAAAATTTTCTGGCATTTGCCCGGTTTTTGTTATTTTTACAAAATGAATACCACGCTTATCCGGCTTATGAAGCAATATCCGGAAAAGTTCCATGAGGGATATGAGATCGGCAGTGTATACGGTACATTCCCGGGAGCCATCTGGAACGGCGGAAGAGCTGTATTCGGTATTATTTCAAAAAGCAATATAAAGCAAGTACTTGATAATTACAATAATCTCGGTGTACCTGTTCGTTTTACATGGACGAATTCTTTACTCGAGGAAAAGCATCTGTACGATACATATTGTAACCTGATCATGGATATGGCTGATAACGGTATGAATCAGGTGCTTGTAAACCGTGAAGTTTTAGGTGATTATTTAAGAGAAAAATATGGTTCGGTATCAAAGGTGCTTACCGAAGGTGATAATACCGAAGACAGTTTCCATGCTCGCGAAAATATATACTTTCCTGAGGGATATGCAGGATATATGGAACAGTTCGGAAAAGCTAAATCCGGATTTGCATTTATATCGTCTACTACAAAGCGTATAACCGACCTGGCTGATGTAAAAAGAGAATTAACTGCTGATTATGCATTGGTTGTACTCGACTACGACTTAAACACAGACGAGATCACCTTAAGAGAGCTTGAACCTTACGCTGACCGTATCGAGATATTGGTAGATGAGATATGTTATCCTCACTGCCCGAAGCGTAAAGATCATTATGCTGATGAATCGCTCATGCAGCTTACCTTTGATAAGGATACAAGGTATGAATGTACCAACAAAATGACTAAGCCTTCATTTGCGGAAAGCATGAAGAGACCTCATTTTATCGGAAATGACAAGCTTCCTTCCTATATCAAGAGAGGCTATAGGAACTTTAAGATAGTAGGAAGGGGACTTCCTCAGGAGATGGTACTTGATTCTTATCTTTACTATCTTGTAAAGGAACAGTACAGAGATTTTGTTAAACAGGAACTTCTCAAATAATTATACAGACAACTAAAACCTGCGATGCTGTCAAAGTAGTATATTTGAACGTCGGCAGGTTTTATTTTGCTTGATAATGGCCCTTAAACGGGATATAATATAACAAAAAGATGCGAAGAATTTGTAATAGGGTTATTTAAAAAAATACAGCACAGATGGATTGGAATAGAAATGAAAGCTAAAAAAGAGATATTTACTTTAGAATACGATAGAAAACTGAAGAAATCCCCCGAGGATAAAAATTTTAAACCATCAAACGCAGCTGACAGCACCCTTGGTACCCGTATTAACAAATATATGGCTGAATCCGGTATGTGTTCAAGACGTGAGGCTGACAGGCTTGTAGCAGAAGGCAAGGTCCTGATAGACGGTGAACCTGCAGTCATGGGCAGCAAGGTGCTGCCAGGACAGAAGGTAACCGTAAAAGGCCAGGATATAAAGAAAAATGAAGACCTGATCCTTATAGCCTTCAACAAACCGGCAGGTATAGTCAGTACCACGGATAAGCGTGAAAAGGACAATATAATAGACTATATCAACTACGGTAAGCGTATATTCCCCATCGGCCGTCTCGACAAGGAATCGGAAGGTCTTATACTTCTCACAAACGACGGAGATATAGTAAATAAAATACTCCGTGCAGGTAATTACCACGAGAAGGAATATGTGGTAACAGTCAATAAGGATATAACCCCCGAATTCTTAAAAGCCATGGGTTCCGGGGTACCGATACTTGATACCGTGACACGTCCCTGTAAGATAGAGCAGATAGATAAAAAGGTATTTAAGATCATTCTGACCCAGGGGCTGAACCGTCAGATAAGGCGTATGTGTGAAGCTTTGGGATACAGGGTTAGACAACTGACCCGTATCAGGATCATGAACATAAAGCTTAACCACTTAAAATCCGGCACGTACAGGAACTTAACACCCGGAGAGCTGGAAGAATTAAGACAGATGATAGCAGACTCGAGCAACGCTCCGGTGAAGGATTCTTCACTGGGCTCTGAATGATTTGTGACGGATGAGGTGTAACCATGGATAAAATCGAACGTATAAAAGAACTCATAGCAATACTTAACAAAGCATCCGATGCCTACTATAATGACCGTGATGAGATCATGAGCAACTATGAGTGGGACGAGATGTACGATGAGCTCACACGCTTGGAGGCTGAAACCGGCTATATAGATCCTGACAGCCCCACAGTTAAGACCGGTGCGGAAGAGACCACACCCGCGGCTAACCGTGAGACCCATGAGTATCCGGCACTTTCCCTTGCAAAATCCAAGGATGTGAATGTTATCCGCAAATGGGCAGGGGATAGAGCTCTGTGGCTTTCCTGGAAAATGGACGGACTTACATTAGTGCTCACATATGATAACGGTACACTTACCAAGATCATGACCAGAGGTAACGGTACCACAGGTTCAAATATTACGTATTTTGCGGATTATATCAAAGGCTTTCCTAAGAACATAAGCGATAGAGGTCACCTCGTAGTACGCGGTGAAGCAGTTATCTCATATACCGATTTCAATACCATAAACAGCATGATATCAAACCCCGATGAGCAATATGCAAATCCCCGTAACCTGGTATCAGGAACATTGGGCCTTGATGTATCGAGGGCTTCGGAAGTGGCAGAACGCTGTGTAACTTTTAATGCATTTACGCTTGTGCACACTGATGAAGAGATACTTTCCTGGGGAGCGAGAATGGACTATCTCGCAGGTATGGGCTTTAATGTCGTGGACAGGGAAGCTACCGATTCGGAGAAATTGCAGGAGACTATAGATAAATGGACCGGTATAGTCAGAAGCGGTCAGATGGATATCCCGGTGGACGGACTCGTAGTTACATTTGATGATACCGAGTATGCATCAACCGGATCGGTCACAGGTCATCATGCCACTAATGCAGGTATGGCATTTAAGTGGCAGGACACCGAGGCTGAGACTACTTTGGACCATATAGAGTGGAGCTGTGCTGCATTTGCCATATCGCCTGTAGCAGTATTTGATCCCGTGTCTTTAGAGGGTACCACAGTTACACGTGCCAGCCTCTGCAATATCAGCGAGATGAAGAGGCTGGGCATAGGTGCGGACAGAACCACATCACTTACAGTCATAAAGAGCAACATGATCATCCCCAAATGTGTACGTGCTGATGCTCATGGCACCGTATTTACCATACCGGATGTGTGTCCCGTATGTAAGTCACCCACAGAGATAGTCGTAAGTGAGAAGACAGGGACAGAGACGCTGCATTGTACCAATCCGGACTGTACTGCCAAGCATATCCAGAAATACACCCGTTTCGTAAGCAAGACAGGTATGGATATAGACGGTCTTTCCATAAAGACTCTGATGCGTTTCATCAATGAAGGCTATATAAGCGACTTTGCTGACATATACGGTATAGGTGAATATAAGGACAGGATCATAGAGCTGGACGGATTCGGCGAGAAATCTTTTGCCAATCTAATGGCTTCTGTGGATAAAGCCAGAAAGAAACATCCCGCCAACTTCATATATGCACTCTGCATCCCCATGATAGGACTTGATGCGGCTAAAAAGCTGATTGCATATTACGGTACGAAAGCGTTCTTTGACAAACTTCGAGACAGCTCAAATACAGGATTTGAAGAAGTGGACGGCATAGGTACGGAACGATCCAATGCCATAATCGCATGGATATCAGAACCGAAAAACGCAGCACTTTTAAATAAGCTTTTAAGTATAGTTACTCTTGATGATATCGCAAAGGCCGGAGAAAATAACGGCACATGTGCAGGCAAGACATTTGTGATCACAGGTGATGTGCATAACTTCAAAAACCGTGATGAGTTTAAGGCATATGTGGAAGCACAGGGCGGTCACGTAGCCGGAAGCGTATCCGGCAAAACGGACTATCTTGTAAACAACGATATCAATTCAACAAGTTCCAAGAACACCAAGGCTAAGTCTTTAGGAGTTGAAATTATCACTGAAGATACATTTATCGATATGTTTGGAAGGTAAAGATCCTTCGCTTGGAGCAGTACCCGATGAGCATTGCGAATCGTAAGTACTGCCTATATGCAGACGGCCGAATGATGTAATCATTCGTTGCCGTCGAGCCATTCGCTCAGAATGACAATATATATGTCATCCTGAGGAATGAAACGACGAAAGATATTAAGAGGTAAATTTTTGACCTTGACAGGTAACCTATGAGGGCTCAAAAGTCCTTGACAAGCCTTGATTTTAAAGGATATAATTGTATTCAGCGCAGACGGGAAATTAAAGGTTTTAAACATAAAACCTTTACCCCTTGTCGCAATAAAAACAGGAGAAGGAAATGGAAAACAAGACGATTTACTGGCATATTCCGGGACTTTGTTATTTCGGCATGATCAATCATATTATGCTTGATGCCATGCAGAAATTCCCCAGCAAATTCCGGGATAATTACAAGATAGCATCATGTTACGGCAGCTTCCCCGGAGCCATCTGGAACGGTGGCAGAAACATGATAGCGGGATTCAGCAGCAAGCCTGAGGTAGAGCAGGTTATAAAATCATATAACCAGCGCGGTATACCCGCACGTTTTACCTGGACCAATGTACTGCTTGAAGAAAAGCATGTATACGACACATACTGCAATATGATCATGAAGGCCGGCGACAACGGCATGAACCAGGTACTGGTAAACAGGCCCTGCCTTGAGGATTATATCAGAAAAGAGTATCCGAGATACAAGCTTATATCATCTACAACCAAGCGTATCCTAAATACCGATGATATCTTAAGAGAGCTTGATAAAGGATACTTCTTAGTAGTCCTTGACTACGATCTTAACCATAATGAGAAGGTGATAGAGAAGATACTTCCCTATGCGGATAAGATCGAGATACTTGTCAATGAGACCTGTATGCCGGGATGCCCTAAGCGTTCTGAGCATTATGTGGAGATAGCCCGTCATCAGCTTGAATTTGATCCGACCATCAAGTTCCCCTGCGCTGATACCTCACCTGACAAGAGGACTTTCGCAAAGACCATGACACGTCCCACATTTATGACAAATGACGATGTTAAGCGATACAGCGAGATGGGCTTCAAGAACTTCAAGATAGTAGGCCGCGGCAATACGAAGCAGTTCCTTATTGATTCGTATATCTACTATCTGGTAAAGGAAGACAGTCAGGACTTCATACGTAATCTGATAATGGGAACGTTATTCAAGATTACAGGCAAACCCTTAAGTGAGACGGATTCCGATACTATCCGCAGGTAATTCTATTAAAGATAATAAAGTTAAGGAGAAGAAAATGATACAGGATTTATTCAAATCGAAAAAAGAACTCTTTGCAGACGGTGTGCAGACAGTGCTCCGTGCGCAGGAGAACAGAAACCGCAGAGTTGTCATCCTTAAAGGCAACATGGTGCAGAATTCAAGAAGCGCATCACGCGGACTTTCTGCAAGAGTAAACAATAACGGTACATTCGGTTTCGCATCGGTTGCCGAATATTCCGCAGAAGCAGCAGACAAGGTTATCAAGGCTGCTACAGAGAATGCCATGTTCTTAGGAAAGCATTCGGGAAGAAGCGTACTGCTCCCTGCATCCCTCGGTACCGGTGATATCGGACTTCACGGCGAGATAATGGATGCTGAGCAGAAGCTTATGATCGATGCCTGCAAGACTATAGATGACTATGTAGTAAAGAACTGTCCGGGACTTACAAGCCGTACGGTAGTATATACCGAGGATTCCCAAGATAAGATCATCTACACATCCGATGCTCATGACGGACATGTGATCATACCCAGATGCTACATCTACGTAATGATGAGCGCCGAGACCAAGGACGGTGTACCGGTAGAACTTTTTACCGCACTCGGCGGTTACGGAAGCTTCTTTGATAACTTCGGTAATTTAAATAAATATTATCCCGAGATCGATGACCTCTATAAGAGGCTCATGGATAAGAAGGAAGGTGTATATGCAGATGCCGGCTATAAGACAGTAATCCTCGGAGGCAGGATGTCAGGTATGCTTGCACACGAGGCTGTAGGACATACAGTTGAGGCAGACCTGGTAAAAGGCGGCAGCATTGCAGGTCCTTCACTTAATACACGCGTAGGCTCTGAAATAGTAAACCTTGTGGATTTTGCAAATGTATACGAAGGCGAGCAGGCTGCACTTCCCGTATATCTTGATGATGAAGGTACGGTAGGAAGTGATGCCGTACTTATCAAGGACGGAATACTTACAGGCTACATGAACGACAGGGAGACAGCGGAAGAGTTCAATATGAAGGCTAACGGCAATGCACGCGGTTGGACATATGCAGATGAGCCCATAATCCGTATGAGAAATACCGCCGTTCTTCCCGGCAAGAATACCTTTGAAGAGATGATCGCGTCAATTGATGACGGATATTACTTAATAGAATCAGGAAACGGCCAGGCTGACCTTACAGGTGAGTTCATGTTCGGTGTTAACTGCGGTTACGAGATCAAGAACGGTAAGCTCGGCAAGGCACTCCTTGATACCACTGTATCCGGTGTGGCGTTCGATATGCTGAAGACCGTAGATATGATATCCGATAAGATTGAGTGGGTATCAAGCGGATTCTGCGGTAAGAAGCAGCCCATGGCAGTATCGATGGGCGGTCCCATGCTCAGATGTAAGATCATGATCGGTGGAAGGTAAGGAGGTAACCATATGTCTAAAATAAGAGAAACAGCCGACCTTTTTGATAAGATCATCAAGGATACAGGCATTGAAAAATTTAAATATACAATAGTAAATTCTGAAAAAAGAGAACTGAACCTGGAAAACGGTGACTTCAAGCTTTTCCGTACGGTATTCAGCAACTCCGGTTCCATAAAGGTGTTTAAGGACAACAAGATCGGTTCCGCATCGGGAAACGATATCAGTGAAGAAGGACTTACAGGTCTGGCAAAGGATGCATATACTGCAGCCCTCGATTCCCAGGAGGATCCCGCACATGACATAGCACCTCATGTAGATCCCCATGTATTTAAGCAGGGTGTGCTTGAGCCCGATATCGACAAGTTCATTGAAAGGATCAAGGAACTGCTTGATACCATAGCTAAGGAATATCCTTTGGTAAAGGTATTCTCATCCACAGGTTCATATGACCGTCATAACTGGATATCCAGAAACTCCAACGGTACAGAATATGAAGGCTTTGGCGGAAGCTACGGTATCTCCATAGAGATATGTGCTACAGACGGTACAGCCACCACAGGTATGGATTATTGCGGTGTCGGGATGATAGATCTTGATACACCCATCATAGAGCTCGGAGACTTCAGAAACCACTTAAGAGATATTGAAAAGAGCATACATCCCGAGACAGTGGAAGGTAAGTTTGAGGGTGCCATGATCCTTACACCCGCATCTACAGGTGATTTCATCTCCATGGTACTTGGCAACTACATCAGCGACAGCGTAGTTATCGAAGGCACCAGCCAGTGGCTTGACAAAGTCGGTGAGCAGGTAGCAAGCGATAAGCTTACCGTACGTCTCGATCCTTTTGATGAGAGGATCCAGATTGGTGAGCGTGCTACTTCAAACGGCTTCCTTTCAGAGCCTGTAACCCTTATCGACAAGGGTGTGCTTAAGACTCACTGGTTAAGCTTATATGCAGCCAACAAGACAGGACGTCCTGTGGTTAAAAATACCGGTTACGATCTTATCATCGAGCCCGGTGACAAGTCTTATGATGAGATACTTGCTTCCATTGATAAGGGTATCATCCTCGGCAGATTCTCAGGCGGATCACCCGGAGCAAACGGTGAGTTCTCCGGAGTTGCAAAGAACAGCTTCCTTATAGAAAACGGCAAGATCAAGTGTGCTGTAGCTGAAGCTATGATAAGCGGTAACTTGGGTGATGTAGTAAAGAACATCCGCGGCATTTCCAAAGAGCTTTTCTGCGACGGCGGAAGCGTAGTACCTTATATCGCAGTTGACGGGATCGTAATATCCGGTAAATAATCAATCTGTAAAGCTATTCTAAATCATAATGTCATTCTGAGCGTAGCGAAGAATCTTTTATATGGGAAACACAAAGATCCTTCACTTCGTTCAGGATGACATTTTTTCAAATAGATTTTTATTATTAGGTACTTGAAGAATATTTTAAAATGTGCTATAAATATCTTTAATGTTTTATATAAGGAGGACAAGTTCATGGCAAAGAAAGATATTGACTGGGGCAGTCTGGGATTCGGATATATCAAGACCGATTACAGATATGTTTCCAATTACAAAGACGGTGCCTGGGATGAAGGCGAGATGACCACAGACGGTAACGTAGTACTCAGCGAGTGCGCAGGCGTTATCCAGTATGCACAGACAGTATTTGAGGGCCTTAAGGCTTATGAGACAGAGGATGGAAGACTTGTTACCTTCCGCCCTGACTTAAATGCAGAAAGAATCGAACAGTCAGCAAAGAGACTTGAGATCCCTGTATTCCCTAAGGACAGATTTATAGATGCAGTTAAAAAGGTAGTAAAGGCTAACGAAGATTATGTTCCGCCTTACGGCTCAGGAGCTACACTTTATCTTCGTCCCGTACTTTTCGGAACCAACCCAGTTATCGGTGTTAAGCCCGCTAACGAGTATCAGTTCAGAATCTTCGGTACCCCCGTTGGACCTTACTTTAAGGGCGGCGTAAAGCCTCTTACTATCAAGGTAAGTGATTTCGACCGTGCTGCACCTAACGGAACAGGTAATATCAAAGCAGGTCTTAACTATGCTATGTCATTACATGCAATCGTTACCGCTCATGCAGAGGGCTACGATGAGAACATGTATCTTGATCCTAAGACCAGAACAAACGTTGAAGAGACCGGTGGTGCAAACTTCCTGTTCGTTACCAAGGACGGCAAGGTAGTTACACCTAAGTCAGACAGCATCCTTCCTTCAATCACACGTCGTTCACTTGTATATGTTGCTAAGCATTACTTAGGACTTGAAGCAGAAGAGAGAGTTATTCCTTTCGAGGAAGTAAAGGATATGGCAGAGTGCGGTCTTTGCGGTACCGCAGCTGTTATCTCACCTGTCGGTAAGATCGTTGACCATGGTAAGGAAATCTGCTTACCTAGCGGTATGACAGAGATGGGACCTATTACCAAGAAGCTGTATGATACACTTACCGGTATCCAGATGGGCCGTATCGAAGCACCCGAAGGCTGGATCTACGAGATTAAATAATTGATTTATAGTTTACGAAAAAACAATGTCATTCTGAATGAAATGAAGAAGCTTAAAGATCCTTCACTTTCGCTCAGAATGACATTTTTATTATTAAATATATAATTCTGAATACCACTAAATGAATAAAACTTAGACAGGGTGGACTCATATGTTTTTGTCACTCGCTGTTCGCGAAGCGCAGACTTTTCGCGGGTTGCGAACCGCTTTTGTTCGCAGCGAAAATGTCTGGAAGGATTTTGCATATAACAGATACGTGGGATATCCGGGTTTATAATATGCAAAATCCGCTTGTCTGCGATGTGACAAATATATATGAGTCCACCCTGTAGATGAATATAATATTACAAACGTATCATAAAATATCCTCCGGCTTGATATAACCCTTAAAGGTGATGGGTTCGCCTTCTGCCACGTCATACACCTTTTCGAAGGTGTTTCTTTCACGGAGCTCCCTGTACTCGGAGGGAGTGCAGTTCTTCAACTTCTTAAACAGTCTGTTAAAGGTCGATATACTCGGGAATCCGCTCCTGATCGCCACATCGGTGATGCTTAAGGAAGGATTGATCAAAAGCTCCTCGGCCACTTTTATCCTCTTAAAGCATAAGTAGTCATAAAAAGTAGTGTTCGAAAACTGCTTAAAGAGCCTTGTAAAATGGTACTTTGAATATCCTGTGAGATCTGCTGCAAACTCTAAGCTCAAGTCGTCCGCATAATGGGTATCTATATAGGTAAAAAGCTGGTTGAACTTTTCTATATACTCATGCTGCTTGTTACCCACCTTAGACGGTACGGTCATCATGCTGTCAAGGCGGTTCTGCCCTATGATCGCAAAAAAATTAAGTATGTCGGAGTACATCCTGAGCTCCCACATGGGCTCCTCTGCAAAATATGTCTCTGCCATATGCTCTATAAGATCGAGGCAGGGTTTAAGTATCTCGGGCGCCGTAGTCTCGTTTATGATGATCGCGGAAGTAAAGAACGGCAGGATGGAAGAGAAACTCTTAATCTTTGAGATACAGTCAAGATCGAACAGACATATATATCTTTCACCCTCTGCAGGAGCGATGGTCTCATGCAGTTCGCCCGAAGGGATGACGATGATCTCTCCCGGATGCAGCACATATTTTTGGTCATGGATACCGATGGTATATATGTTTGAGATAGGGGATACTATCTCTACCGCCGAATGCCAGTGCGTCTCAAAGCTTCTCGTTACGTCGTTTTTCCAGAGCCTTACGTTGGAACCCCTGACAAAATCGACCTTCTCCCGGTCACCTTCTACCTCTCTGTGATACGTCCTGTTAAAAGAATCTACTATCATATCTATATAAACTCCTTAGAAAATGAATCAAAACCAATTATCGCTTATCAAATATTGCTATTGATTTTATCACATATAAACATTTTTGTAAAGCCCCTGTTTTTTTGTAACATTTGCTTAAAAATCAGCAATGAACAAGAAGCGTAATCGCAATATATAGATAGCGATTCACGCTTTTTTTTATATAATACTTAATTGAGGATTTATTAAAAAATAATAATTTTTTGAAGTTTTGTGCATCGATTTACGAAATTTACGAATATAATCTTTTTCAAGAAAAAAGTATGCGCAATATGTCAATAAGGGGTAAATAATGGCAAAATCTAAGGAATTGCCCGAGGCAAACCAAGGGCAGGTCATCAGAGTCAAAACTAGAATGAGCTGGAAGACCAGTATCAAGAGATATTGGCAGCTCTATCTTTTACTTCTCGTTCCTATCGTTTATTTCATTATCTTCAGATACGGTCCGATGGAGTATATCATCACCGCATTTAAGAAGTACAAGATCAATGCTCCCGTATGGGAAATGGAATGGGCTAAGAACAAAAAGAGAGAGACGGATGTTTTCTTCTATTTTAAGCAGGCATTCCAGGATAACCAGTTCTTAAGGGCTTTGAAAAATACGGTCGTACTGAATGTACTTGACTTGGTAGTCGGTTTCCCGGCACCCATCATATTTGCACTTATACTTAATGAGCTTGTATTCAAGCGCTTTAAGAAGGTTATACAGACAGTAGCATACATGCCTCACTTCCTTTCATGGGTTATCATTTACGGCTTATCATTAAGAATCTTTGCTACTGATGACGGTCTTATCAATATGCTCATCCAGAAGCTCGGAGGAAGTCCGATACCGTTCTTGGGAGATGAAAAGCTTTGGGTAGTTACTTATATATTCTTAGGTGTATGGCAGAACTTCGGTTGGGGTTCCATAGTATACTTGGCATCGATAGCCGGTATCAATCAGGAACTGTATGAAGCAGCTTCCGTAGACGGAGCCGGAAGATTTAAGAAGATGTGGCATATCACACTTCCGGGTATCAAGCCTACCATAGTCGTTCTTCTTATCATGAACCTCGGCAATATCTTAGGCGGCGGTTTCGACAGACCTTTCGCTATGCAGAACAACCTGGTACTTAATACAGCCGAGGTTATCTCGACTTACGTATATAAGAAGGGTGTGCTTGCGGCCCAATACTCACTGACCACGGCGGTCGGCCTGTTCCAGTCGGTAGTCGGCGTATTCTTCCTGCTGTTGGCTAACTTTATATCTAGAAAACTCGGCGAAAGGGGAATATGGTAAAATGATCAAATCAGCTAAAACCCGACGCGGAGACTGGGTATTCGTTATAATCTGTGTGCTGGTAGGTGTTATCTGTCTCGTACCTATGCTGAACTTAGCAGCGAGATCGCTTTCAAGCACGGATGCACTTATCAAGCATGAGGTAACTATTTATCCTAAGGGACTAAATTTAACGGCATATGAATATGTATTTGGCAATGCAAAATATGTAAGGTCGTTCTTCTGGACGATATTCCTTACCTTCATATGTACTATAGTTTCCCTTGTAATGACGGCAATATGTGCTTATCCTCTTATCTTCCCGAAGCTTCGCGGAAGAGGAGTGATAAACGTACTTATCACCATAACAATGTTCTTCAATGCAGGTACCATCCCTAACTACCTGCTCATGAAGAGCCTGGGCCTGCTGAACAATCCTCTCGTACTGATCATACCGAGCTGTCTGTCGGTTTATAACATGATCATCATGAGAAGCTTTTTCTACGGCATACCCGAATCTTTAAGAGAATCGGCAGAAATAGACGGTGCAAGTTATTTCAGGATTCTTGTAAAGATATATGTACCGCTTTCAAAGCCGGTATTCGCAACTCTTGCCCTTTTTTATGCGGTAGGCCGTTGGAACGGATATTCAGATGCTCTTATGTATATCAATAATAAAAGAGAAGACTTATATCCGCTCCAGTACTACCTCTACAACATATTAAAGAGCCAGTCGGACCTTTCGGCACAGGAGGGATTCTCCACGCCGGGTCTTAATGATACCATCAAGTCGGCCATAGTTATGTTCTCAACAGTGCCGATATTGATCGTATATCCTTTCCTGCAGAAGTACTTCATACACGGAGTTACACTCGGTGCAGTTAAGGAATGATAAAACCTTTATAACGGAATAAGCGGATATAGGGGGGTA
>JAEEGH010009046.1_pt1 | contig 23339 bp, 26 predicted proteins | sample 9134181 | NCBI WGS metagenome assembly JAEEGH01 (sample SAMN16246544, study PRJNA631951) | gut metagenome | biome: gut microbiome; feature: rumen; material: DP-attached | host: Bos | place: Iran: Karaj | collected 2018-10
CAACTCCTTTCTATTTTTTTTGAGTTGTAATAAATATAACCCCTCAATATTTAACCGTCAACAAATATAAAAATAAAAAAACTTGCCAAATAAGAAATCTCATAATATATTGTAATTGATAGTTATTTATTCATAAGGAGAAATTATGGCAAACAGAATTACACTGAATCAGACATCTTACCATGGAAAAGGGGCAATCAAAGAGATTGTGAACGAGGTGAAGACTCACGGATGGAAAAAGGCACTGGTCTGCACTGACCCTGACCTCCTTAAGTTCGGCGTCACCAAGAAAGTTACAGATATCCTTGACGGAGCAGGTCTTGCTTACGAAGTATATTCCGACATCAAGCCAAACCCACCGGTAGAGAATGTGAAGAGCGGTGTGGAGTTCTGCAAGAAATGCGGAGCAGACTACATCATCGCAATCGGAGGAGGATCCTCCATGGATACAGCCAAGGCTGTTGGTATCATCATGACCAACCCTGAGTTCGCTGATGTGCGGAGCCTTGAGGGTGTGGCACCTACAAAGAAGCCTTGTCTTCCTATCATCGCTGTTCCTACAACATCTGGCACAGCTGCCGAGGTTACAATCAACTATGTAATCACAGATGTCCAGGCAAAGCGCAAGTTTGTATGTGTGGATGTCCACGATATTCCGGTAATCGCCTGTGTAGACCCTGACATGATGATGTCCATGCCTGCAAAGCTGGCCGCTTCCACAGGTATGGATGCCCTGACACACGCTATCGAGGGCTATATCACAAAGGGCGCATGGGAGATGACAGACATGATGCATCTCAAGGCAATCGAGATTATCGCTCGCTCACTGCGGGCTTCCGTAAAGGGCGATGCAAAGGCACGGGAAGAGATGGCTCTTGGTCAGTATGTGGCTGGAATGGGCTTCTCCAACGTAGGTCTTGGAATCGACCACTCAATGGCTCATACTCTGAGCGCTTTCTACGACACACCTCACGGAGTTGCATGTGCAATCCTTCTGCCTACAGTAATGGAGTACAACGCTCCTGCTTCCGGCGAGAAGTACCGCAACATCGCATGGGCAATGGGAGTAAAGGGCATTTCAACCATGACTCCTGAACAGTACCGCAAGGCTGCAGTGGACGCAGTGCGCCAGCTTTCCATCGATGTGGGAATTCCACAGAGCCTTAAGGGGATTGTGAAGGAAGAGGATCTGGATTACCTGGCAGAATGTGCCATCAAGGATGCATGTACACCGGGCAACCCACGGGATGCTTCCAAAGAGGATGTTCTTGCTCTCTTCAAGAGCCTGATGAAATAAGATTCACTGAAAAGTGTTTAAAGGGCAGCTTCTTGGCTGCCCTTTTTATTTATTATGCTGGCTGCTCAGCCAGGGCTTTTTCCACACCCAGGGCCAGCTGGTCGGCACAGGAGGTCCCTTTCCCGCCGCAGTCATTTCCTTTAAGAATATCAACAACCCGCTGGGCATCGGTTCCTTCCAGGAGCTTTGCTATAGCCTTGGTGTTGCCGGGGCATCCACCTGCGAACTTGATGTTGTAAATTTTTCCATCCTCAAGGGAGAACGAGATAGAGCGGGGACAGATATTGTGGGTAGGGATAGTGAAATCTTTCATTTTTTCTCCTTGTCATCATCCAATTTCTTCTTTATCGCATCCAAGTCCTTCTTCATCTGTTTTAGCAGCTTTAAGCTCTCTTCTGCTTCTGCCTCTTTTGCCTCTTCCTGGGCATCCTCAAACAGGCCGGAGGAGATGATACCTGTAGGAACCGCAACTACTGCCATGCCCAGGATTGCCATAAAACCGCCTAAGATTCTGCCGGGTATTGTGATTGGCCAGATGTCCCCAAGCCAGGCAAAAGAATAAATAGAAATAGCGTACCACAAGCCGTCCAGGGCAGTATGGAATATTCCAGGCTGTGCTTCGTTCTCAAAGCGGAACATCAGGACAGAGCAGACCAACATCATGATAAAAAGGACAAAGAGGGAAGAAAGGAGCTCTGACCGCTTGGCCCTTATTACTTTGTGGATCCGCTGCAGCGATATGAGGTGCCGGTTTGCCTTGATAAGCCAGAAGACCCTTAGGATACGCAGGTCATCCAGGCGCCAGAAAGGCATATAGTATGGCAGTATTGCCAGTAAATCGACGATAGCCATGAAGGTGAAGAAATATTTGATCCGCGCACGCCATGGCTGGATGTCCTGGTATTGATATGGAGCCACCCAGAGGCGCAGGACATATTCCACAGTGAAGACTATCACTGAAAAAGTCTCAAAATTGTCCATAAGGCGCTTAAAATATGGGGAGATGTCGAAGGTCTCGATAAATATTGCCAGGATATTGGTGATGATCAATGTCATCATAGAGATATCAAAAATATGGCTTGCAATATCTCCGGGTCTTGCCTTGTCCAGAATCTCGTATATTCTTCTTTTGATTTTTTGGTATAACATCATAAAAATTGTACCTTCCCGGCAGGTGATTTGTCAATTGACTTATGGCCTTAATTAAACTAAACTATAATAGATGTCGTATACAGTAACTGCAACCAGAATGAGACCCGCCATTTTCGACCAGCTGGCAGGGCAGGATTTTGTGGCCACCAGCCTCAAGAAATCGGTGGCTTCCGGCAAGATTGCCCATGCATATCTGTTCTCTGGCCCCCGGGGTGTCGGCAAGACTTCTGCCGCCCGTATCCTGGCCAAAGCTATAAATTGCCAGAATCCGTCCCCCGACGGAAACCCATGCTGCCAGTGCTCCAGCTGCAAGGAGATTGCTCAGGGCAATTCCATGGATGTCATCGAGATAGACGGCGCCTCCAACACATCGGTCAACGACGTGCGGCAGATCAAGGACGAGGTGCTCTTCGCCCCTGCCAATTCCAAGTATAAAGTCTACATCATCGACGAGGTGCACATGCTCTCCAACAGTGCATTCAACGCACTGCTCAAGACTATCGAGGAGCCGCCTCCATATATTGTCTTCATCTTTGCCACCACCGAGGTCTACAAGGTGCCAGCCACCATCCGATCCCGGTGCCAGCATTTCAATTTCCGCCTTATCCACACCGACGTGATCAAGGATAGGCTTAGGAAGATCTGTGAAGACAGCGGCATAAAGGCCGATGATGATGTCCTCTTCTGGATAGCAAAGGAAGCCACCGGGTCCCTCCGGGATTCCTATACCCTGTTTGACAAGATAGCGGCATTCTCAGGAAGCGAGATATCCCTTGCCCTTATAAAAGAGAAGATGGGGCTGGTGGGCTTTGACAAGATTAACCAGCTGGCGGAGTGCTTTGCAGACAGCTCTTCCACCCGTGCCCTGGAAATACTGGATGATATCCTGGCCAGCGGCGTGGCTGTGGAGCAGTTTGTCACCGAGCTTACCGAATATTTCCGCAATATCCTGCTGATTAAAAACAATGTCACCAAGGAAGCTGTGCTGGGCTACTCCAGCGTCGCATTCTCCAAGAAAGTCATAGATACATTCTCTGTATACCAGATAGAGCAGGCTCTGGCTCTGGTGCTGCAGCTTTACCGGGACTTGCATTATTCCTTGAGCCAGCGGTTCGAGCTTGAGCTCCTGGTTACACGGCTCTCCTCTATGAAGAACTTTGTTTCCAGCGCCGAACTGGTGGAGCGGCTTGAGGCTCTTAAGAAAGGCTTTGCAGCAGCTCCAGGGCAGAAAGTGGATGTAAGGCCAACGCCGCAGCCCGTGGTGGAAGAGCAGCCTTATGAGCCGGAACAGCCGGTCCAGGCTTCGATTTCAGCTCCAGAAATAAAACTGGATATAAAAACTGTAAGGAACAGCGTCATAGCTGCCTTCAAGAAGAGAAAAGAGCCTTTCCTGTCATCGGCTTTGGATCGTACCGGAGAATGGATTCTTCAGGACGGAAAGGTTGCAATACCCTGTCCCGACTCTTTCCAGGCTGTAAAGGTGGAAGAATCTACCCAAAAGATTGAGGCGGTGATTGCAGAGTTGACAGGTCAGAATATTGCAGTTGAGGTGTGCAGGCCTAAAATGGAGGAAGGCTCCGGGGCTGCAGATGAAAAGCCAGCTGTATCTCCATCAGTTGAGATGGTGAAAAAAGTTTTTAAAGGCGAGATTGTCTGAAAAGGAAAAATAGATGAATTTCAATCCCATGGATATATTGAAAAATGCCTCTGGCATCCAGGCCAAGATGGAAGAGATGAAGAAATCGATGGAATCCCTTTCTGTCAGCGGCTATGGCGGCGGCGATATGGTGCGGGTGGACATGAACGGCAAGATGGAGATCACCGATGTTAAGATATCTCCCGATGCTATTGATGCTTCCGACCCCTCTATGACAGAGCAGCTGGTGAAGGCTGCCTGCACCGATGCATATATAAAGATGAAGCAGAAGATAAATGAGGAATTCTCGTCCCGGATGGGCGGACTCCCTCCTGGATTCGCAGGTATCTGATGAAGACTCAAGAGACCATCATTGATGTTCTTATAAAGAATTTCTCCTCTCTGCCCGGCATCGGGCGCAAAAGTGCGGCCCGGATTGTATATCATCTTCTCCGGCAGGATTCTCTTTTCACCGACAACCTGGCCGGCAACATAAAAAAGCTTAAAGAGACTATCAAGCCCTGTCCTGTATGCGGCTGCTATACCGATGCCCACGAATGCGGCATATGCTCTGACGCCACCCGGAACAGGAAGCTTCTGTGTGTTGTGGAGAATCCTCAGGATATAGATATCATTGAATCCACCGGGGCTTTTGACGGCTACTATCATGTCATCATGGGGCTGCTCTCTCCGATTGAAGGTATCGGCCCCGAGAAGCTGAATGTCTATCCCCTTATAAACCGGATTGAGAAAGGGGAGGTGGAGGAGCTTATCTTTGCCCTTAACCCATCGGTGGAGGGGGAGACCACTGCCCTATATATCCAGAAGATGCTTGAGAACAGGGGCATCCATATAAAGGTTACCCGCCTTGCCTCCGGCCTTCCTGTGGGGGGAGACCTTGAGTATGTGGACAGGATGACCCTGACCCGTTCTCTCCTTGGGCGTACCTCCATCTGATTATTATGCTGACAAAAATCACCCCGGAAACAAAGAAATTTGTCATAGTCATGATCATAGTTGGGCTGGGAATGGCCGGGGATGCCATGATCTACTGCCTGCTGCCAGTCACTCCTGAAAGCTTTCATATAACAGTATTCCAGATTGGAATCCTGCTGTCGGTGAACCGGTTTGTCCGGCTTATAACAAACGAGATCTCAACCTCGGTGGTGACCCGGCTCAACTCGGACAAGCCGCTTGTAATAGCAGTATGCCTTTCCACCTTCATTACATTGGGATATGCAATCCCCTGGGGCTTCTGGTGGCTCCTGTTCCTCCGCATACTGTGGGGAGGCTGCTTCTCGCTGCTCCGGATCGAGGGCTACATAGCCGCCCTGCGCTATTCAAACCGGGAGTCCTTAGGCCGTTATATGGCATGGCACGAGACCATAAAAGGGCAGATTTACGGCATAATAACTATTATCTCCGGCGTTCTGGCCGACCTTATATCCCCCCGGGCGGTGCCTATTCTGCTGGCGGTCCTGACTGCGGCGTGCCTGCTGTTCTTCAAGGGGGGCAGGGCGAACCTTATGGGTGTGGACGGAGCAGCGGTGGATACAGCACCCCGGGCAGGGCGTGGCAAGGTAAGCAACCCAAAGGTGCTTATTATACTGGGGCTTGTGATTCTGGTTTCCGCCACCTTTGCCACCATGATGGGCACCCTGCGGGGCCGTGCTATTGTGGACTATATCCTGCCCGGGGCCGCCATAGCGGTGGGTGCCGCCACCTTCGCAGCCCTGTTCCAGGTGGCAGGGCAGGTTGTCTCCCTGAGCGGCCCTGTGATAGGGTATATCTGCGACAAGATTGGGCGAAGGAAAGCCTTTTCCATAGTGTTCATGATCCAGCTGACCATAATACTGACCCTGGCTCTGTTCAAGCTCTGGTATATAATGCTGGCCATGTTCGTGGTGCAGCTTTTTTCCGGTTCCGCATCACAGATCCTGCGCACCTCCATCGCCGGGGAGTATGCCAACCCTTCGGAGCAGGCTGTGTTCATGAACCGCATTGCCACGTTCCAGGATATGGGAAGCGCCACAGGGCCGTTCCTAGGTTATGCCCTGTACGCCGGAACAGGAAACTTCCAGCTTATCGCCCTTATTATGATTCCCTGTCTGCTGTTCTCTCTCTTTGCACTTAGAAAAATCGGCAAGGCAACTTGACAACAAATATTGTAATAAATATACTTCTCTTATCTTGGGCCCTTAGCTCAGCTGGATAGAGCAACTGCCTTCTAAGCCGTAGGTCAGAAGTTCGAATCTTCTAGGGCCTAATGCCTCCCGAAAGGGAGGCTTTTTTTTGCCTATTGCCCGGCAGCAGAGCCGGGATTGCATATCATCTTTACCGCCAGGTCGGCTATTGTAATCCCGAACACAGCGGTCACCGGGGGATAGCTGCCCAGTATGTTCCGTTCCCGGCCCCTGTGGAGCTGCTCGTCATCCGGGTCTATCTCCGGGGCCTTCAGGGCCTCGTTGTCCGGCAGCTCGGTGGAGTAGACGCATAGGATGCCGTCAGCTATCCCCCGGCGGCGCAAGTACTTGCGCAGGCTGCGGGCCAGGGGGCAGACCGTGGTCTTGAACAGGTCCCCGGTGCGGACAGCGGTGATGTCGGTCTTGAGGGCGGCCCCCATGGATGATATAGCCCGCAGTCCCCGCTGGTGGATGGCCTCCAGCAGTGCGGCCTTGGGACCCAGTGAATCTATGGCGTCGATGACTATGTCTGGTTTTTCGTCCAATATTGCATCCCGGTTGGTGTAGTCGGCAAACAGCTTGAGGGCTTTCACCTCGGCCTTGGGATTTATGTCCAGAATCCGGTTCCTCGCCGCCTCCACCTTGGGGATTCCTATGGTGGATTCGGCAGCGCAGACATGCCGGTTTATATTGGTCTTGGCAATCTTGTCAAAATCCACCAGGGTGAAGTGTCCGACACCGCTCCTGGCCAGCATCTCGGCCGCCCAGGCCCCCACAGCTCCCAGTCCGAATATGGTTATATGGGCATTCTGGAGTTTCTGAAAAGCGTCTTCCCCTATCACCTGTATGATTCTTGAAAATCGTTCCATATATTTATTTTAACTATTACTAAAGTTATTATCAATATAAAAAATATATATAATATACCAACAAAAAACGGTTGACTTATAAGGTGAAATCGGGGAAAATATATAAACATATATCTAAATGGAGGAAAATATGAAAAAAGCTTTACTTGTTCTTCTTGTTGTCCTCGTATGTGCATCTGTTGCATTTGCCGGCGGAAACAAAGAGAAGGCAGCTGAGGGAAACAAAGTTCTTAGAATGTTGACATGGACAGGATATGCTCCACAGTCACAGATTGATGAGTTCTTCAGAATTTATGGTATCAAGGTTGAAGCTACACCATCAAGCAACGAGGAGATGATCTCCAAGCTGATTGCTACCGGCGGAAGCGGATTCGACCTGGCACAGCCATCACAGGACAGAATCGTATCTGTTGTTAAGTCAAACGGCATCTATCAGCCAATCGATTATTCAAAGATCAATGAGGATCAGCTTGACCCAGCACTGGTTGCTTCCACAAAGAAGTTCACAGCTTATGAGGGCAAGATTTACGCAGTTCCACACGTATTCGGAACATCCGGACTCGTTGTAAACAAGAAATATGTTAAGAAGAATCCAAAAGACCTGGACTACACAGACCTTCTGGACCCAGCATATGCAGGACACGTATCCTACAGATGCAAGAGACCTATCCTCTGCGCAATGGGATTTGCAATGGGATATGACGTATGGGATCTTTACAACAAGCCAGCAGAATACCAGAAGATGCTTGATGCAGTTGGAGCAAAGCTGATTGAAGGCAAGAAAGTTCTTAAGTATTACTGGGAAAACGGAGATCAGCTGCTGCAGGGTATGCAGTCTGGTGAGATCTGGATTGCAAAAGGCTGGGAGCAGGGAGCATGGAAGCTCTACAAAGAGAACCCAGACATCGACTACGTAGCACCAAAGAGCGGATCAATGGCATTCATCGATACATTTGCTATTCCTGCAAAGTCCGAGAATGTTGACGGTGCTTACAAGTGGATCAACTTCGTTCTCGAGCCAAAGAACGCTGCAGAGTTCACAAATGCAGAAGGCTATGGTACAGCATCAAAGGATGCAGTTAAGTACTATGAGCCAGAAGCTAAGGCAAACTTCGAGAGATGCTTCACACCAGAAGTTATGGCTAACATGAACTGGTATCCAACAGTTCCAGACGGCCTTGAGTCAATGGAAGGAAAGACTCTCGACAAGATGAGAGCTGCAAAATAAGTTTTTAATCTTAGGCAAAGCTGGCTTTGTGCCGGCTTTGCTTTTTTTATCTTTTAATTAGTGCAGGTATAATATGGAAATTGCTCTTTCAGTAAAAAATGTAGTAAAGAAATATGGAGATTTTACTGCAGTGAATGATGTGTCCTTTGATGTGGAGGATGGAAAATTCTTCTCTATCCTGGGACCTTCCGGATGTGGAAAAACAACGTTGCTCAGAATGATCGCAGGCTTTTTCGAGCCTACCGCCGGTTCTATACAGATCCGCGGAAAAGATATGGCGAATGTACCGCCTAACAAGCGGCCTGTAAACCTTGTTTTTCAGCATCTTGCACTTTTCCCTATGATGGATGTCAAGGAGAATATAGCCTTTGGACTCCGCCGCCGCGGCGAGAAGACACCCGAGGTTATGAAAAAAGTGCATAACATTCTTGAGAGAGTAGGTCTTCCTGAGTATGCCGACAAGCGTATCGACCAGCTTTCAGGCGGCCAGAAGCAGCGTATCGCAATTGCCCGCTGTCTGGTGCTGGAGCCTGCTGTACTGCTTCTGGACGAGCCTCTGGGAGCTCTTGACCTCAAGCTGAGAGAGCACATGAAGGTGGAGCTCAAGAAGCTGCAGGCAGAGATCGGCACCACATTCGTCTACATTACCCATGACCAGTCTGAGGCCATGGTCATGAGCGACCATGTGGCTGTAATGAACAACGGCCATTTCGAGCAGATTGACTCTCCAAGCAACCTGTACAACAACCCGGCTTCTTCCTTTGTTGCTATGTTCGTAGGCAACAACAACAAGGTCACCGGCGTGTTGGCTAAGGACGAGAGCGGCAAGTTCTTTGTTCAGGACAAGAACCAGCTTAAGTATGCCATCAGCACTGTCAAGGACTGTAAGGAAGGGGATGTGGTAGGTATGTATACCCGCCCTGAGGCAATCATCATCAACCCGGCAGAGGACAAGACCTTCTTCAACCGCACCGGTGTTCATGTGAAGGCTGTGCTGTTCGACGGCGGAAACTCAAGGCTTCTGGTTGTGACACCTACCGGACAGGAAGTGCTGGTTGCCCTGCCTCAGAACCATCAGTTCGACTATATCAAGAAAGGCGACAATATCGTGATCGGCTGGGATCCAGCTTCTTCTGTATGTTTCAAGGAAACAGGAGCGAAGATGTATGATGACGAAATCTAAAAAGCTCAGATGGAGCTTCTTTGTATTCTTTATCCCGGTATTCCTGTGGCTGCTGCTGCTTATAGTGCTGCCCCACATAGAGCTGCTGAGAATGTCCTTCGCAAGACCTGCTTACCTTAAGCAGCCTGGTTTCACATTCTCAAACTACATAGAGTTCTTCAAGGAGCCTATCTACTGGAACACCTTCTTCCGGACAGCCATGTATTCCATCACAGTCACAATGATAGTGCTGATCATAGGTCTTCCGGTTGCCTTCTATATCACCAAGGTGGCAAGCTTCAAGACAAGAGGCTTCCTGACAATCCTTATCCTTATTCCATTCTGGGTAAGCGAGCTTATCAGAGTGTATGGATGGACAATAATCCTCAGGGAGAGCGGTATCATAAACCACTTCATGACCAAGTATGGTATATGGAAACAGCCTATCGAGATGCTGTATAACGATGCAGCCATGATCATGGGTCTGGTCTATACATCCATCCTCTTTATGGTTGTGCCTATCATCGGAGTGATGGACAGCCTGGACAACTCCCTTATCGAGGCAGCCTACGACCTGGGTGCCAAGAAGACAGTAATCTGGCGTCAGATCATTATTCCTCACTGCATGCCTGGTATTATCTCCGGCTGCATCATCGTCTTCATGATGGTTCTTGGAAGCTACCTGACACCGAACCTGATGGGAGGAAAGAACTCCATGTGGTTCACCGAGCAGATCTACAACCAGTTCATCCTTTACCGGAACTGGAACATGGGTTCAGCCTTCGGCTTCCTGCTGCTCTTCATGTCTTCCATCATTATCTGGGTAGCCCTGAAGCTTTCCGGCCAGAGCCTTAAGGAGGTGGTAAAATGATCAGGTCACTTCCTAACTCCAAGCTGTATACATTTACCTTTACCGCATTTATAGTGCTTTATTTCTTTTTCCTTTTCGCACCCCTTCTGATCACCTGTATCCTGGCCTTCAACAACTCCATGATTCCAACCCTTCCTTGGAAAGGATTCACATTGGACTGGTTCTTCGGTACAGGCAAGAAGACAGGTTTCTTCCACGACCCTATAAACCTGCGGGCATTTGGTGTATCGTTCCGGCTGGCAATTGCAGTTTCCCTTATGTCAACAGCTATGGGAACCTGTGCGGCATTCCTCTTCGAGCAGGAGAACTTCCCACTCAAGAATGTCATGTACCTGCTGATGATCGCACCTATCGTAATCCCCGGTGTAATCCTGGGTATCTCGATTCTGTCATTCACCACTACAGTGGCTGATTTCTTCAAGAACAACTTCGGCATCAGACTGGACTTCATAAGACCAAGCTTCTGGCTGGTGGCTTTCGGACAGTTCTCCTTCATATCCACATATGTGTGTATGGTAGTTTCTGCCCGGCTTAAGAAATTCGACAGGACTCTGGAGGATGCGGCCTACAACCTGGGTGCAAACCGGTTCCAGGTAATCTGGTATATCACCCTTAAGTATCTGCGGCCATCCATTATCGGAGGACTTGCACTTTCTTTCCTGCTTTCCTTTGAGAACTTCAACACCACAATGTTCCTGGTTGGTGCGGAGTTCCCACTGCCGATTGCACTGTTCAACCGCGTGCGGGATGGATCAACACCAGTTATCAACGCAATATCGTTCCTGCTGATCTTTGCCACATCTGTCTGCGCAATGGTTAACCTGATTCTCTCAAGGAAGAAGAAAGAAGACTGAAGAGGAAGCAAAAGAGATGAGCTCAACACTTGAAACATACTTTGCAGATGTGGACAAGGCAATAGTCCGCATGAAGAGCTATCCCTCAAAAGAGATAGTCCTGCTGCATCATAACGACACCGACGGTCTTACATCGGGCTCTGTTTTATACAAGGCATTCTGTGACGAAGGTTACAAAGTGCAGCGTTTCTCCCTGGAAAAGCCTTATCCTAAGGTGCTGGAGAAGCTGTTTGCAGAAAATTCCGGGAAGCTGATTGTATTCGCAGACTTCGCGGGGAAGATCGCACCTCTTATCTGCAAGCTGAACGGCGACCGGAACTTGGTGATCCTTCTGGACCATCACAAGGCGGAGAAGTCTGTATCCGATTCTGTCATCAATCTTGACCCGGATCTCTACGGCCTTAAGGGGGACCGGGATATATCGGCATCGGTGACCTGCTGGTACTTCGCATGCCACCTGAATCCGGCCAACAAGAAGATGGCCCACATTGCTGCCCTTGGCGGTATCGCCGATTTCTTCTACCTGGACTGGCAGGTTCACGGTGAGAACTGGAAGTGCGTGGAGGAGGCTGTTAAGCAGGGAACCATGCGCATCGAGAAGAAGGATGGCAAGGATGTCTTCTACATCACACTCCCGGACAGAGAGTTTGAGATAATCGAGCTTTACACTCTGATGGATATCATCGGCGGGGTAGGCTTCTACGGCGGCGGACCGGAGCTGGGAATAAAGATGCTGCTCCATGGTACAGATGCTGAAGACCAGAAGACTATCGAGAAGTTCCGCAATATGAAGAAGGAGAAGTTCGACCAGGAGTTTGACAGGATCAAGAAGGGAGAGTTCCAGGAGACAGAGCACATTGTATGGTTCGACGTGAAGGACCGGTTCAAGCCTATGGGTGTTAAGATGATCGGCCTTCTCTGCGAGGCTCTTACCGACAGCGGTCTGGTTCCGGTGGACAAGTATCTGGCCGGCTATCAGCAGATTCCGGACGAAGTTCCTGGATTCGGCGAGGTGGATATGGGAGAGACCAAGGTTTCCATGAGGACATCATTGCCTCTTACCGACCGGGTGCTTAAAGCAGAGCTTCCGGGCCTCAATGAGTTCCTGCCTGAGGCAACACTGAACCTGGGCGGCTTTGCAGATGCATGCCATAGAGTGGCGGCTGCAACCACAATTAAAATTGGAATGGAATCACAGCTTATGGATGAATGCGAGAACGTTCTGAAAAAGCTTATGAATAAATAAAACGTTAGTAAACGGAGGATAAAAATGGGTATTGGATATGCATATGGAAAAAACATTCTGATCGGCGACCAGTTTGTACTTAACGGCGTACCAGCAATTGTTTCAGCTCTTCCTTTCAGGACAGAGACAAAAGTAGAGCGTCTGCCTGCGGGATCAGACCTTATCATCGAGGACCACAGAACCGAGGTTCCAGGATATATTCAGAAAAAGGCAGCTAAATGCCGTCTTTCATATGAAAGAATGATTGAGAAGATGGGTCTCGACATCAAGAAGAACCCGATGAAGATTACAGTAGGCGGCGACCTTCTGGCAGGAAGCGGTGTAGGAGCCAGCGCAGCAATCAGCGTATCCTTCGGCCGTGCATGCAACGACGAGTTCAAGCTTGGTCTGGACCTGGTGGAGCAGAACTGGGTAGGATTCCAGGGCGAGTTCCCATATCACGGAGAGCCGAGCGGTGTTGACAACACAGCATCTTCCTTCGGCGGAATCATGATGTATCAGATCCGGGACGGCAAGAAGATGTACGAGCGGATCAAACCTCCAAAGCCACTCTATGTAGTACTGGCAAACAGCGGTGTAACCTACGATACAGCACTTATGGATGCAGAGATTGAAGCTCTTATCAAGAAAGATGCTGGTTTCTTCTACAAGAGACTGAACAAGACTGCAGAGCAAGTATATGCACTCAAGGCTGCTCTTGTGGCTGGCGACTACGACGCAGTAGGCGAAATCATGACAGCAAACCATCAGCTTCTTATCGAGCTTAACATGAGCCATCCACGGCTTATCGAGCTCTGCGAGCGCTCCATCAAGATGGGTGCTTACGGCGCAAAGCTCACCGGCGGCGGAAGAGGCGGTTACATGGTTGCTCTGGTCAAGGATCTGGATATGCAGGCTAAGATCGCAGGCACCTTCGAGAAGGAAGGAGTTCCTGTCATCACTGCAGAACTTGGTCTTAACCCAGTTGACGATGTTGACTTTAGAATATTAAAATAAACGCATGAAAATTTTATTATCAGGCTACGGCCAGATGGGAAAGGAAATCGAGAAGATTCTCCTTTCCCGGGGCCATGTTGTGTCTGCCATTGTAGACCCGATGGTTGAGACCGCTCACAAGGAGATATCAGCTGCTGTACTGGCTGATGCAGATGTAGTAATCGACTTCTCATCACCAGCAGCTGTGCTTAAAAACTGCACCGCCTACGCGCAGGGTTCCACACCTGTTGTTCTTGGAACTACCGGCTGGGGTGACAAGTATGACCAGATCAAGGCTATGATCGAGAAAGCAGGCATCGGCTTTGTATGGGGATCCAACTTCTCCATCGGCGCCCATATGCTGTTCAAGCTGGCAAGCTATGCCGCATCACTGGCAAACGCAGTGCCGGACTACGACATCATGGTTCACGAGATGCATCATAAGCTTAAGAAGGATTCACCCTCCGGCACCGCCATCACACTGGCAGAGAAGATTCTTGCCAACTGCGACCGGAAGACCAAGATCGTGACACAGTGCCTGGACCGGCGGATCGAGCCGGAAGAGCTCCACGTGTCATCCACAAGAGGTGGCAGCATTCCTGGAATCCATACTATGTATATGGATTCACCTGCCGACACCATCGAGATAACCCATAATGCACGGAGCCGGGGAGGCTTTGCACTGGGTGCAGTCATGGCAGCAGAGTGGATCAAGGGCAAGAAAGGCTTCTACAGTGTAGAGGACTTTATAAAGGAAATTTTACCGTAATATAATAGGAGAAAATAAATGAAGTTTGAAGGAATTTATACCGCCCTTATCACACCATTCAATAAGGACGAGTCAATTGACTGGGGCGCACTCAAGGCCCTTGTAGATTTTCAGGTGGAATCCGGAGTTGCCGGAATTGCACCTATGGGCACCACAGGCGAGAGCCCTACAATCATCCATGAGGATCACCTTAAGATTATCGAATTTGTAGCAAGACAGGTTGCAGGCCGCTGTCAGATTATTGCAGGTGCAGGCTCCAACAGCACATCTGAGGCAATCCATATGACCAAGATCGCAGCAAGCTTCGGAGTAGATGCCACACTGCAGGTTGCACCATACTACAACAAGCCCAGCATGGAGGGTTTCTACCGCCACTTCATGACAATTGCAGACGCAGCTGATATTCCAATGGTTGTATACAACATTCCTGGACGGACAGGAAAAAACATCGACAATGCCACAATGCTCCGCCTGGCACAGCATCCAAATATTCAGGCTGTAAAGGAAGCAAGCGGCGATGTGAACCAGATGATGAACCTGATTGCCGCAAAGCCAGACTCATTCACAGTGCTCTCCGGCGACGACAACCTTGGATTCCTCCTTATCGCCATGGGCGGAAAGGGAATTGTATCTGTAGCATCCAACCTCTATCCAAAGGAGATGAATGCTCTGTGCAACGCAGCACTGGCTGGCAAGCTTGAAGAAGCTAAGAAGCTCCACTACAAGATGCTTCCATTCTTCAGAGCAGAGTTTGCAGACACAAACCCAGTTCCTATCAAGTATGCTATGTACAAGGCCGGCATGATCCAGGAAGCTTACCGGCTCCCACTGTGCGAAACCTCTGCCGCTGTAAAGGCTCAGGTGGACGCCGCAATGGCCAAGCTGGCACAGTAATTATTTTATTAGCAAGTATTTAGCCCCGGGACAACCCCGGGGTTTTTTTATGCTTGCGTTTTTGAACGGTACAAATGCTTACCAGAAATGAAGCTGTTAGTTTCAACATAAACTCATTTTCAGGAGGTGTTTTGTGCAAAACATCAATTTTTTGCCATGGATTGGCAAAAATTATCAGACAGGCCTCGGTCCAAAGGGTCTTCGGGTGTTGGTTTTAGGCGAAAGTCACTATTGTTTCACCCTTGGACAGGGAAAATGTCCAGGATGTTCACTTCAGAATTGTATTGCCGCAGGTTTTACAAAGGAAGATTTCGAGCAGCAGACAATAGAGTACATCAAGGATATCCTCTATAACAACAAAGGATTGCCTTATCAACAGACAGCATTAAGCTTTGAGAGGGCAATCGTGGGCAAGAAGAAACTGACTCAGGCAGAGCGGGAGGATTTTTGGAACAGTGTTATCTTTTATAATTATATTCAGAAGTCGCTTCCAAAGCTTGATGGAAAAAGGACAGAGTTCACAGCAAATGACTTGGTTGGTTCAGATTCTGCATTTGATTTCATACTTGGTACATATTTGCCTGATCTCATCATTGTCTGGGGGTTCAGGCTGTTCAAAATTTTGCCTCCCTGGGGTTCTGTCCGGTCAGAGTTGGAGCTTTCATCGGGAGAAAAGACGGATATCAGGATGTATTATGTCTGCGGGAAAAGCATTCCAGCCATAAAGGTGGCTCATCCAAGCTGTCCAAAGGGTCGTCAGTGGGAGTACTGGCATCAGTTCTACGATGTATTTCTTGAGTGAGACGTTGCCCTGCTTATTGCAGGGCGTTTTTGTTTGGTGTAAACTGATACCATGTTCTTCAAGCGTAAGATAGGGTTAGTTCTGGCGGGAGGAGGAGGCAAAGGCTCCTACGAACTGGGAGTCTGGAAGTACCTGTCCGAGATAGGGCTGACCAAGAAAATATCTGTCATCTCTGGCTCTTCGGTAGGGGCACTGAATGCCATCCTGCTGAACCTGTGCGATTTTGATACCGCTGTAGACATATGGACTACCCAGCTTGAGAGCAATATCCTTGACTTCAAATCCACCACAAAGCGGTCCGGAGCTATCTTCAGCCGTGAAGGGCTCTATCGGATCATGGAGCAGCTGGATTTCAGCAAGTTGCCTGCACTTAAGAAAAAGATATATGCCACCTGTCTCAATACTGATATACAAAAGACAGAGAGCTTCTGTCTGAACAATTATGACGAAGAGACTGTCAAGCAGCTCCTGTGTGCCACCAGCGCCATTCCCCTTGTGTTCCAGGGTGAGAAGATCTTCGGAAACAACTATATTGACGGTGGCTGGGGAGATGAGGTCCCTATCCAGCCTCTGCTGGATGAGGGGTGCACCGATGCAATCGTGGTGAACCTTAAGCGTAGTTATCATGTGGATTATTCCGGCCTTGGGATCAATACAGTTGTGATTCACCCAACTGTCAACCTGGGGGACAACTGGTTCGGTATTCTTGATTTCTCTGCCAAAGGGGCACACAGACGGATGAAGCTGGGCTATGATGACTGCAGAAGAAGGTTTGCACCACTCCTTAAGACATTGCGGGGATACTTGAGCTTCAGCATCAGCGGTGCCCGGGCCAAGAAGATAAATGCCATGACTGACGAGGAAATCCTTCAGAGGACCCTGGAAGTGATATCTGCCCATCCTGAGCATCTTAATGAAATACAGGGGTATTTCAACATCGATTTCCTGACGGCCGGTGGCGAGGTGTTCTGGAAAGAGCTGGCAGAATATCATGGCTGGCGGTTCCAGGAGAACAATATCACCAGGCATATAAGACTGATTGATCCTACCAATTTCCGCAGGGCCTGGGGCAGGAGACGGCAGCTGGTGGATTACTGCCGCTCTTTTTTAATTGGACAGTTGGCGAAATAGCCTTTCCGGAGGTATATTTATAATATGACAAGTATCACTGAAAAAGTTCCGCTCTCTGGCGATGTGATAGTCGCAGACCGGGGATTATACAAGCACTATGGTATTTATATCGGGAACGGCCGGGTCATCCACTATTCGGCTGGCATGGGCATAGAGCTGGATGCAGCCAAGGCTAAGATAATCGAGACTTCCCTTGCTGAATTCCTGGATGGCAGCGCCCTCTATGTGGAGGAGTCGGATGAGCCGGGCGCCTTCCCGCCGGACCGTGTGGTGGAGAGGGCCAGATCCATGGTGGGCCGCCTACATGGCGAGTACAACATTGCCTTCAACAACTGCGAGCATTTTACCCACTGGTGCAAATACGGAACTAAAGAGTCGAGCCAGGTGAACACGGTCCTGAAGGCAGTGGTGGGCGTGGCCGCCATTGCCTTGGGACTTGCCGCGGGGGGCAAGTTCCTGGGCGGGAAGGGTGGAAGAGGCCTGCTTTAAGCCTTCTTTCCCAGCCCTATAACAAATGTTTCGAAGGAATTGCTCCTGGATGCCTGGGGCTTCAATATCTTCACTGCGCTGAAGTGCTTCTTCATATCCTCAAGAATCTCTTTCTCCTTGCCTCCCTGGAACATCTTGAACACAAAGTTACCGCCAGGGGTAAGCACCTGCAGGGCAGTATTGTAAATCGATTCTATCAGCTGTATTGAACGTTCGGTATCCACTATCTTGTTGCCTGTGGTGGATGGAGCAGCATCGCTCACTACTGCATTGTAAGGCCCTTTCTCTGCCAGCAGCCTTATGTTTTCGGGGTCAAAGGCATCGCCCTGGACAAAGAAGAAGTTGGGGTTCTTTATAGTTATGCTCAAAGGCTTGAGGTCGATGGCTGACAAAAAACCGCTTTCTCCCAGCATCCTCATGATATACATGGTCCAGCTGCCTGGGGAAGCCCCAACATCCAGCACCTTGAAATCTTTCTTTATGACGCTGAATTTCTGCTGAATCTCCTGCAGCTTGTAGACCGAGCGGGCAGGGTAGCCCTCCTTCTGCGCCTTCTTGGTATAAAAATCATCGTCCCAGGTTCCTTTTTTCATCTTGCATTAAAACCCTATTACCCTTACATTATATATGATGAGATTAGCAAAAATCGAGGAATATTTACAGACCATTCTCCCGGAAAAAGTTAATAAAAACTGGAAAGAGGCAGTAATGGGCCCTGCTGTAGTCAAGGACGAGTTCCTGGACCAGATAAATGCACCGGCCCGGGATCTCCTGAGCCGCGGCGGCAAACGGTGGCGTCCTCTTCTTATGATGCTCTTCTACAATCTGTACCGCCCTGATGATGAAATCCTGCCCCTTACACCTCTGGTGGAACTGCCCCACAACGGCAGCCTTATAATTGACGATATTGAGGATTCCTCCGACTTCCGCCGGGGTAAGCCTGCAGTTCATCTTCTCTATGGCACCGATCTTGCCATCAATACCGGCAACTTCCTCTACTTCTTGCCCCATATATTCATCGATTCGTGCTCATTCCCGGATGAGATTAAGCTTGCAGCCTACAGCTATTACAACGAGAGCGTGACCAAGCTCCACGTAGGGCAGGGGCTGGATATTCTGTGGCATAGGGATAAGGATTACATTCCTTCTGTGGACGAATATATGACCATGTGCAGCTTCAAGACAGGATGTCTTGCCCAGCTTTCCGGCCGCTTGGGTGTAAGAGCCGGCGGTGGTTCTGAGGAGACTGCCCTTGCCATGGGAAAGGCCTGCAAGCAGATGGGAGTGGGATTCCAGATCCTTGATGATGTGACCAACCTGACCACTGGAAACCCTGGCAAGAAACGGGGGGATGACATTGTGGAGGGGAAGAAGAGCCTTCCTGTAATTCTTTGCAGCCAGCTGGGCGGCGACATGACCCGCCTTAAGGAAATCTTCGCCTATGCAGGAGAGCAGGGCATAGAGAAGGCAGGTGATGCAGTGGAGGAGGCTATAGCTCTTATCAAGGCTACAGGTGCAATTGACAAGGCAAAGGAAAAGGCTCTTTCTATCCTGGAAGAGAGCCGGAAGACTATAATGAACTCATATCCGGCCAGCCCTGTATTGGATGAAATAAGCACTCTGTTCAGCTCGTTCCTCAAACCTAAAAAAGGAGAAAACAGATGAAAATCCGGGACCTTCTTTCCACCAGGTTCAGATATGTCTACAACAACTGGTGTCTATATATAATCATAGCCAATGTGGCAGTATTCCTGCTCACATCTATGAACAGCCGTCTTGTGTCATATTTGGCCATGAACCCAATCAATGTGGCGCATCATCATATGTACTGGCAGTTTGTCACCTACATGTTTGTCCACGGAAGCTTGAGCCATCTCTTCTTCAATATGCTGGGTCTGTACTTCTTTGGAATAGCTGTGGAGCAGTCCATCGGCAGCAAGGAATTTCTCCTGTTCTACCTTTTGTGCGGAACCCTTGCCGGTATCTTCTCCTATTTTGTCTATGTGAACACAGGCTATTTCCGTATATTCCTGCTGGGGGCTTCGGGCGCTCTTTTTGCCGTGCTTCTGGCCTATGCAGTGATATTCCCTGATTCAACTGTGTTCCTTTTCGGCATTGTCCCGATGTCGGCACGGATGCTTATTCTGGGCTACACCGTGCTTGAGATTGTCTACCAGATGACTGGCTACAATGCTGGGGTTGCTCACCTGACCCACCTGGGTGGCTTTGCGTTTGCCTATCTTTACTTTGTGATCCGGTTCAGGATAAATCCGGCAGACCGGCTTTTCGGCAGGAGACGTTGATATGTTCAGACCTATGCGGAGATTCAAGCAGCAGCTTTCCCAGGAGGATTGCGTCTCTATTCTTAAGAGCGAGGTGAGGGGTATCCTGTCTCTTCTTGGTGATGACGATTATCCCTATGGAGTTCCTCTTGATTTCTACTATTCAGAGGAAGATGGCCATATCTATTTCCATGGTGCAGGGGAAGGACATAAGATTGACTCCATCAAAAAGCATGACAAGGCCTCATTCTGCGTCATGGACAAAGGAACCCCCGATACCGAGAGCTGGTTTCTCCATTTCAAGAGTGTGATAGTATTCGGTCGCATCAAGATTGTGGAAGACCATGCCAAGGCTCTTGATATCTGCAGAAAGCTTAGCTATAGGTTTGGATTGGCTCCAGATGTTGTTGAGAAGATGGTTGAGAAAAGCGGAGCCCATGTCACCTGTCTGGAGCTTATTCCAGAGCACATAACCGGCAAAGCTGTAAAAGAAGAGTAATTCAACTTTCCAGAAATAATTTTATTTTTTCCAGCCGTTTCTCTGCAATCTGGCGTCCTGCTTCGTAGCACCGCTGCAGTTCATCAGGATTATGCTCTATCCGGGATATTCCCAGAGGTTTCTCAGGGCACAGCACTATAGCCTTTCCCTCTTTCTCCTGCTGGAATGCATAATCGTGCTGCCGGTTGTAATCGATATGGCGGTTCTCCATCTTTGCAAGGAGCTTCGGATAACGGCGCAGAGAAAGGCGCATGGGCTTTATAAGGGAATCAGGCTCTTTGATGAAATCCTTTGGCTGGGTCAGAATCACAATGTTCTTGTCGTAGCCCATCTCCTGGAACTTTGCCAGGGGGATCGAGTCGGTCATGCCTCCGTCCAGAAGCTTGTAGCCGTCCACCTTCACCACGCTGGAGACCAATGGCATGCTGGCGCTGGCCCTCATCCATGTAAGGTCGGTTCCATATCCTGTCTTCAGTTCCTTATAGATAGGTTTCCCAGTGAGGCAGTCCGAGACCACCACGTAAAAGCGCATTGGGTCTTTAGCAAAGGTATCGTAGTCGAAAAGATCCAGCTTGTTTGGAATCACATTGTAGCAGAAGTCGGCGCCATAGAGGTCGCCTGTAAGGAGCAGGGATCGGAGGCTGCAGTACCGCCAGTTGCGGGCAAAACGCTTGTTGTACCGTATTACACGGCCTATCTGATGTGATTTATAGTTGCAGCCGAAGGTGGCGCCGGCGGAGACACCGATTGCGCCGTCAAATTTTATGCCGTGCTCCATCAGCACATCGCAGACACCGGCGGTGAACATGCCCCGCATGGCTCCGCCTTCCATTACCAGTCCAGTCATAATAGTAAGCGGGCGAGGGGAATCGGACCCCCGACACAAGCTTGGGAAGCTTGGGTATTACCACTATACGACGCCCGCAGAGGTAAAATCATTTTATGGGAACAGGGCATAGTTGTCAATGTGGTTCTTATTTTCTTGTGAAACGCTGGATTAGCATCCTGAGAATGTAGAAAGTTCCGGTGACAGCCAGGATAAGCATGCCGGTGGTGAGGGTAAAACCCCCCAGGGCTGATAAATAGCCAGGATCAATAGAATAGAATATGTTGAAATTTTCTATGGCATAGCAGACGCATAGCATGAAGAAGCCCACAATAATGAATAGTAGGCCCAGTCTGCTTATCTTGTCGTTCATCATATGAATCTCCTCTATTACTATAACGGCTAAAAGCTGTTCTGTAAACCTTTCGGGAAAATGTTTTCCACCCTTGGGAATTTAGGAAATTTTCCCATTTACGGCAGAAATCGGGTGGCTTTATCATAAAAATAACAAATAAAAAGGAGAGAAAAATGAAAAAAGTATTACTGTTTACTTTAGTTCTTCTTCTTGCAGCTGGCATGGTATTTGCCGGTGGAAGCAAAGAGAAAGGTGAAGGTGGCGAGGGCGGAAAGCAGTTCGTTGTCATCAAGTCATCTTCGATCGGTGGATCATGGTATGCCTGCGGTGCAGCATTTGCAAAGCTGATCACAGACAACACAAACTTCATTGCTATGAACAGTGCATCCCCTGGACTTACCAACGAGAGCATCAAGGCAATGGCTGAGGGAAAAGCACAGCTGGCACTTGGCGAGCCTCTCGGAGGATATACAGCACTTACCGGAAAAGAGCCATGGGATAAACCACAGAACATCAGAATCCTGTTCGGAATATGGCCTGGAATCTTCAACATCGTTGTAAATGCTGATTCCAACATCAAGACACTGGCAGACCTCAAGGGCAAGAGTATTGCAACATACGTAGAAGGTGAGCCAGACGGAATTGCATTCTCTGAGCTTCTTTCATGGGCAGGTGTAAACGACCAGACTGCCAGAATCTACAGAATCATGAAGAACGATGCAACCAGAATGTTCATCGACGGACAGGCAGACTGTCTTATCTATGCATTCGGTCACGGTCATGCTAAGCTGAAAGAGATTACAACAGCAAGAAAGATCAGATTCGTTCCTACAGACGATGCTCTTGCTAAGAAATTCATGGAGAAATATCCATACTATTCATCCACAATATTCGGATCTGAGTTCAATGTTCCAGATGCACAGCAGTTCCAGAGTACATATTTCATTATGTGTCTCGACACACTGCCAGAAGATCAGGCATATGAGTTCACAAAAGTATGGTGGGAAAACTGGGACTTCCTCCAGGAAGCTATGCCAAGCAACGTTCCATGGATCAACAGAGACGACCCACAGGGCGGACTTCCAATTCCAATGCACCCAGGTGCTCTGAAGTACTTCAAGGAAAAAGGAATCATCAAATAATTAAAGAGGTAGTCTGTGGCCGAAGCTAAACAATTCAACAAAGCTGAAATTGAAGAGCTCGAAAAAGAGATGGGTGTCAACATCTACGACGATGACGATTTCCAGGGCGTGACTGCTTTTTTCAAGCACGATTGGATTAAGAAGTTCCTGTTTGTCATCGGGGTCATAGTTATCGGTATCCCGGTCTTTGAGATTTTTGCATTCGCTTTCCCTCCTAACATTCAGAGACCGGTGCATATCATGCTTATGTACACAATCGTATTCATGGTATACCCCTCAGGATTCTTCAAGAATAAAAAGATAGAGACAGCGCTCAACCTGATTCTGATTGCCCTTATCATAGCAATATGTATATGGGCGCGGCTCCGCTGGGTTCCTCTCTATATCTATCCAGATCCACAGACATATGAGGTGGTGTTCACCTTCCTGTTCATCTTCCTTACCTTTGAGGCAATCAGAAGGTCTATCGGCATGGCTATGTCCATAATTGCCTTTGTCTTCTTGCTGTACTGCTTCGTAGGTCCATACATGCCGCGGTTCTTTGCCCATGTGGGCTTTGAGCCGTCTCAGCTTGTGACCCAGCTGGTAATAGGTACAGAAGGTATGCTGGGAGACCTTATGTCCACAGGATGTACACAGATTGTATTCTTCATGCTGTTCGCATCCTTCCTCAAGAT
>JAEEGH010009047.1_pt1 | contig 23336 bp, 19 predicted proteins | sample 9134181 | NCBI WGS metagenome assembly JAEEGH01 (sample SAMN16246544, study PRJNA631951) | gut metagenome | biome: gut microbiome; feature: rumen; material: DP-attached | host: Bos | place: Iran: Karaj | collected 2018-10
CGAACGTATTCTCCGTGAACCCACTGTTCACACGATTCCTCTACTGGATCGGCCTGTTGCCTGCCTTCCGTTTCGGATGGGAAGGGGCAGAAGGCTTGGAGAGCAATTTCGAATCGTTCGACATCGTGGCTGAGCGCATCAATGCAGGCTTCCCCGTGATTGTGTTCCCAGAGGCTGGACATACCCAAGGTCACTACCTGGACCAATTCACAACGGGCACCGTGCGCATGGCCTTCCATGCCGCCAAAGCTAACGGCTGGCAGGAGGACATAAAGATTGTGCCGACAACCCACCACTACAGCGACTACTTCGACGTGCGTACAGATTTCCTGTGGATGATTGGTGACCCCATATCCCTGAAGCCATATTACGAGGACTACCAGGAGCATCCCAACAGTGTGATGCGCAACATCACCCAGGATATCAGGGACCGTATCCAACACATGATGCTCGACGAGGGCAAGGATGACTATGAGACCATAGACTACCTGAGATGCTCGGCCCTGAACCCCGCCACGATGAAGCAACTGACTTTGCCCGAGCGACTGGAGGCGGACAGACAGTTCATCAGCCAACTGAGCAAAAACCCTGAGAAGCAGACCATCATCCAGATGACAACGAAGCTCAGGGAACTGGAGCAGCAGACCGGCGTCGACGACACGACGGTAGCTCAAAAGCCCGGATGGCTGAATACCTGCACATGGATAATTATACTGCTGGCTCTGCTACCCAGCTGGGGGGTGAGCCTATGGCCGCACGCCATCTGCTACAGTCTGCCACCCAGACTGATTCGCAAGGACAAGATGTTTACGAACTCCTATCGCTACATCATTTCTGTGCTCCTGCTCTATCCCCTCTTCGCCCTCGTCACTCTGCTGGTGATGGGCATCGGTTGGGGACTTTGGTGGCAAGCTCTGGTGTGGATTCTGCTATGGGTGCCATTAGGCAAATACGCTTGGTGGTACTACCAGCGGTTAAGACTGACGAAACGGGCCCTCTGCTACCTCCTGAAGCCCCATAGGATCAAGGACATAGAGAGTTTCCGCAGTAAAATTAAGTTGAAAGTATAAAGTTTAGAGTTTATAGATAGAATGAAGACAAGACAAGAAATCATTGAAGACATCACCCCAAAAATAGCTGAGGAGTTTGAGATTGAGGAGAGTGCTATCACCCCCGAGGCCAATATCTTCGAGACATTGGAACTCGACAGCATCAGTCTCATCGACCTGGTGAATCTGGTACACGTCAACTATGGTATCAAAATCGCCAAGGAGGAGATCAAACAGATCAAGACTTTTGGGGATCTTTACGACTATGTAGCTGCTTCAGCTGCTGGCGGACCTCACGCTTGCGACGCAGATAAATAAGGCGTTCCTGGGCATGTCTGCGCGAGAGTCGCAGCTGGTGACCGTACACCAGACAAGCGGCTCCGAAGTAGGCTGCCACCTGAATCCACAGACAACGTACTTCGGGCAGTACGTCGCTGATGGTTCCACCTAAGGTGTTCATACGCACAAAGGCACGGATGCCGAAGGTACTGGGGAAGAGCCACGAGATGCCCTGCCATGCTCCCGGGATGCTCGACTGAGGCCATGACACGCCACTGAGGAACAGCAGGGGTACGGAGACGAACACCATAATCAACATGACATTCTCGCGATAACGGACGAGACACGACACCGTCATTCCGAAGAACACACAAGCCAACAGATATGGTATCATCAGAATCAACAGATCCTGCCAATGAATCAGTGTCAGGAAAGAGAATAACCTTGGTACGATAATGGTCAGCCAGGCAGCCATGAAGATATAGATCATCAGATAACACATGGCCTTGCCGCCCACAATACGATAGATACCCCCATAACACTTATGGATAGGCACCAGGTCCTCAAAGCGGTTACGCTCACGAGCCGTACCCGCTGCCAGTCCGATACCCAACACCAGTGTCTGCTGGAGAATGAGCATCAGCACGGCCGGGATGATGAAGTTGCCATAGCCTCCCGCAGGATTGAAGATGGGCACATCGGCAAAGTCGAGCGGACGCGTGGTGATCAGGTCCTCACGGTCGGTATAGTTGCCTGAAACCTTCTTCTGGATCTCGGCTCCCATCGCCTGACTCACGACAACCGACGTCTGATAGATGGCTTTGTACGTCAGCATCAACGACATGTCGCAATAGACGCTGATCACTCCCTGTTCCATGCGGTTGACATGGGCGGCGAAATCGGAGGGTATGAGATAGATGCCCTTGGCCACCTGACGGCTGACGAGAGACTTTGCCTCCTCGATATTACCGGCATAGGAAACCACCTTCACATCGGGAGAGGCATCACACATACGGATAAACTGACGACTCAACTGACTATGCGACTGGTCGACCACGACAACAGGTACCTCGTGAACCACCTCGTTGTTGTAGATCCAGGAATAAAGCAACGGATAGACAATGGGCACGATGATGCAGAAGATCAGCACGCCCTCATCCTTCAGTACCTGCTTCATCTCCTGACGCCAGACGTAAGCAGCATCCTGTATCGCATTGTATAGTTTATGGAATATAGACATAGGTGAGCATTGCATTTTTTATCTTCGACATCACGAGCCACGGCATCAGGCTGAAAGCCAGCAGGGCCGCGATGTGGAGCCAGGCTTCAATGATTGGGAAACCGTTGAACACGGTAATCTGGTACACCATGTAATAATGGCGCAGGGGGAAGAGCGACGAGAGCGCCTGGATAGCTCCGTCCATACCCATCACCGGGAAGGTAAAGCCCGCCAGCGAGAAGCTGAGCACAGCCCAGAGCGAGCAGACACTCATCGACATACGCAGCGAGGGTACCAATCCGAAGGCAAAGATGCCGAAACCGATGGAGGCAAACACCTCGAGCACAGCCAGGAGGATGATATCCCACACATCGCCCAGATGGGGGAAACGGAGATAGCCGAAGAGATAGAACTCATAGACGAAGATCAGTGTCAGCCAGATCAGTGCCTGAGGGAGATATTTGCCCAGGATGGCCACCACCATATTACCGTCGGCCACCTTCAACCACTCCTTACCACGTCCGAACTTCAGTTCCATACCTAAGGAATAGGCTGAGATGAGGAACATGAACAGCATCATGATACCTGTGACCAGCACCGTCGAGAGGTAGGCATTATAGTTCGTCCAGGGATTGGCAATCTGGTGCAGATCGATACGGATAGGCTGCAGGAACGCCGATATCTGCTCAGGCGTATAGCCCTTGGCACGCATCGTGGCCTGACCCACAGCGGCCGAACCAAGGTTGGAGATTGTCTTCAGATCTTTCATCAGCAGCGAACCCGACATCACCGAGGCCATATTATAATAATAGGATATCTTGGGGCGACGACTGGAGAGCAACTGGTCGGCTGTTCCCTTGGGAATATAGAGGAACGCGTAGATCTGGTTCTCATGGATGGCACGTCTGGCCTCAGACACTGAAGTATAGTGGGCCACGACCTTGGAACTCTGGAAGGCATCGAGCCGACGGATTAGCGAACGTGACGTGGACGTATTGTCGAGGTCGACGACGCCAATCGGCATATCCTCAGGCAGTCCCTCGTCCATCATCGTGGTGAAAAACACCATCGCCAGCAAGGGGAAGACCACCATGCTGATGAGGTAAATGCGATTCACACGGAGAATCTTACATTCACGCCTCGCCACCTGCCATATATCAATAAAATATTTCATTATTCAATTTTCCGCTCGACCCGAAGGGGCGCTTGCTACCAACGGGACGCAAGAATTTTCAATCTTTCAAAATCAACGACATGCCCGGACGCAGACCGTCGAGCTGCTCTACAGGACGGGCCTTCACCTCAAAGGTCTTCAGGTCGTACTGCCCGTTAGCCTTCGTGGCCTTCCATACAGCGTAAGAGCCCTGATCCTTCAAGTAGTACACCTTCATCTTGATGTCCTTGTTGAATGCAGGTACGAAAGCTGTAATCTCAGAACCCACCTTCATGCCGTTGAGCTGGTCCTCGCGCACATTGAACGTGCCCCACATGTCCTGCATCACGGCAATCGACATGATGGGAGAACCTGTGCCAACAAGCTCACCTACCTTCGGATAGACATCGCTGACCTCACCCTCCATCTGAGCCGTCTGTACGGTCTCGTGGATATAGGAGTTCACCTCCTGTACGGCACCCTTGGCACGTCCCACCTGGGCGGCAGCAGCCATCTTGTCTTCCATACGGGCACCGTTGACAGCCATGTCATACTGGCTCTGGGCGGCCTTCATCTGGGCCTCCATCGCCTTGTAGTTGGCATAGACCTCATCGCGCTTCTGGGCACTCATCACACCCTCGTCGTAGAGACGCTGGATGCGGGCATACGACTTCTCGGCAATCTCGAAACCGGCCTTAGCCTGCTGCAGCACACTATAGGCACCCTGGATCTGCTCCTTGCGGGCACCATTCTGCGCCTTCAGCTCCAAGGCTGCCGCAGCACTCTGGGCACTCTGGGCCTGTTCCATCTTCGCACGTACATCAGGGGCGTCGAGGATGGCCAGCGTATCGCCCACCTTCACATAGTCGCCCTCCTTCACACGGAGTTCGAGGATACGACCGGGAACCTTACTTGACACACGATACTCTGACACTTCCACCTGGCCCTGGATGATTTCCGGATCACGGTCGAAGGCAAAGGATCCTATCACTGCTACTATAATCACAACTGCCACGAAACCTGCAATGGCGAGCAGAATGTTGTTATGTTGACTTTTTGCACTCATATTCTTATATATCTGTAAACTCTAAACTGTAAACCGTAAACTATAATCTCTAAACTACTCCAGCGTTCCCAACGCTTTTTGCAGATCAACCTGTGAAAGGCGGACATCGATCTCTGCATCGATCTTCTGCGACTGTGCCTGTAACCAGGCTGTCTGCGCCTCCATCACCGTTGCAGGTGTGATTACACCCTCACTGAAACCGAGGTTGGCAATACGCAGATTCTCATCGGCACGCTGGATATTGGACTGAGCCATCGTGAGCTTCTTGTTGGCCTCGTCTACCTTGAAGGTGTTCTGGTTGACCTGCAATTCGATCAGCTCACGGGCCTCCTCAAGTTCAAGGCGCGCCATACTCGTGGCACCCTTCGAGGCACGTACCTTATACATCACGTCACCCCAGTTCCAGATGGGCACACGCATCATGACACCCACATGCCAGAAACCACGGAACTTATTCTCAAAGCCATTGAAGAGACTGGGATTGCTCACAGCGTAACCACCCGTCAGGAGCACCTGGGGCAGATTGCCTGCACGGAGCACGTTCGTCGCCTGTTTCGACAGGTCTACGGTATTCTGCAGCATCTTCAGTTCCGGACGGTTTGTCACGGCCTGATCAACGTTGAGCTCAGGGGTCAGCTCCACGACAGCAATCTGATCAGCCTGCTCGTCCTCAAGCGTCACGGCCTCGTTCAGGGGCAGTCCGCAGAGCTGGTTCAGCAACATGCGCGAGAGCACCAGTCCATCGTTGACCTTCACCAGTGTCATCTCGGCCTCGTTGACCTTCACGTCGACACTCAGACCGTCGCTCTTCGTAGCCACGCCCTCTTCGATCATCTTATGTACATCGCTGCTGAGTTTCTGAACAAGATCCCGATAACTCTCAGCCAGTTTCTTCTTATGATAGAGTGACACAACCTGCCAGTAGGCCTGGTCGATGCGGTAAAGGGTCGCCTGACGACGGGCCTCCAGCGAGTGACCGGCCATCTTCTCCTGAATGTCGGCCATCTTGTTGAGCGCAATGATACTGCCACCCATGAAGAGGGGCTGACTCAGCATGATGGAGCCGGCAAAGATATTGCGGGTATCAGTATCAAAGGCATCCACAATCTTCTGACCCAGACCGTTCAACGCAGTCTCCAGCGTAGGACCCAGCTTCCCCATAACGGCAGCCAGCTTAGGCTCCTGTTGCATCATCGGACCCAGACTCTGGGTGATACCTGATCCTAAGGCCGTACCAAGACTACTGAACTCAGCCTTCTGAGTCTCACTCAACAGCGAGATCGACTCACTGGTATACTCGTAAGTGCCGATGGCACTCACATGCGGCAGGTACTTGGTGCGGGCCGACCTGCGGAGGTTGGCAGCCACATCCTGCTTCACCTTCGAGACGCCCAGCTGCTTGTTGTTGCGCAAGGCCATCTGCCGGCAACTGTCGAGCGACAGCACTCTTTGTGCCCCCACCGGGAAAGGTAAAAAGGTAAAAAGGTAAAAAGGTAAAAACCATTTTACCCCACTTTTTACCATATTCAATCCTCTACAATTCATTATTTAATCTTTTACTTATTTAACTTTTTACCTTTACTTAAAAGTAAATGTTCTCGTACCTATCATATGTCCGTCTGCAAAGACACTCACACGGTATTCACCGGCCTCAAGCATCTGCGACACGTTCCAATAGACCGTCACAGGCGTTTCCTCACCAGTATATTCGATGGTCTTCTTCGCCGAAGCCTCGAGTTGGCGGTTCTCAAACGGGAAGGTACCGCCACCGCCAAGCACATTGCCACCAGGGTTCTGGATGCGCACGTACACCGTACGGTTACCATTCGAAGCCGTTACATTCTTCGTAATCACGAAACTGGTCTTCATCTGCGTGCAGTCCTTCAGTTTCTTGGCATCCTTACCACGCTTATTCAACAGCTGCAGACTGATGTTCGTCGCATCGAGCTGGGCAGCGATGGCCACCTTCTGCGAGAGCGAGGCCTTCTCACTGTTCAGACCTGCCACCTGCTGGTTGCGCTGTTCGAGCTCTGCCTTCACGGTGGTGTTCTCCTGCTTCAGACTCTCATTCAGGCGGTTCAACGAGTCGATCTGCATCACGTAGTCGCGCAAAACGGCACGCACCGTGGCGAGTTCCTTCTTCAGACGGGCTATCTCACGGGCATCCGAGGCCTTCACGCGTTTCAGTTCCTCGAGCAACTGCTGGGTCTTCATCTGCTCCTCCGTCAGCTGCTGGATGATCGAGTCGTTGTTGATCTGCGTCTTCATCTCACTGTACTGCAGTGCGAATCGCTCGTATTCATTCTCCATCTCCTGCTTGTCGAGTTCAGCCAGTTCCTGCATGTCTTGATTGACCTGCTTTTGCTCCTGAAGACTCAGAAACAACCAGGCCGAACCTGCTATCAACGCAAGGATGAGCAGTATTAATGGAACCAAAATTTTCTTGTTCATTCTTAATGATATCTTAAATTCGGGTGCAAAAATAGTCAATTCTGACGATATAACAAAAGAAATTTGCAGTTTTATACCTTATTTGTTTGGAAGTTAAAAAGAAATAACGTATATTTGCAAAATAAAACCCAATGACTATGCAAAAGGACAGCTTCCTATACAAGGTCTACAACCTATACTACGACGGTTTCCGGCACATGCGCTTAGGCCGTACGCTGTGGGCTATTATCCTCATCAAGCTGTTTATCATCTTCGCGGTACTGAAGGTTTTCTTCTTCCCCAACTTTCTCAAGCAGCATGCCAAAGGCGATGAAGCAGGCTATGTCGCCACCGAACTCGTCGACCGCTCCCAATAGAAAATCCGTAAATCGTAAATCGTAAATTAGTAAATCGTAAATTATATAATTATGCTACAAAACCTTTTTCTAAACATTGATGCCGGAACCATCGACTGGTCGAGAGCGCAATTCGCCCTCACGGCAATCTATCACTGGCTCTTCGTGCCCCTGACCCTCGGACTGGCGGTCATCATGGGTATCGCTGAGACCAAGTATTATCGGACATCAGATCCGTTCTGGAAAGAAGCTGCCCAGTTCTGGCAGAAACTCTTCGGTGTGAACTTCGCTATGGGTGTTGCCACAGGTATCATCCTCGAGTTCGAGTTCGGAACCAACTGGAGTAACTACTCCTGGTTCGTAGGCGACATCTTCGGCGCCCCGCTGGCTGTCGAGGGTATCGTGGCCTTTTTCATGGAGTCGACCTTCGTGGCCGTCATGTATTTCGGCTGGAAGAAGGTATCGCCGGGCTTCCACCTCGCCTCCACCTGGCTCACAGGCTTGGGCGCGACCATCTCTGCCTGGTGGATCCTCGTGGCCAACGCTTGGATGCAGTATCCAGTGGGCTGTGAGTTCAATCCTGACACCATGCGCAATGAGATGGTATCCTTCTTCGAAGTAGCCCTCTCCCCCTTCGCTGTGGGTAAGTTCTGTCACACCGTCACCTCTTCCTGGATCATCGGTGCCGTGTTCTGTGTGGGTGTCTGCAGCTGGTATCTCCTGAAGAAGCGTCACACGAAACTGGCCCTTGAAAGTATGAAGATCGGTGCTGGCGTAGGTCTCGTGGCAGCCTTGTTGGCTGCTGCCACTGGCCACAAATCGGGTATGGATGTCGCAGAAGTACAGCCCATGAAACTGGCTGCGATGGAGGCGCTTTACGATGGTGGAAACGGACAGGGTCTGAAGATCATCGAGGGCATCGAGGTGCCTTATGCCCTGTCGATCATGGCAACCAACGATCCGCAGGGATTCGTTCCTGGCATCAACGATATTCTGAATGGCTATACCACCTCTGACGGTAAGGTAGAACTCTCTGTCGACGAGAAAATCGAACGTGGCAAGAAGGCCATTGCAGCTCTCGCGGCCTATCGTCAGGCGAAGTTCAATTCGAGCGACGACGGCACGACTGCAGCCTACCAACTTGACATACTCAAGGAGAACATGCCCTACTTCGGCTACGGCTATATCAAGGATAAGAACGATGTGGTGCCTCCTATCGCCATCAACTTCTGGTCCTTCCGCATCATGGTGGGCTTCGGCTGTCTGATCATCCTCTTCTTTGCTGTGGTACTTGCCGGGCTCTATGGCTTCCCGAAGGCGCTGTGGCAGAAACGTTCTATCGAGAACCTGCCCGCCTGGCACTATTGGGTGGCCATCGCACTCATCCCGCTGGCTTATATCGCTTCTGAGTGCGGCTGGTTAGTCGCTGAGTTCGGACGTCAGCCCTGGACCATTCAGGACATGCTCCCCACATGGGCGGCTGTCAGCGACCTCCAGTCTTCGAGTGTGATGATTACCTTCTTCCTCTTCCTGATTCTCTTCACCCTGATGCTCGCCGTCGAGATCAACATCCTCCTCAAGCAGATCCAAAAGGGTCCAGAGTATTAAATCGTAAATCCGTAAATCGTAAATCGTAAATAATATGACATACGAATTCTTACAGCACTACTGGTGTTTCATCGTATCACTCCTTGGTGCGCTATTAGTATTCCTGCTCTTCGTTCAGGGAGCCAACTCCGTAGCCCGTTCATTGGGGCAGACGGAAGAAGGACGTCGTCTCGTCTACAACTCCACAGGCCGCAAGTGGGAGTTCACCTTTACCACGCTCGTCACCTTCGGAGGAGCCTTCTTCGCATCGTTCCCCCTCTTCTACTCCACCTCGTTCGGCGGGGCCTACTGGCTCTGGATGATTATCCTCTTCACGTTCGTGCTGCAGGCCGTCAGCTATGAGTTCCAGAACAAGATCGGCAACTTCCTCGGCCCAAAGACCTTCCAGTTCTTCCTCACCCTCAACGGCATCGTGGGACCGCTGCTCTTAGGCGGCGCCGTAGCCACTTTCTTCGAGGGTTCGAATTTCATCGTCGAGAAGAACAACCTCATCGATCCCACAGCCCTCACACCTATCATCTCACGCTGGGCCAATGCCTCGCATGGTCTCGATGCTCTGCTCAATCCCTGGGTGCTCGTGCTGGGTTTCGCTGTGGTATTCCTCGCCCGAGTGCTAGGCATCCTCTATGTGATGAATAATGTCAACGACGAGGACATCCGCTCACGTGGCAGTGTGCGCCTCATCGGCGCAGCTGTGCCTTTCCTGCTGTTGTTCGTGGCCTATCTCATCCACCTGTTGCTGAAAGATGGTTTCGCTGTCGACGACTTCGGACGTATCTATATGGAGCCCTACAAGTATCTTAACAATTTTATCGATATGTGGTATCTGACGGTTCTCCTCTTAATCGGTGTGGTCCTCGTACTATGGGGTATAGGAACAGAAATCGTAAATCGTAAATCCGTAAATCGTAAATGTTTTGGTATTTGGCCTGCAGGCATCGGCACTGTACTCACTGTACTCGCCCTGCTGCTCAGCAGTGCCTGGAACAATACGGCTTACTATCCTTCCACCGCCGATCTCCAGTCGTCACTGACCATCCAGAATTCCTGCTCGAGTGAGTTCACACTGACCACGATGTTCTGGGTATCGCTGCTGGTACCGTTCGTGCTCGCCTACATCGTCTACGCCTGGCGTGCCATCGATGCCAAGAAACTCGATAAAGAAGAGCTCAAAAACGATCACGCTTACTAATCCAAATAGAAATCCTCCCCGCCGTTTGACGGGGAGGTTTTTTCATTTCAGGGCCTTGATGTATTGGATGAAAACTGAAAATGCTTCATCAAAAGCCTTTAAATCAAACTGGAGGGAATTGAGCTTACATAACATGGTAATAAATCGCAGGTAGAACGCATGAACTGCATCCTTGTCGCGCCAGTCGATAAAGAGGTGCTTTTTCAAATACATGGGCGCGATAACCGCCATGTTGCGTTTGATAAACCCCTTTGGCAGGATCAGGAAATGGTAGAAGCAGACCTCCACCTCGCAATAGCCACTGGCGCAAAACTGCTTAATGTCACGCATCACGGTGAGATACACGTATTTCTCATCCGTTGCTTGGGTTGTTTTCCAGTTCATCCTCATCTTCATCATCATTTAATAAGAAGTCGTAGCCCATTTCCATAGTTTGGTGGTAAGTAACGTCTTCATAGTGATACGATTTACTTTTGTACACACAGAGCACAACGATTTCCTTTCTCACGAAAACCTCCTGGAAGATTTTCTTGAAGGCAGTTGCCAGATCGTCGCTCTGCTGGATAGAAAAGTCGTCGAGCTTAACTGTGCCAAGGGCGATGTGGCCCGTTGGCAGGTCCATATACTTGCTAGCCGACAGATTGAATTCCGGCTTCTTGACGAAGCCTCTCAGTTTTTTCTTGAACACAGGGAAAGAGGGCCAGAACTGTGCGTAGCCCTTCACAAGGATATACGATCCATCGGGAATCCGACAGTCATGCTTATATGTCAGACTATCGCCGTCACGCAGTTCGAGCGTGAGGCATCTGAAATGATACGCCGGTATCGTCAGTATGCCATGCGTGCACGAGTGGTTCTCGTATTTACGCTTGAGGTTCATCTTTATCATACGTATTCCTCCCTATTAAAATATAAATATGTGTCCGCCATGCTCGTTCATCGCTTCATGGCGGATCTCTTTCGACATCTGAGAGTTGGATCTAAAACTCAATGCTCTTGAAACATTCGGTGCCCCGTACTTCTCGACGAGCGCCTTCCTGCCGTTGGGGTTAATGACTATCTTTTCCATCTGAAATCTTATTTTAATTGTTATCCTGTCTATCATTTCGGAGGCAAAGATACGGTATTTTTTCATACCCTGAAACCGATTGGAAATATTCCGATCGGGTTTGGAAAACAAAAAAGAGGTTCCGTTCTTGGAACCTCTTATATAATAATTGTTTTGGCCTTGTCTCTCTCTACCCTCAACTTGTCATAATAGCCTGAATGTTGGAAATTCCATCCGATCTCTTGGAAAGGTGCCAGCAGGAAATGTTCGGTTTTTGGCCGGGGGAGTTCAGGACGATTAACAAATCTGATATCTTGTTTGTCTTTTAGTAGCTCTGCAAAATTGGTATACTTCTCTTTTTGGGCATAGATATTAAAGTTTCTAGTACCTATTTTAGGAATACCGGCAAATACCTTTTGGTTTAGATAATCGCAAAATGCCGAATTACTATTTCTCTCAAGAATCTTGATATAATTGAAGTAGTAATGTGTGAGCAAGAAAAAATCATAAAGATTGAGATCCACCTTGCAGATATTGCATTTTTTTGCGCCATGAAAGAGTTTATCCACGATGTTTAAGATACAATCAGCCAGCTCGTCCTCATCAACCAAGCGATAGAAGAGACTACTATGGGGTGGCTTACCTCCTCCGCCTCCATCATCTCCACCGCCATCTCCGCCTCCGCCGCCACCGGTTTTGGCATCATTGCGACTCTCTATAATCATGTCATTCAATTGTAAGCGAGCCTCGTCTAAGTTCTCCTTAAGTTTAGCAAGATCTTTCTCCCGAACAATATCCTGCACATCCTGAGATTCTATTCTCACCTTGTATTTTCTAAGAAAAACAGCATGACGATGTTTTGTATAAGAGTTGAATCTCTTATACTTCTTTTTTTGGCCTGCCTTTGCAGCATTAGCTCTCTTTTTCATTTTTGGACACATACGCAAATAGATTTTTTGCAAATATACGAAAATAGTTTGTAAAGAACAACGGATTTTGGAAGATTAACAGATTTCGGTCAAAAATAAAGGCAAAAAGTGGAAGAACTCTTCGCACACATTGCATTGAATTAGAACACAAACGGAATCCAATCTTAACACGCACCATTTTTTTACTTAACTGAAAAATCGAAAACTCTTAACACGCAACGCGACGAACCTTAACACCGAAGAAAAAACAGTTAACTGAAAAATTAAATTCTCTTAACTAAAAAAACAAAAACACTTAACTGAAAAATTTTTTTTACTTAACTGAAAAATATTTTATGGCAAAGATTTATTTTAAAATTTGTTAAGAGCAAAAATATAACCTGTTAAGGCTTCTTTTCTTGCATGTTAAGGAAAAAATCTGAACTGCTACTGATAATAATAAAAAACAGTGCCCTCCTGAAAAACAGTCAGAAGCTCGAGAACGGTTTCGTCTCTTATGAGAATCCTTGGAAGTAATTCCAACATAAACGTCACACCGTGCCAGGTTCTTTGTGATGGTAGATATTAAAAAGAGGATGTGCCAATGTGACACAACCTCTTTATTATTTTATGTATTTCCCGATGGCAGCCATGATCTGCTGATAGGTCGCCTTCGGACAATATTGCTCATTGTCGATGAAGTCGTTATGCCCACCCTTCGGCACGATGATCTTCTGAACATTGGGGTTCGTCGGGTCGGGAATGGCGCATCCGGTCCAGGGGTCGTTCTCGCCATAGACGAAAATCATCTTCTTGGTGGTGTTCGGCAGGAAGTTGGTGATGAAGTCCTTGGTCATTGCGTCGCTGTAGCGTGCTGCATAGGTGGGATAGTCCTTATAGAGCATGCCTTCGTCATTGTTAAGGATATAGTCCATCGTCGTCAGTCCCAAATAGGGCTGCAGATCGTCGAAATACATCCGGTAATGACCCAGTTCCAACATGGCCTGAATATAGTAAGCCCAACCCAGATCTTCTTTTCTGAGTTTCAGCATCTCAGCCTCTGTTTTCGCACGGGTAGTCGCCTTCGGATGCTCCTGTATATATTTTACCAGTTCCGTCCAATTCTTCTCAATGAAGAATTTCGTGAACTCGAGCGTGGATTTATCTGTTGGATCTGGGATATAGTCCTTCCACATGTCGATTGGGATGTTTGCCAACTTATCGAAGAGATTTGCGCGGCTGAAATTAATAAAGTATGCAATAATCGTAGCGACAATCTGGTCTTCGGTGTACTCCGCATCCTCCATCTCTTTGATAGTGCCTTTATATTCCTCCTTATACTTGGCCACGAGATAGTCGCTCAGATCCGACTTGCTGACGATGTATCTGTCGATGGCCAACAGTTTCTCTCTTATCGATGGCAAAGTAGTCAGGGTTTTCTCGATCATAAATTGGCCAATTCTGGGATCGGCGACGCCCTCACAGAAGGGCGCGCAGAAGGGCACGTAGAGATTCATGTCGTTATAGCCTTTCTTCTCGTTGTAGTAGGCATAGAGTGCAGCAGAGCGATACCGCTCTTGCTGGTTCCTGTGGCGAGCCACTGGCCGTTTAAATATCCGCTGCCCTTGAGGGCCGTCACGATGGCGTGGTAGTCTTCAGAAGCTTGCATGGAGCTGAGGTAGTTGAACTCCAGGTTTTCGAAGGGCTCAGGGAGCGATGAATCGAAGTAGCGATACTCCATCTCAATATGGTTGCCGTTGAGGACAGAGGCGAGTGTCGCCGGTATTAAATCATCGGCCTTGGCTGCCGTATTATAGCCCTGCGTGTGTAACACATTGACTGCGTCCTTGCCTTCATATCTGAGCACCACGCGCTGTTTGAACGTACCCTTGGTGGCATCAGTGTGGTCTACCTGCTGCTCGAAATAGAAGTAGTAGTAGGTCTTCTGGGTAGGATTCGTTTCCGTTGCAGTGGTCTTCTGTACGGTGACGTCGCTCACGCCGGGAATCTTCGCCAGCCATTGTTCTACTGTCAATTCACTACTTTCCTGTGGCACTTCAGGGTTTACAGGGTTATCATCGTCTTAGAAACACGATGTCAATACAAGACCGCTTGAAAGGATGGCGATCCACATCCATAGTCTCATAGTTTTCATTTCTATACTAATTCTATTTTCTAACTCTCTTCTGTCCGTTCTCAATCACAATGCCCTTAGAGGTATTGTCGGCAGGGGTTCCGTCGATATGGTAAATGCGTGCAGTACCCTCGGGCTGCATGGATCTGGTGGTGCTGGAAACACTTGTAGAGCCACCTGTCTTCTCCTTGAACTCGGCTCGGGCCTTGGCCAACTGGTCGATGAAGCGCTCGTGACTGCGAATCAGCTGATAGAGTACGGAGCCGGCCATGCGGCCTGCATCCACATCGCTCTGCCAATGATAGCCTGCAATGACACGGCTCTGGCCGAACTCATAGCCACGGGCGAGCAGCTTCTCCATCGCCTCGTTAGACTGGCTGATATCGGAAAGCAGCAGCGCCGAAGTCCAGAAGAACACGGTATGTCCTGAGGGATATGACCCTTCATTACGATGTTTCTCCTCCTTCTCAGGAATAAGCGTCCCCTCGTCGTAATAGGCATAGGGTCGCTGGCGGTTGAACTTGGCCTTTGCTCCGGAATAGATGCTATCGCACGAGGCGAGCACATCCTGGAGGACGGCGTAAATGGCAGGAGTATCGTCCTTCGAAATCTCCAAGCCAAAGAGAGGGCTGTAGGCATCGATGGCGGTCTGCATGCTATAGACGGCATCGTTCTGAGCCTGAGCAGCACGGGCCTCATCCTGGCGCATCAGCTTGCCCCAGAGGTGCTGCGACTGGTCGGCCACAAAACGGGCTGACTCAAATGCGGGGAAAGGTGGCAGGATCTTGGTCATGTCGGGCAGTTCTGCCTTAGTGAAATACGCGTGTCCGTTCTTTTCGTCGCCTGCTGCGAAAACATGGGTGACACAGCTGAACGCCAATGCAACTGTCAATATCATTACCTTTTTCATATCATTCCATTTTAAACTTGACCCACTTATTCATCCGTATCCTGACGCATGCCTTTGGTGAAGTCAAAGTCGTCGGCATCCTCGTTGACAGCATTCTGCTCTTCGAGATAATTGGCATAAGCTTCCTCAATCTCGTTCTGCTTTTTATCCAGCAGGTCCTCAATGTTGTCGAGGTACTCATTGCGCAGATCCTTGACGGCATCCGAGGCTTCATTGAGCCTGTCGGGATCAGAGGCGAAGAGCTCTCCAAAATCCGTAATCTGACTGGCACAGAGCGTTTCCATACGTGCCTTGCATTCGTCGTGGAGGCCCTTAGTGGCTTCCATCAAGAAATCACGACGATCCTTATCGACCTTAGGCATCTCGTAGACGAGATACTGGGTATCGGGATTCTCGGAATCCATCTGCTCGATGGAAGGCTTGAACTCCGGATGGGCGGAGAGAACACCATCATTGATTTCATCCAGGCTGTTAGTCATCTTTGGCAGGATCTGGAAATGGAAGTCATCGGGGGTCGCCACGTCGGCCACCTGCTCGATATCCTGGTCCTCGCCGTTGATCTTGATCGTAACAGGAAGCAAAGCCGTCGGATCAGCCTTGACACACAGGTTATGATAGCGATAGTTCAGCAGATACTGGTAACCTGCCAATTGCTTCTCCAAATTTTCTAATACGGTTGATACTAAAGTATTCATATTGTTACTGCTTGTTTTCTAATCGTTACACTTTATGAATTAAACGCCCATACCGTCGCTGATGTTCGGTGAATTGAACGACGACTTGGCTTTGAGGTTATCAAACTCTCCCTTCGGAGCCTTGACAGTACCTTTGACATCGGCATCGGCACCAATCGTTGTCTCGCAGGTGATCTCAGCCTTGTCTGCGCTGACAGTTGCCTTGCCGTCGGTAAGTTTCACCTCAGCCTTAGCCTCACCTTGCTGGGCATCGAGGAGCTTGTCGGCCTGAAGCTTGATCTCCTCGCTCAGAGCTTCGATGGACTTGCTCTTGATCTCCTTCGACTTGGCTCCGATGTTCATCTTCTCTGCTACGAGCAGCATCGTACCGCCCTCAGCGAGCTTGTCGTCGCTGCGTTTCTCCTTCTCGACATCCATCGACTTGACAGCGATGTCCTTGGCGTTGACAGCGATGCTGCCAGTTGCCTTGCCTTCAGTATCGGTAGCCGAGAGGTCTATCTTCTCCGTGCGTACTGCGAAGCTGCTACCTGCCGCGAGGGCCGTCTCCTTGTTCTCGCTTCCGTTGAGCTCGCTCTCCGTAGCCTGAAGGGCAAAAGTCTTCGAGTTGATGATGACATCGCCCTCGGCCTTGTACTTGGCCTTAGTCAGCTTACCCTGCTCATCGACTTCAACATCGGAAGAGTTGACGGTAGACACCTCTATCTTCTTAGAACGGAGCTTGATGTTACTGTCGTCAGTAAGGCCCTTCTCCTTATACTTCTTATCGGCTACCTCATAATCTACGGACTCGAGGGTGATATTCTTCGACTTGACAACAAAGTCGCCCTCAGCCTTGTACTCGGCCTTGGTCAGCTGGTCGTTTTCATCGCGCTCCACGCCAGCTGTACTTGTGGTTTCGACGGTGACAGTACGCATATTGATGTCGAGACGGTTGTCCTTCAGCAGTGAGCCTTTCTCGTCTAACGGGCCTGCCACCTTCACAGTCTGGGCCTCGATGCTGATACCTGCCGCAGGATTGGTGCGGATATGGCCATCATCATCGACAGAGCACATGTTGATCTTCTCACTGGAGATATTAACAGAGGTGTTGGTGGAGTCCTTGGCAAACTGTTCTTTGCCGATCTTAGCCACCTCGTCTTTCTTGCGTTTGAAGTAAGTGGTGAGACGGGCGTTCTCAGCCTGCATAGACAGGGCGTTGGAATAGCTGTAAAGAGCCAGTGTAAGGTCGGTAGAGAGCAACTCGATCTCGTCGTTCAGCTCGTCAAGGTCGGCATAGGTGGTACGGATGTCGCGCTCGCCCTTGGCAATCTTCTCTTTCTCTGCCAGCAGCTTGTCGAGGTTCTCGCGTATCGACTTGAACGACTTGCCGAGCTGTTTTACCTCATTGTCAATATACGCCTTGCCGGACTCGAGCTTCATGAGCTCATTGTCGTATACCTGGGTGCGGTTTTCCTTAGAGGTAACGGCACTGATATCGACGGCATGGTCGGACTTGATGCGGATGCCGCCACCACCGACAAGGCTTGGGGCTGGGAAAGCTCCGTTCTTTTCGGCCATATCGCTCTGGATGGTGATGTTGCCGGCCTGGCTCACAATCTGGGACAGGCTGCTGACAACATGCTCATTACCATCCACACCGGGATTCTCACCAGTCTGTCGGATGATAGGCGCCCGCATGTTCAGCTGACCAGCATCACCCGCTCCTTCGAGGTTGACATTATTACTGCGGATGATGACCTTAGAACCGCCTTTCGAGTTGAGCACTCCACCCAGGTTCACATCGCCGATGATAATCTCCGGGGCTGACAGCACGATGCGATTGTCATCGTGGATGATATGTCCCTGCTTCTGATTATATCTGTCGACCTTCAGGTCGTAAATCTCTTCCTTGAGCTTATGAATGGCTTCGAGGACACCTTTCTTGAAGTCGTCGTTTGCCAGACTATCCAGCTTATCCTCCCATCTCTTGAATACTGAATCTGCCATAAATACTATAAACTATAAACCCTAAACTATAAACTCTAAACTTTAAACTCTAAATCACACACCTTTGATTGTACCCCTGAGTGAATCCTCGTTGGAGAGGGCCGCATGCGACCACTTCTGTATCTTCTCACCTTCGAGGCAGTAGGTGGCACTACCGCTGTCGGAGAAGATGATCTTTCCGCTCTGATCATTCCACACCTGACGATCCCAGCCGAAGTAAGGCGCACTGTTATTGTATATTGCTTTATGAGCCTTCTTGAAACCGATAATCTTCTCAGTCCACTTAAGGATGCTCTTCCAGCGCTTCTTTGCCCTGGTCATACCTGGACCGAGAGAAGCTATGTTGCTCCACTCTTCCATGACGAATTCGTCAGTGATATCCTCACTCTTATCGAAGCACAGCTCGAAGAACTTACCATATACAGGAGGGGCTCCAGCGGGGGCACCTTCTACCTCTATCTTGTTGTGATCGTTTTTCAACATCTCAATAAGGAAGAAAGCTACCATCGTGCGCTTGATGAGCAGAGAGTTGGTAAAGACATCGTACTTATCGTATTCTGCCTTTTTACCTAAGAAATGTTCTGTCGGAGCGCCAGTGTTACTTGCGAAACGCGCCTTCCAGCGATTGAGGAAGACGGTCAGCTGGGCAGTATTATCGCCATAGATCACTTTCTTGAAAGCATTATCAATCCATGTCGTATTTTCACCCTCTTCCCTATTCTTGTCCTTGTCCTCACTCAGTACAGCCTTGTTGACAGCCTTGATGGTATCAGCATCCATGATATTGAGGAACTCACGCGTCTTCTTCTGGAGATTCCATACAGCCTCAGCATAGGCATCGGCAGCGGGAACCAAATACTGAAACACCTCGAGTTTAGTGGTGAGGGTTTTCTCTTTGGTTTCAATCCTATAGCCCTCGCCCTTCAGATTTTCCTTCTTGATAAAGCTGTTGTAGTCAATGCTGCCTTTCTTCTTGTTCTCCAAGTCGGCAAACTTAAACTCGTTGTCACCCAGTTTGAAAGCCTCTTCCATGACTTTCGGCTGATCTTGAGAATCCCATATCATCTTCAGCTTACTTTCGTATTCAGCCTGCTTCTTGATGGCATCGCGCTTCAGCTCTACATATTCATCGCAGAACTGGCCCACCTTCTTCTGAATCTGCTTGATAAAGGCTGATGTCTTAGCGTAGAACAGCTGCTTATCGGCATCACCTTCAAACTTCTTGAACTTCTGCCAGTTCTCGCTATAACGCTCCATGCTGACCTGAGCCTTACCCTTGCCGGCCTCGAGCATCAGGTAGTTCTTCGACTTGATGCAGAGCGTGCCTTCGATCGGACGGAGGAATACATCTGCCAGACTGCGGAGGAGCTTCACATCGATCATCGCGATGCCCTTTGTCAACTTATCATTAACAGCATCGATAGCACCGTCTCTAAAGCCCTTGGCAAATTCTAAACCGATATCGGCAGCACCACTACCAAACTTACCCCAGAAGCCTGGCTCGTGAACCTTTTTGCCTCCTGGCGTAGGACTGCCTGCACGCTGGACATTCGTTCCAGAGGTCAGCTTCAGGTTGTTGCCCGCCGAGATAGTCACGTTCTTGCCGACAATGTTGATGTCGCCATTAGGTGATATGATGTTGATACCCGTAAAGGCATTGACAGACACATTGCCGAAGGGCGAACTGATGCTGACACTACGTTTTGTAGATGACATGGTGACATCGAACATGCCAAACTCATCGGAGAACGAAATGCCACCGCAGAGCTTTCGTGCATCGCCCTCCATCACGAAGTTGGGAACCAGTTTAGGAGCGTATGACTGCAGATTCACAAAGAACGGGAAGAGCTGCTTTGCCAAACCCTTGTCGTCGTAGGCGACATCGAATGACATCTTCTGTCCGCTTGGCGACTTGATGGTCATGACGCCTCCCGGATCTATGTTCTCCTTAGAATAGAGACTGCCCGACACAAAGGGGCGCTCCACATTCTCACCGTCGAAATTGACAAGCACCTCATCGCCCACCTGCGGACGGAAATAGACTCCACCCTCAAAGGTTGCCATAGGCGCAGCTACACGAACCCAAGGGGAAGCGACTGCTGCCAGCTTTTCCTTCCATTTGATTTTGAAAGCATCAACCTCTTTCTCGGCGCTCTTCACTTCTTTCTGGGCTTTCTCGGACTTCTCTTTTGCCTCACTCAGATTCTTCTCTGTGGCGGGAATCTCTTTGTTATTCTTGTCATCGATGGCTGCCTTCATTATGTCGCTTGGCGTTCCTGCATTCTTATCGCCGCACTTGGTACGGATATCCTTGAGGGCCAGATTCAGCGACTTATCCTCGTCTGTGGCCTTATTTTCTTTTTCCAGGGCATCGAGTTTATCGATCTTCTTGTCAATCAGCTTCTTCTGGCTTTCGGCATCGGAAACCGTCTTCAACTCATCCAGCAGATGCTGCATACTCCTGGTGTTCTGCTTCAACGTGCTGAGCAGCTTGGCAAAGGAATCTCTATTGTTATCAGCCGTCTTTGCCTCTTCCTTCTTCTTCTCCTTATTAGCCTTGGCTTCGGCGAACTGTTTCTTGGTGAGAGGATCGTCGAGGGCCTGCCAGGGGAAAGCAATACGCACACGTCCCTGACACTTCGGGTCGCCATTGTCGACGATGAAGGCAGTCTGAGGGCCAGACCTCCTGACAACGGGCATATTGATAACCGGTGGCACAACCTCATCATTGTCCATCAAGGGGATGGCGAAGATCTGCTGTAACTGATGGCCCTCGATGGGCTTGCCGGAATTCTCGTCCTCATATTTATGATAGGTGAGGCTCTTCTCCTTGCCGTTGGCAAACTGGGATATCTGGATAACGACGTACTTGCCGGTCAGCTTTTCGATGGTGACGACGTCGCCCAACGAGACGGGAATAACATTGGTACCCATATTCACGCAGACAATCTTCTTCTGCTGTTCTTCCTGAAGATTCCTGATCTTCGAATAGTAAGCGAGCTCTACCCAGCCATCCTTGTTAACAGGTGCAAACTGGATATATCGCGTGCCGTCGCAATGCTGCTTATCAGCAGCGTGCTTGGTGATCCATTTCTCGTTACCTTTACTATTACCCGAGAGATTAGCTGGGATAGCTTCCAGATTACGTTTGATGTAGGTCGTGATAAGATCTTTGGCAATAGCCTTGGGGGCTTCATCATAGTGCTCCGTGTTGCTAACGACTGCTGAGAATACGTCAAGCACCGCTGTGGTAAGACCTGTCTTCAAATTTCCCGCACCTATAATACGGGTGTGGCTGGTGAACTTGTCCTTCACCATTGGGAAGATATAGTCGTCGTGGGACAGGGCAGAATCATAAGTATAGTCTGTTCCAAGGATATCTTTAGGAAAGCCGTTTTCATCCTTATCTATTGCTTCGTCATTGAACTCAGGCTCCTCGCTACCTTTAACGCTGTCGCGATGGAAGGCCTTGATGGTCAGTGGTGCCTGAGAAATGTTCTGATAGGTAATCGAAGCATAGTTCTTGATAGTAACGGAATCCTTCTTTTCCGGCATACCCAGCACAAGCTTACCATGCTCGAAGAACAAGAATTCTCCACAACGATTGGCAGTACGAGCCATGAAGTCGTAGAACGACTCGTTGTACTGCACCAGATAGGGCTGGATAAACTCAGAATAGCTCGTCATACCTGACTGCGTATATTTCAGGTGCTGCAGATTTTCTGTATAAACAGGTACAAGGGCATTCTTAAAGCCGAAAATCTTGTTTTCCGTCGACAGGATATCTGCACCCAACTTCTTGACTACATAGGCCTTGCTGTACTTATTAAGCGTCATCAGCTTGTCTGCGCTGTAGATCTTGAGTTTGACGAACAACTGTGTCGTAGCCAGGTCTCTGACCACCTGCGGGCAGATCTCGTGAACATAGTAGTTCTGGGCGATGACGATGTCCTCAGATTTTTCATTAGGACATTCGCTCAAGGTTACGAACCGCTGCAAGAGAATACTCTTCAGTTCGTTCTGTGTGAGAATCGTACTGTTCTCCGCTGTTGAGTTTTGCAGCATGAAATGTAGTTCAGCATTAATCTCATTGGGCTGATAGATCTTACGATCAAACTGCACCCCGTTGAGCGTGATACTGTACTTAGCATTCTGATGCTCAAAAACCGTGTCACCCAGCTGAGTAACCTTCAGTTCTGGAAGATCCTTGGCAGGGTCTTCAATGTTGTTCAAAAAGGTCAGCTTATAAATAAGCCCCTTTACCGTTAATGCATCTACATTATCCATAACTATATTTATTATACTTATTTTCTACTCATTTTGCGCTGCAAAGGTACGGCAAAATCAACAGCGCCACAAGAAAACCTGAAAGAATTCGCCCGCCTTATTGCGACATGCTCCTATACCTGCGACAAATACCGCATACCCGGTATTATTTCTGTCGCGGACAGGACTTCATTCCTTTCTCATCTCTATTATCTTTGATTTGTTCTATCGGGTGCAAAGATACGAAAAAAAAAAATAAAGTAGTAAACAAATAAACCTAAAATAACACAAAAAATCGGCACTGCGCGAGGCAATACCGATTTCCTATGTAGAACGAGATATAACTATACCTTGATTTCAACCTCAACACCGCTGGGGAGCTCGAGCTTCATCAGAGCGTCAACGGTCTTAGCTGTAGAGCTATAGATTTGCGTATTCTTTCACCGTATCGAAGGCCTAATCAATCTCTTCATCGGACTCGTAACCGCCCATCTCACGGATAGCGTTTTTGAGCATGGTGTATTGCTGATAGAGGTTATTGACAGCCTCCTCGCCCTGAGTGTAATCGTGCATAGGCGATTTGAGGAAGAACGAGAGGAAGCGCTGGATGCCGAAACGGCCTGCACGGGCAGCAAGATCGCTGAGCAGGCAGAGGTCGAGACACAATGGGGCTGCAAGAATACTGTCGCGGCAAAGGAAGTTGATCTTGATCTGCATGGGATAGCCCATCCATCCGAAGATGTCGATGTTATCCCAACCTTCCTTGTTGTCATTGCGTGGGGGATAGTAATTAATACGAACCTTATGATAATACTGGGTGTCCTCATCGTTGCCATGACCATAGAGGTCAGGCTGCACATCGGGTTTAAGGATAGTTTCAAGGGTTGAGAGTTTGCTGACCTCCTTGGTGCGGAAATTGGCGGGCTCGTCGAGTACCAGTCCATCACGGTTACCAAGGATATTGGTAGAGAACCATCCACTCAAACCAAGACAACGGGTACCGATAATCGGGGCGAAACCAGACTTAACGAGTGTCT
>JAEEGH010009050.1_pt1 | contig 23326 bp, 23 predicted proteins | sample 9134181 | NCBI WGS metagenome assembly JAEEGH01 (sample SAMN16246544, study PRJNA631951) | gut metagenome | biome: gut microbiome; feature: rumen; material: DP-attached | host: Bos | place: Iran: Karaj | collected 2018-10
CGGTCATCATACCGTCAGTGACGACGCCCGAGCGGATGCCGAACACGCCCCAGAGGAAAGCGGCCGCATAGACGGAAAGGAAGCCTAGCCCCATGAAGCTGCGGGCCACAGCATTGTAGTTCGTGCGCTGGATGGTGGCATCCCGCACATCCTTCTGCAGCCAGCCCAGCCGCTGAAGCACCTTCTCGGTACCGATCAGGGTGAGCACGACTATCCTATTCAGCAGGTTTTCCTGCATGTAGGCCTGGATCTCGCTGTCCCCCGCGCGGATCCGGGCGGTGAGGCGGCGCAGCGTGCGGAAGAAGAGCCGGCTGCCCAGCACGGCGGCCAGCATCAGGATGATCAGGATCCAGGAGAGGTTGGGGGAGAGGGTGAGCAGGAAGAGGGAGGCGGCCACCAGCTGGCAAAGGGTGACGATCGCGCCCGGCAGGCGGGAGCAGAGCAGCTCCACCACCACGCGGATGTCCTCTTCCAGGCGGTTGACCGTGTCTCCGCTGTGGAAGGCTTCCCGGCCGGTCCAGACGCTCCGCAGCACATGGCTGAAGGTCTGGTGCCGGAATTGATTCTGTGCCGTTACCGTAATGTAGCTCTCCCACCAGGAGCTGGCTACGGTAGAAAGAATCTGCGCGAGCAGGATGGCGGCCATGATGGCGATGCTCTCGCCCAGCGGGGCCGCCAGCGTTCCGGTGGCGATATCCACCAGCCGCTTGCAGATCCAGACAAAAGCCAGCGAAGCGGCAATCCGCACCAGACCAATCGCCACGCCGACGGCGACAGGCCCTCGCAGCGGGCGCGCCATCGTGCGCAGTCCTTTGAGACAGGTGCGGAAACTCTTCATAGGTTATTCGTCAAGCAGTTCGGCTTTGCGCCAGTTTTCTACCAGCGTGGCGGCGTCGGCGGCAGCCGTGGCCTCGTCCACCTCGTAGTTGTCGCAGAGCAGCCGGGTGATGGTGTCGGTGGTGAACTCCTTGCCGGAGAGCTCCTTCCAGAGGAAGGCGGCCGTGCCGTTGAGGGAGATCATTTTATTGAAGTTGACTTGCGCGATGCCTTCGCCCACCACGATGAACTCGCGGCCGAGCGGGCGCAATTTGAATCCTTCTTTCAGTTTCATATCAGGCGGTTTTATAAATTCTGCGGTAGATGAAGAGCAGGTAGCGGCGCACGGGGCGCAACCACTGCCAGAGGCGGGCTTTGCCGGGTTTACGGCGCTTCCCGCCGGGGCGGATATAGGCAATCGCGGTGCCGAGCACATCGGCCGTGGTGCAGGCCTCCGTACCGCGGATGTTGCCATCGCCCATCAGGGTGAGCCGCTCCCCCTCGATGGCCCGCACGCGGTGGAGCACATACCGTCCCGGTGCAATCTGCGCCAGGACGACATCGCCCTTTTCCACCTGCGGCAGTTTGCGGAGCTGTACGCTGTCGCACTCGTTCCGGAGGAAGGGAAGCATGCTGTTGCCTTTGACGGAAAGCTCCACGTCCCGCCCCTCCGCGAGCAGCGCACCCGCTTCCGCGAGCAGGATCTCGTTGGGCAGGATGCGTTTCTCCATCAGCGGGCGATTGTGTCGTGGCAGAGCCGGGCTGCAGCCGCATCGGGCAGGCAGTCCAGTACATAGCAGGGGATATCGAGCGCCACCTTTTCAATGGAGGCGTGCATGCCATCGCCGATCTCGGGGATGGCCCTCAGGCCGGAACAGGAAGGATAGACCGTTGCGTAGGCCTCGAAGAGGCTGCAGCGGCGGATCCGGTTCTCCGGATACTGGTTGAGGCGGACAATTCCACCCACCGGGGCATCGAGGTTGCGGTAGCAGGGGGTCTTGCCGCTCCACGGGGAGCCATAAACCCGCACGGTACCGTCATCCCCGATTCGGATGATGGGATTGTCGTCGTTGAGCAGTTCGCTGCCCGGGATGTGGTCCAGCCACAGGCGGGAGTGGGTGCTCTTGCCAGTGCCGCTCTTGCCGAGGAACAGGTAGCCGCGGCCCCCGTTCAGAATCACGGAAGCATGCAGTTCCAGTGTGACGAGCGGTGCGGTGCGGAAGGCGTAGAGCAGCATCAGCGCATTGTTGATGGCAAACTCGCCGACGGCCTCCGCACTGGCGGTGGCCAGCTGGGCGCGGGAGAAGTCCGCAGATACGGTCATCCGCGCGCAAATGTTCATCGACTGCAGCGGCGCCATCTCGAAGATCCACGCGATGTTGCGCGGATCCTCGGGATTGCCGTTTCGGTAGATTTCAATGCGGGGCTGGTCGGGATCCTCGGCCTTTTCCGTATAGACGGGAATCTTGACCACGGGATCCATCCGCTCCACATATTCCAGTTCGAACAGCGCCTTGTCGCCGGGTTCGGTAAGGAAAGGGGCGTAATTGCCCAGTCTTCCCCACAGGGGGGATCCGTCCGCCAGGGTAAGGGCGAAACGGTGTCCGGCGACAAGGTACTGTTGCGTCATGGTCTTAAGCGGATTAGTCGTCAGATTCAACTTCACCGCCGACCACAGTGATGGCCTTGTTGTAGTCAGTCTCCTTGCGCGGGATAATCCAGGTCCAGCGGTTAGCTGCCGTCGGGCCGATGATCTTTGCGAAGGAAGCGTGGAAGCTACCGCCGTTGGCCAGGCTCTTGCGGGAGATGGTACCGCGCCAGCGCTTCATGTCAAACCAGTCGAGACCTTCGCCCCAGAGGTCGAAAGCACGGTAGGTCTTGACCTCCTCCCACAGTTTGCTGCCCGTCAGCGAGCAGGTATAGGAAGGATTGCGCTCCGCATTGACTTCCTCGAGCAGGGCCTGGATCTTCGCGTCGTTGCCACCCTGGAAGTAGAGGGCCTCCATCTCGATGTAGTACATCTCGGCGGCACGCATGACGCAGACACAGCCGACTGCCGGCAGTTTGGCTGCCTGGAACTTGAACTGCATGTAGATGTAGATCGAGGAGATCAGCTGGCCGGTGTTCTTGTCGATATAGAGCTTGTGGCCATACTCCTGTTTAGCACGCTGCGCGAGCGGGCCCACGCTGCGGCCGGTGGTCGGATAGTAGAGCACGTCGATCTCACCCGGTTTCGGTTCAAGGTAAGCCTTCTTGCGGACGTCCGTAGCGGGGATCTTGTCGTAGAGCTCCTTGCTGATGGCAGAAGGATAGGTCACCGTGTTGGAGGTGGTACCGTTGCTGCCCATGTATGCATAGAAGTTGTTGGTACCGACATTCTCGTCCGGAGCGTCGTAGGTACCCCAAATCCACTCCTGGTTGGCCTTGTTGAAGCCGCTCTCCATATACTCGGTATTGGACATCAGCGGATAGTTGGCGCGGGCCAGGCGGGCAAAGTTGGCGATGTCTGCCCAGCGGGATTCCGGGTCGCCGGTGAAGGCGTAGGTCAGGGCTGCACGGGCGTAGATGGCGTATGCCACATCGATGTTGGGCTTGTAGTACTCTTCCCGGCCGCGGTCGATACCGCAGGACTTATAGTAGGCAATCGCCTGATCGAGGTCGGCATAGACGCGGTCACGCACCTCGCGCAGGTATGCGCAGGGGATGTCGCCCGTGGAGGTGTCCAGACGGAGCGGAACGCCCTGGATGGCACCGTAGACGTTGGTCATGGTCTGGGTATTTCCGCTGGAATCCTTGTACTTGTAGTCGCCGCGGGAATCCTGCCATCTCCAGCAGTAGAGCTCGCTCAGACGGAAGAACGACCAGGCGCGGAAGGTGAGGGCCTGAGCCTTGATGAACTGCTTCTCCTCATCGGGGCCTTCAGCGGCGTCCACGTGTTCGAGGATCCGGTTGGCGTTGTTGATGAGTTTGTAGTAGTAGAACCAGGGATAGATATCATAGCTGTTGTCCACCAGCAGGTGATAGGTCTGGTTCATCAGATAGGCCAGACCGGTACGGTTGCACTTCTGGAAGTACTGGCCCGGGTAGTTGCCGTAGTAGAGCATGATGGTCGCCTCGCCGTTCTGGCCGGCGCTGGCATAGCTCGTGGTCTGCAGGCGGCAGAGTCCGTTGATGGCCATGGCGGTCGTCTTGGTTGTTTTGAAGACGTCGTCCTCCAGGATGGTATTCTCGGGATAAGTTTCCAGATAATCCTTGCTGCAGGCGCAGAGGAAAAGGATTCCTGCGAACAGTGCGAAATATTTGATACTCTTTTTCATGATGCGCCTCCTTAGAATTTAATGCTGAGATCCAGTGTGACGATTCGCGGTGCCACGAACACGTGTCCGTGGTAACCGGTGAGAGACTGCTGCGGGTTCATACCCCGGCGGGCGCTGAAGGTCAGCAGGTTTTCGCCGGTGATGCTGCAGTTGACACCGCGGACGCCGTTCAGCTTGCGGATGGCCTTCTTGGAGAGGGCGTAGCTCAGCTTGGCGTTCTTGATGATGAAGTAATCGGAAGGGGTCAGCCAGTGCGTGGAGTTCGCGTTGCTGTTACCCGTGTAGTAGGAGCTGTTGAGCGGGGTTACGCCGGAGACTGCGATCCGGTCCGGGGAATCCTCGGTCATCCCGTCCGGGATGCCGGCCCATGCCTTTTCCTTCAGGTCGCGGTGGAACTGGTGCATCGAGATGGAGGAGTTGCCCATCAGGCTCTGGTAAGCCGCATCGTAAGTGTAGCCGCCGAGCGAATAGGTGAAGAGCGAGGAGAGGGTCCACTGCTTGTAGCTCAGGGAAGCCGTCACGCTGCCGAAGATGCGCGGGTGCGCGTCGTACTTGTAGGAACGCGCTGCGTATGCGTAATGGTAGCAGTACGGTTCGCCGTTGATGATGGTGTAGGTCTTCGGGAAGAGGTTCGTGACATTGCCATAGTCATCATATACCGGGGTACCGTAGAGCACCTCGCCGTCAGCGGCTTTGTTGTCGGTGATGCAGTAGTCGGCCAGGTTCGGACGGTAGAGGGAACGGCCGTTCATCTGGTCGATACCCACCCAGTCATAGGTGTAGTAGGAGTAAAGCGGGTGGCCTTCCTGGATACGCTGGATAGCCCTGCCGCCCACATAGTTGATGATACCGTCCTCGTTGCCCTTCGGCAGGTGGGTCACGGTATTCTTCATGATGGTGGCGTTGGCGCCGATGTTCAGTTTCCACTTGCGGTGCTTGATGACGTCCACGTCGGTCTCGATCTCGATACCGCGGTTGTCCACGTCGCCCAGGTTCTTGACGATCACCGATTCGGTGGCGCTGGTGGAGGTGGCACCTGCGGAGAGCGGGTTGTACACTTTGAAGAGCAGGTCCTTGTTGACGCGGTCGAAGTACTCGACGTTGAGGTTCCAGCGCTTGAACAGACGGGCCTCGAAGCCGACACCCCAGGACTGTCCGGTCTCCCACTTCAGGTCGGGGTTGCCGATCTGGGAGAAGTAGAGAGCGGGTTCGTTCGCGTTCTGCGAAATGGTGTAGAGGTTGTAGCCGGAGAAGTATCCCGCTGCGGCGTCGTTACCCACTTCACCGTAGTCGGCGCGGATCTTCAGGGAGTTGATCCATTTGACCTTGCGCATGAACTTTTCGCGGGTGACCACCCAGTTGGCACCGACGGACCAGAAGTTACCCCAGCGGGCGCCGTCAGCAAAACGGGAGGAACCGTCCCGACGGAAGGAACCCTCCAGGTTGTACTTGTCGAGGTAGGCGTAACGGACGCGGCCCAGGTAGCTCTCGGTCCGATAGAGGACGTTGTAGCTCGTCAGGGACTCGATTTCCGTAAAGTTGACCAGCGACTGGACATCCGGGTAGATCTCGTTGTTCTTCTTGCCGTAGCTGTAGTCGCGGTTGTAGTCGTAGGTCTCGTGGGCGACCAGCGCACTGACGGTGTGGCTGCCGAACTGGTGTGCCCAGCGCAGTTGCTGCTGGAAGGTCAGTTTCGTGTAGGCATTCTCCGTGCGGGTTGCGGCACCGATACCGCGGTTGGCACCGAGCAGCGAGCTGTAGTAGCGCTTCTGGGTGTTGTCGCGGAGGTTGAGGTTGGCCTTGACCGTGAAGGTGAAATCCTTCCAGTAGAGGTCCACGTATGCGGTACCCTGCAGGATGATACGCTTGGAGTTGTTGGAGTTGACGATGTTCTCCCAGATGACGTTGCGGTCCTCGAACTGGAGACGGGTGTTCTGCACGTAGCCGTCCTTGTCGGTGAAATAACCGATATTGTACTGCTTGTTGCCATTGGCGTCGAGAACATATTCACCGGTTTCCAGGTCGTGGATGTGGACCGGATAGACCGGGGTGACCATGCGGCAGACGTAGGTGTAGTTGGTGTAACTCTCGTCGCTACCGTCGGAGTGGTTGGTGTTGAGGTAGCTTCCGTAGAGGTTCAGGCCGGTCTTGATCCACTTGAAGGGTTTGGTGTTGACCACGGCACGGGCCGTCAGACGGGAATAGTCAGCGTTGACCACGTAGCCCTGCTCGTCGAGATAACCCAGCGAGAAGTAGTAGTCGCTCTTGTCGGCACCGCCCTGGCCGCGGAAGTTGTATTCCTGACGCCAGCCAATCCGGTAAGCCTCCTTGAACCAGTCAAGGTCGTCCAGATAGCCGTCGCGGATCTTCACGCCCTCTGCCAGTTTACCCTGGGAGGTGAAGAGCTTGTCGTCGTCCGCGTTGTAGATATTGTGCTTGACACGGTCCAGGATCAGGTAGTTGCTGGCGTAAACGCCGGCGGCCGTTGCATCGTAACCGTTGCCGATATACTGGTTCTTCATGTTGAGCCACTCGGCTTCCATCCACTCGTCCGGGGTCAGCACATCATACTCTTTCTGACCGCGGGCGTAGATACCCTGGCGGATGTCGAGACGCATCTGGACCTTCTCGTTGGGGGTACCCTGCTTGGTGGTGATGAGCACGACACCGTTGGAAGCGCGGTTACCGTAGAGGGCTGCCGAAGCGGCATCCTTCAGGACGGAAACGCTCTCGATGTCGGCCGGGTTCAGTTCGGCGCTGTCGCCGTCATAGGGAACGCCGTCCACCACGTACAGCGGGGAGGCGTCGCCGTTGACGGTACCGATACCGCGGATACGGATGGTCGGGCTCTCACCCGGTGCGCCATAGGTGCTGTTCACCTGGACGCCGGCCACCGTACCTTCGAGGGCGGAGGTGACGTCGGAAGTGATTCGGTTCTCAATCTTTTCGGCGCTGACCGAGGCCACGGCGCCGGTCAGGCTGGATTTTTTGGCTGCGCCATACGCGATGGTGACGACAGCCTCTTCCAAAAGTTCCGTGGAGGGCTTCATGCGGACCGTAATTTCCGGCCGGATGGCAACCTCCTCCGACTGCATGCCGATAAAGGAAACGACGAGCATCTTGGCGTCCTTCGGAATGCCCGAGAGGACGAACTTTCCATCGATGTCGGTCGTCGTACCTACACCGGGCGCATCCTTGACCAGCACGGATGCGCCGATAACCGGCGTCCCGTCATCTTCGAAGACGACGGTACCCTTCACCTTGGTAACCTGGCCGTAGGCGAGGCCTGCAAAGGTGAAAAGACAAGTCAGCAGAAGAAAGAATCTTTTCATGAGGGTTGGTTATTGGTTATTGTTTGTTGGTTATTTGGTTTCAGTTCGGGGCGTTTACACGCCGAAAACCTGCATCAGTTTATAAATCAGTCCGGAAACGACAATCGTGGCCGGGATGGTAAGGACCCACGCCCAGACAATCCGCTTGGCGGTGACCCACTTGACGCTCTTGACGCCCTTGGTCAGGCCTGTACCGATGATGGCGCCCGTCACGGTGTGGGTGGTGGAGACCGGAATACCGAGAGCGGCGGTGATGATCAGCGTCAGGGAACCCGCCGTTTCGGAGCAGAAGCCGGTGACCGGGGTCACCTTGGTCAGTCCGCCGCCGAGGGTCTTGATGACCTTCCAGCCGCCGATGATGGTGCCCAGCGAGATCAAGGCGTAGGAGAGGATAATCAGCCAGTAGGGGACGAACTGTCCGTCGCCGACGTTGTAGAGCACCTGCAGCAGGCCGTTGTCGGGGTTCTGCGCCAGGGCTGCGGAGAGCAGGATGGCGATGATACCCATCGTCTTCTGGCCGTCGTTGAGGCCGAAGCTGAAGGAAAAGACGGCGGAGGAGAGGAGCTGCAGCCGGCGGAAGGTTTTTTCCGTGCGGCGAAGTTTGGTGTTGCGCAGCGCCCACATGAAGAAGCAGTGCATGAAGAAGCCCAGCACCATGCCGATCAGCGGGGAGAGTACGATAAAGAGCAGGATCTGGCCGATGCCGCTCAGGATGAGGAACTCTCCGCCGAATCCGAACCAGACCGGGCCGATCAGGCCGCCGATCAGGGCGTGCGAAGCGGAGATCGGGAGGCCGAACTGCGTGCAGATCCAGGTCCAGAGCACGGCACCGAGCAGGGCGGCGAGAATCACGAAGTGGTCAATGACGCTCTCCTGCACGATTCCGCGGCCCATCGTCTCGGCGACATGCGGAGCCACGAAGAAGAAGACAAAGCAGGAGGCGAAAATCCAGAAACCGGCCCACCAGACCGCTTTCTTGGGGCTGAGTGCCCGCGTAGCCACGACCGTCGCGATGGCGTTCGCGGCGTCGTTCATGCCGTTCATGTAACTGAAGGCAAGTGCGATAAGGGTGGCTATGATGACGACGGCAATCACGGATTAACCCATTTTAACGAGAATCGTGCGGATGGTTTCGGACACGTCCTTGCCTTCGTCGCAGGTTTCCTCGAGCGTCTGGATGATATTTTTCTTCTTGACCAGTTCGATGAAATCGACATTTCCCTTGAACAGATCGCTCATGTAGGCGGTAAAGATGTCGTCTGCACTGTGCTCCGTTTCCTGGATGGCGTCGCAGAGACGGCCGATTTCGCCGAGATCCCGGCGCATGGTCTCGAACTTCGCGGTGATTTCATCCATCAGTTCGGCATCGCGGAGAATCATCAGGGCCATTTCGGTCAGTTTCTCGTCCGTGCCTACGGGCTGGTAGATGGCGAACTTCTTGGCCGATTCACGGATTCCGTCCAGGAACGTATCCAGGTCCTGGGCCAGCTGGTGGACGTCCTCCCGGTCGAACGGGGTGTTGTAGGCGTCAATCAGTTTTTCGATGATGTGGTCGGTAAAGGTGTCGCCGGCGGTCTCGCATTCCTTGATGCGGTTGGCGAGCATCTGGCGGTTGACGGGATCGGCTTCGCGGGTCAGGTCAACCAGCAAATGGGCGGCCTTGACAATGTTTCCGGTTGTCTGAATAAAGAGGGGGAAAAAGGTTTTCTCCTTGACGACAAACAGTTGTAGGAACTTGTCCAGTTTCATCTGACGCAAGTTAGGGTATAATATGCGCCAAAGATAACAAAAAATCAGATGCGTTCTGCAAGCAGAACGACTTCTTCAGCGAAATGTTTCCAGGTAGCGGTGCGCTTGAAAGCGGCGATGGCAGCCCGGCATCCGGCCTCTTTCCCGTCGAAGTAGTCGCGGATGGCCTCGGCGATGGCCTCCGGCGAAGCGCCGCGGGCCATCACGCCCACGCCCGTCTCTCCGATGCTCTCGGGCAGACCGCCCACCGGCGTGGCGGCCAGCGGCAGGTCAAAGTGGAGGGAGATGGCGGTGATGCCGCTCTGGGTGGCGCTGCGGTAGGGCAGCACGCACAGGTCGGCGGCCGAGAAGAAGAGAGGCACCTCTTCGTCGCCGATATAGCGGTTCTGCAGGTGGATGCGGGGATGGCCGGCGGCCAGCTGTTCATAGCGGTCAAAACTGCCGTAGCACTCGCCGGCGGCCACCAGCTGGTAGTTTTCATCCAGGTGCTGCATCGCTTCAATCAGCAGGTCGAGCCCCTTGTAGTCCCGGATCAGGCCGAAGTAGAGCAGCGTCCGGAGGCCGGGATCGAGCCCGAGCGCCTGCTGCGCCGCGGTGCGGTCCATCCGGCTCCCGAAGTGGTCGTAGAGGGGGTGGGGCACCAGGGAGAAGGGCTTTTCCGGGGTGAGCGACTGCATGTCTGCGAGTACGGAGCGGCTCATGGCGATACAGCCGGAGACCGAGCGCAGGAACCAGCGCGAAAAGGGTTTGTCAAAGAAGCGGGCTTCGTGCGGAATGACATTGTCCAGCACGGCGACGACCTTGATGCCGCGCCGGCGCAGCCGTCGTGCCACGCAGCCCAGCGAAGGGGCCAGGTAGCTCATCCAGTATTTCATCACCACCACGTCCGGCTTCCAGGCGGCGATGCGCCGGGCGGTCCGGCCCCAGGAGAGGGGATTTGCGGTGTTGAGAAGGGCTTCGCTTTCAATCACTTTCGCCTTGTCCCCTTCGGTGACGTACTGCGTCTTGCCGGGGAAAAGGATCTTCGGATACTGGCAGGTAAAGGTGAAAGCCTTGACCGTATGCCCCGCCTGCTGCGCCGCCTCATAGAGGTTGGCGTTGAACTGGGCGATGCCGCCGCGGAAAGGGTAAAATGTTGAAAGGAAAGCGATTCGCATAGCTATCAAAGGTTGGCGATCCATTCATCTGCAAGTTCCCGGAGACCATATTCCGGGCCGACCTTCACGCCGGTGAGGCCACAGTTCGCAGCGAATTCCATGTCGGTGGGTTTGTCGCCCACCATCAGGCTGCGCTGGGGGTCTATCATCGGAAAATCCTCCAGGGCATCCAGGTACATGCCGTTATTGGGTTTGCGCCGGGGATCGGATTCGTCCAGTCCGGTGCTGAAATAGATCTTGTCGATATGGCCGCCCGCCGCCTCGATCCGGGTCAGCATGTAGCGGTGGACCCGTTCCAGATCCTCGAGGGTCATCACTCCTTTGGTCACACCCCGCTGATTGGTCACCACCAGGGTGCGGGCAAAGAGGGGCTGCAGCCGGGCGATAGCCTCGAGGGCCCCCGGGATGAAAAGCATCTCCTCGGGCCGCTTGACATAGTCTGACTCCAGTTCCACGTCGATCACGCCGTCGCGATCCAGGAAGAGGGTGTCGTAACGCTTGTGGGCGCCCAGGAAGAAGTCGGCCTGCGCCCGCTCGTAGTCTTCCGGCACGCCGATATCCAGGAAGTAGCCGTCGCTGACAAAGCCTGCCAGAGCGGCCGTATCAACCTGTTTCTCAAACCAGTCGCGTTCGAGGGAGAACTTCTCCGGCATGGCGGTAAGGGCGTCGCGTTCAAGCAGATACACGCCGCCGTTGATCAGGCCCTCTGCGCAGGGGGCCTTCTCGTGGAAAGCGGTGATGGTGCGGCCGTCTTCCGCCAGCGAAACCGTGCCGTAGCGGTCGAAATCCCGCATCGGCTTGAGGGCCAGCGTAGCCTTGGCCCCGCTTTCGCAGTGGGCCTCCAGCATTTCACGGAACGAAAGGTCAAAATAGGTATCGCCGTTGATCGCGAAAACCTGCTCTTCCCGTGCATGGGCGAGTGCAAGACGCACGGCGCCGCCGGTGCCCAGCGGTTCGCGCTCCACGATGCAGTCAATCTTGGCCCGGGAGGCGCGCTGCGTGGCAAAGGCCTGCACCGCATCGCTCCCATAGCCCAGCGAAAGGAGGATATGGTCGAATCCGCATAGTTCCAGATTGTCGAGCAGCCACGCCAGAAACGGGCGTCCGGCTACCGGAGCGAGGGTTTTGGGAAGCGTTCCCACCACGCCCCGCAGGCGCGTGCCCAAGCCGCCGGAGAGTACGATGCACTCCATGGATCAGTTGCCGAAAATGGCACTTTCGACCTGTTCGCAGAGGATGTGGCCGAGGGTGATGTGGGCTTCCTGAATGCGCGGCGTATCGGTGGAGGGAACCGCCAGCAGGTGATCTGCCAGTGCGGCCAGCGCGCCGCCGCCCTCGCCGGTGAAGGCCACGGTGGCGATGCCCTTGGCGCGGCACACCTCGAAGGCCTTGACAATATTGACGGAGTTGCCGGAGGTGGAGAGACCCACCAGGACGTCCCCCTTGCGGCCGATTCCGGAAATCAGGCGGGAATAGACGATATCGTAGTTGAAGTCGTTCGAGACCGCCGTCAGGTAGGAGGTGTTGCAGTGGAGCGCCTCGGCGGGCAGGCAGTCCCGGTCAATCAGATACTTGCCGGAGAACTCGGCGGCCAGATGCTGCGCATCGGCCGCACTACCGCCGTTGCCGCAGAACCAGACCTTGCAGCCGGCGCGGAAGCAGGCCTCGATCACCGAAGCGGCCCGGCTCAGTTCCCCGAGCAGCGCCTCGTCGGAGAGGATGTTCGAAATCAGTTCGCCGTGGCTCTCCAGCCGCGATTTGAGCAGTGCTATACGGTCCATGTGGTCAGGCCCTCCTTGCAGAATTCAAAATCGTAAACCTGTCCGATACCCAGCTTTTCAAGTGCCTGTACCACCGCGTAGCGGGTATTTCCCGGACAGTGAAAAAACATAAATCCGCCGCCGCCCGCACCGGAAATCTTGCCTCCGGTGGCGCCGGCTTGCATGGCAGTATCGTAGATGCGGTCGATAAAGTCGTTGGAGATTTCGGCCGCCATCTTTTTCTTGTTGATCCAGCTGACATTCAGCGCATCGCCCAGCGATTCGAGATCGCCCCGCAGCAGGCAGTCCTTGATGCGGAAGGCCTCCGCCTTGACGCGGTGCATGGCCTCCACGGAGTCGCTTTTGCGTTCGCGTACGTTGGCCATCTGCTCCTCGATGATGCGGGCTGATTCGCGGCGCTTGTCGGTGTAGAGCAGCACAGTGTTCATGGCCCATTCGTTGAGAATGGCCTCGGGCAGGGTCAGGGGATTCACCACCACCCGCTCGCCGTCCCGGAACTCCATGAAGTTCACGCCGCCGAAGGTGGCGGCATACTGGTCCTGGCGGCCGCCGGCCATGCCGAGGTCGATCCGCTCGATCTCATAGGCCAGCCGGGCAATATCGTAGCGGCCCAGCGGCAGGTGCAGCCACTCCACAAAGGCGCCGAGGATGGCCACCACGAGGGTGGAGGAGGTGCCCAGGCCGCTCCCGGAGGGGACATCCAGCTGGGTGGTCAGCTCCAGGGAGAGGGGTTTCCCGCCGCAGAAACGAGCCACGACGGCATTGTAAACGCCGCACTGCAGCTCCAGCCCCTTGACGGATTCGAGGTGTGCGGCTGCCGGCAGTTCCGCGCAGAGCCCTTCGTTGACATGGATCAGCCGTACCTGTCCGTCCTCCGTGGGACGGAGCGTGGCGTGGGCGAACCGGTTGATGGTCACGTTGAGGATGGCACCGCCGTAGAGGTCGGCGTAGGGCGACACGTCCGTGCCGCCGCCGGCGATACCCAGTCTGAAAGGCGCTTTGCTTCTGCAGATCATAATCCACAAATATAGGAAAAATCCCTTACTGCGCCAAACAGAGGGCGGTCAGCGCCTCCACCACGGGCGGAACCCGCAGGGCGAAGCAGGTATCGTGGCGTCCTCCGGCCGCGAGCGGGCGCATCTCCCGCACCGCGAAATTGAAGGTTTCCTGCGGCCGGGCGATCGTGGCGGTGGGTTTGACCGCCACCCGGAAGACGATGGGGTTGCCGTTGGAGATGCCGCCGTTGATGCCCCCCGCCCCGTTGGTGGCGGTCCGGCCGGTGGCATCGATAAAGCGGTCGTTGTGCTCCGAGCCCCGCTTGCGGGCGGCTGCGAATCCGTCGCCGAATTCGATGCCCCGGATGCCGGGAATCGAGAACATGGCGTGCGAAAGGAGTGATTCCAGGGAGTCGAAGAAGGGCTCGCCGAGCCCGACGGGCACATCGGAGCAGATGCATTCCACGATACCTCCGAGCGAATCGCCGTCGGCCTTGGCCTGCTCCAGGGCGGCCGTGACGCCCGCCTCGTCGGTGGCGGGAATGCCGCCGACCTCGATCAGCCGCGCTTCCACGCGGATCGGGGCGATCATCCGTTTGGCGAGCACGCCTGCCGCCACCAGGGGCAGGGTCATGCGCCCCGAGAAGATGCCGCCGCCGGAGGTTGCCGCCTCCACGCCGTACTTGACGGCCGCCGTGAAATCGGCATGGCCCGGACGCGGATGAAACTTGAAGGATTCATAATCCTGCGGGCGGATATCCTGGTTGTCAAAGGTGATGGTCAGCGGTTGTCCGGAAGTGACGAAACTTCCGTCCTTGCATGCCAGCATGCCGCCGGAGAAGTGGGGAATGTCGGCCTCCCGCCGCGCCGTGGTGCCGGGGGCACCGCTGCGTCGCCGGGCCAGATCGGGCTCGAAATCATCAGGATGCAGGTCGATTCCGGCCGGCAGCCCTTCCAGGGTGACGCCCACCGTGGGTTCATGCGAAGCGCCGAAGAGGGTAACCCGCAGCCCCTGCGGTCCGCCGAAGGTATTGTGCAGTGCGCTCATTTTCGTTTTCTTCCCAATAGTTTATCCAGCTCTTCCGGGAACTCCGGCCAGGATTTTCCGGCGCAGGCGAGGTCGTCGATATGCACCTTCCGGCGCGACATACCGTCCGCCACGGCCAGCGCCATGGCCAGCCGGTGGTCGCCGTGCGAGGAACAGTGTCCGCCGCGCAGCAGCAGCGAGGGGGAGCCTTCGATATAGAGTTTGCCATCTTCCGCGATAAAGAGGTCGGCCCCGATGGCGCGGAACTCCTCCACAAAGGTCCTGGCCCGGTCGCTCTCCTTGTTGCGGAGCCGCTCCAGGCCGCTGATGCAGCTTTCGCCGCCTGCCCGGAGGGCCAGGATGATCAGTGCGCCGAGCAGGTCGGGGGTGTCCGTGATGTCGTAGTCAAAGGGGACGGTGAGTCCCTTGCGGATGTTGATGTCGCCGTTTTCGTAGCGAACGAGGTCGCTGTTCTGCTCCACCAGCAGGTCGTACATCTCGGCGTCGGGCTGCAGGGAATTGATGTTCAGCCCGTGCAGCGTCACGTCGCCCATCGCGGCGCCGGCGGCCAGCATCAGCGCCGCAGCGCTCCAGTCGGCTTCGCAGGCCAGTCCGACCACCGGGCGCACCCGCTGTCCCGTGCCAAAGAAATAAGTCCGCTCGTCCAGGTCGTCCTGCTCTTCCGGGAAATCGGGCACCTCCAGGCCAAAGTAGCCCATCACCTCGCAGGTCAGATCGAGATAGAAGCGACTCGTGAGGTGGTGGATGCGCAGGAAGGTGGGCAGCTGGTTGCGGGTGGGGCAGAGCGAGAGGGCAATCAGCAATCCGGAAATCATCTGGCTGCCGTGCTTGCCGTTGATGGGCGTCAGCGGCGAAGGGCGCAGCGTGCCGGAGACCGTCAGCGGCAGGAAGCCGGTCCGCTCGCCTTCCACCTTCAGCCCGAAGTGTTCCAGCATCGTCTTGTAGGGGCAGACGCGCCGCCGGAGCAGCGACTTTTCCCCGGTGATGGTGACCGGTCTCCGCGCCAGTCCCGCCAGCGGAATGCAGAGACGCGCCAGCAGGGCGGATTCTCCCACAAAGAGGGTGTCATCTTTGAGAATGAGGCCCTGGCGCTGGATATCCTGGTGACCGGTGATGATGAGCGTATCGCCTTCGCGCTGCACCTCGGCCCCCAACTGTTCGGCTACATGCAGGGCCGCCTCGCTGTCGTAGCAGGGGGTGTAGCGGTAGAGCCGCGTGGTGCCGGTGCAGAGCGCGGCCAGGATAATGGCGCGCTGCGCGAAACTCTTGGAGGCGGGCAGCCGCATCACGTCGCCCTGCAGGGGAATGTCCTCCTCCTCCCAGAAGTCAAAGACGGTGTACTGGCCCGGGGCGGTGCGGGTTTCGCGGCCCGGCGCCAGGTAGATGAAGGGCGCCCGGTGCTGCGTCACGGCTTCGATGCGGGTCTGCGCGCCGGCCTCGCCCATGGCGAAAGCCTCCAGCCGCCCCGCAGGAAAGTGCGGATAGAGCGAGAGAATCCGCCGGCAGTCTTCCGCATCTTCCGCCATCGTGACGATTTTCACGAGGTCCGCTCCCTCCTTGAAGGCCTCTTCTGCAATCTTGCGGAGGGCCGCCTCCTGGGGCGTACAGCTGAAATTATGATAGGAAAGGATAATCTTGCAGTCCTTGTTCAGCGCCAGCGAAATGAGCCAGCGGCGCGCGGGCTCCGGGAGCGAGAGGCTGATGTCCACGTAGTCCGCCCCGGCGAGGATGGCCAGCGAGAGCCGTTCCACCGCCACCGATTCGTTGAGCGAGGTGGGGTTCACGAAGGAGGCCATCAGTTTGACTTCGCGTTCGCAGGAGAAGAGTTCCTTGAACTGTTCCTCCTTCCAGTCGCACGGCTCCAGCCGGATCTCCACGACATCCTGCATGAAGCCCTGCGCCAATGCGCGGCAGTACTCGAAATCGTCCGAGCGGACGCTCAGGCAAAGCTGGCTCATCGCAGTTCCTCCGGTTTCAGGGGTTGGACCATCACGCGGCCGATGGCGACGGGCAGCACGAACCGTACGGCGCCTTCACGCGACTTTTTATCTTTGGCAACCGCCTCGATCAGCGCCTCCCGCGGAAGGGGGCTCTCTGTGGGGAGGCCGCAGGCGGTGAAATCGCGCTTGAGCCGCTCCACCAGTGCGGGTTCGGCCTCGCCCAGCCGCACGGCCGTTTCCGCAGCCAGGATGATTCCCATGACCACCGCATCCCCGTGCGTCACGGCACCCTGGGTACATTTTTCAATCGCATGGCCGAAGGTGTGCCCAAGGTTCAGCAGGTGGCGCGGCCCCTCGTCGAGAAAATCCTCCTCCACGAGGTTCGATTTGATCTCCACGGCCCGGCGGATGAGCGAGAGGCGCTCCGCCGCGCAGCGGGGCGCCGGAGCGCTGAAGTGCACCACGGCCCGCGCATAGGCGGCCGCATCGCACAGCAGGAAGGTCTTGAGCATCTCGGCGATGCCGCCCCGGTCGTCGGCTCCTTCAGCCAGCGGCGGGCAGATATAGATGAACTCGGGCGCGCGGAAGGTTCCAAGCATGTTCTTGTAGCCTTCGAGATTCACCCCGTTTTTGCCCCCGATGGCGGCATCCACCTGCGCAAGCAGGGTGGTGGGGACCAGCGCGCAGGCCACGCCCCGCATGTAGAGGGCGGAGAGCAGCCCCGTCAGGTCGGTGGTGGTGCCGCCGCCGATACCCACGAGCAGCGCGTCGCGGTCGGCTCCGGCTGCCAGCAACTTGGCTGCCAGCGCCTCCACGGTGGCCATCCGTTTGGCCATCTCGCCCGCCTCGATACGGAGGATGCGGTCCGGGCGGAAAATCCGCTCCAGACGCGGCTCTCGCACCTTGCTGTCCAGGATGGCGTATGCCTCGCGTCCCTGAAGCCGCTGTTCGAGCAGTTTCAGGTTGCCGGAGAGAAGGATGCTGTCGGGAAGAGCCATGGCGTTTATTTCAAGGAAGATGCAACGATATTGGAAACGGTCCGACGCAGCGGCGAAATACCGCCTTTGTCATAAGGATGGACGCGGTTTGTGAGAAGGATGACGGCCGTGCCGGTCTCGAAATCAAGCACCATCGAGGGTCCGGTGTAGCCGGTGTGGCAGAGCACTGTGTGCGGATTGAACACCTCGCCCTTGAGGCCGGAGGAGGTGCTTTCGGCATCCCACCCCAGGCTGCGGCCGTTCGGGGCGCGGAAGGTTGCGAGCCGCTCCACGGTGGTCTCCCCGAGGATCCGCTTTCCGCGGAAGGCACCGCCGCCGAGCAGGGCCTTGGCAAAACGGGCCAGGTCCTCCGCCGGGGCAAAGACTCCTGCGTTGCCGCTGTTCCCGTCGTTCACCAGTCGGGCGGTAGGGTCGTGCACCTCGCCCCGCAGGGGAAGCCCGTCTGCCTGGAGGGTGGTCGGCACAACCTTTGGCATCAGGTCGCTGCGGGTTGCCGCCGGGCTGTAGCAGGAGTGCTTCATGCCGAGGCGGTCAAAGACCTCCCGCTGCACATAATCGCAGAGCCGCTCCCTGGTGACGGTTTCGAGGATATGCTGCAAAGTAATGAAATTCAGGCAACTGTAGAGATATCCGTCGGCTCCCGGGCGGAACTTGCGCGGAAGCTCAGCGGCGATATACCGGATCAGACTGTCTGGCGAATGGGGGCCGAAACGCTCCAGGTAGGAGGCCACGTGAATCTCGGGCGGCAGCCCGGCGCTGTGCGTCAGCAGGTCGCCGATCCGGATATCTACCGCTTCTCCCGTTTCGGGGTCCACCCAGGGGGCGAAACCGGGAATGTATTGAGAAACCATGTCGTCCAAATGGATACGGTGCTTCTCCAGCAGCTGGAGAATGGCGGTCGTCGTCCCCACGCACTTGCTCACGCTGGCCAGGTCGAAGATGGCATCGGTCGTCATCGGGATGGTATCGGGCACCACCTGGCGGTTGCCGTAGGCCTTGAGATAGACGGTCCGTCCGCCGCGCACCACCGCCAGCACCGCCCCGGGAATCTGTCCCGAGTCGATGGCCGCTTCGATGGCCGCGTCGGCCTGCGCCATCTGCTGCAGGTCCAGTCCGCCCCGCCGCCCGCAGCCCGCAAGCAGCAACACCACCAGAGAAATAACGATAATTCGCTTCATACCCCAAAGGTAATAAAAAAACCGGCCGGAAGGCTTCACCCTCCGGCCGGCGGTTCAAATCCCTGATCCGGATTATTCGGCATCCTGACGGGGACGACGGTCACGGCCACCGCGACGCTCGCCGCCACGGCCGCCACGACGGCGTTCGCCGCCGCGCTCGCCACGGGGAGCTGCCTGGCTCTGTGCCGAGGTACCTGCATTCGGGGAGAGGTCGCGCTTGCCGTACACTTCACCGTTGCAAATCCAAACTTTGACGCCGAGCACGCCGACTTTGGTGTGAGCCTCTGCCAGTGCGTAGTCGATGTCTGCACGGATGGTGTGGAGCGGGGTACGACCCTCCTTGAACATCTCGCTGCGGGCCATTTCGGCGCCGCCGACGCGACCGCTGATCTGAATCTTGATGCCCTCAGCGCCCATACGCATGGTGGATGCGATGGCCATCTTGACGGCACGGCGATACGAGACGCGGCCCTCGAGCTGACGTGCGATGTTGTTGGCGACGATATTGGCGTCAACTTCCGGACGTTTCACCTCGAAGATGTTGATCTGGATGTCCTTTCCGCAGATCTTCTTCAATTCCTCTTTGATCTTGTCGACCTCCTGGCCGCCCTTGCCGATGATGACACCGGGACGTGCCGTGTGGACGGTCACCGTAATGACCTTGAGGGTACGCTCAATCACGATCTTCGAAAGCGATGCCTTCGCCAGACGTGCGTTGAGGTATTCGCGGATCTTGGCGTCTTCCAGAATCCGGGTGGGGTAGTCACCGTACCAGTTGGAGTCCCAACCGCGGATAATACCTACACGATTGCTGATAGGGTTGGTTTTCTGTCCCATATTACTTTGCCTCCTCTACTGGTTTGGTTTCTTCTTTGACAGGTTTCACGTCGAGAACGATGGTGACGTGGTTGGAACGCTTGCGGATGCGTGCTGCACGACCCTGCGGGGCGGTGCGGATGCGCTTCAGCATGCGGCCTTCGTCAACCATGATGGTCTTGACGATCACATTGCCGTTTTCAAGTTCCTTGCGGCGGTCTTCGTTCTTGGCTTCCCAGTTTGCGATGGCGCTGCGAAGGAGTTTCTCCAGGCGGACGGATGCCTCTTTCTTGGAATACTTGAGGATATCCAGCGCCTTGTTGACCTCGACACCGCGGATGATGTCAGCCACGAGGCGCATCTTCTGCGGGGAGGTAGGAACATCATTCAGCTTTGCGATAGCTGTCTGTTTCTTTATTTCTTTCAGCCTGTCGGCCATTTCTCTTTTACGTTTTCCCATTGTAATCTGCTTTTACTGTTAACGATTACCGGAATGGCCCTTGAAAGTACGGGTCGGAGCGAATTCGCCGAGCTTGTGGCCAACCATGTTCTCAGTCACATATACCGGAATGAATCTGTTTCCGTTGTGCACAGAGATGGTGTGACCTACGAAGTCAGGGGAAATCATGCTGGAACGGGACCAGGTCTTGATGGCCTCTTTGTTCATCTTGCCCTCGTTCATCGCGAGGACTTTCTTTTCCAGGCTGTCCTGAATGTAAGGACCTTTTCTAAGTGAACGACTCATAGTCTTGTAGATTTAATTCCGTTATTTGTGTCTTCTTTCGATGATGAACTTGTTCGAGTTCTTCTTCGGGTTACGGGTCTTGTAGCCCTTAGCAGGCAGACCCTTGCGGGAACGCGGGTGTCCGCCGGATGCGCGGCCTTCACCACCACCCATCGGGTGATCCACAGGGTTCATGACGACACCACGGTTGTGCGGGCGGCGTCCGAGCCAGCGGCGGCGACCAGCCTTACCATGAGACTCGAGGTTGTGGTCGGTATTCGACACGACACCGACGGTTGCGCGGCAGCTGACGAGCACCATGCGGGTCTCGCCCGAAGGGAGCCTCAGGACGGCGTGGTTGCCTTCACGTGCGGTGAGCTGTGCGTATGCGCCGGCGCTGCGTGCCATGACGGCACCTGCACCCGGGCGCAGTTCGATGTTGTGAACGAGGGTACCGAGCGGAATTTCTGCAAGCGGAAGCGTGTTGCCCACTTCGGGAGCGACACCGCTGCCGGAAGCGATCACCTGACCGACCTTAAGGCCGTTCGGGGCGATGATATAACGCTTCTCACCGTCAGCGTAAACAACGAGTGCGATGCGTGCGCTGCGGTTCGGGTCGTATTCGATGGTCTTGACCGTGGCGGTGTACTCATCCTTGTTGCGGAGGAAGTCGATCACGCGGTACATCTTCTTGTGGCCGCCGCCGATATAGCGGACGGTCATCTTGCCCTGGTTGTTGCGGCCACCGCTGCGGCGGCGGGGTTCGAGCAACGACTTCTCAGGGGTGGTGCAGGTAATCTCTTCGAAGGTGCTGATGACCTTGTTGCGGGTACCGGGAGTTACCGGTTTGAATTTACGTACTGCCATAGTCCTTAGATGTTGCTATAGAAATCAATCTTATCATCACCGGCCAGCGTCACGAACGCCTTCTTGTAGTGGTTCGTGCGGCCTGTCAGCATACCGGCTTTCGTGTAGCGGCTCTTGCGCTTGCCGTGGTAGTTAACGGTGTTGACGTCCTGAACGGAAACGCCGTACATCTGCTCGACTGCCTTCTTGATCTCGATCTTGTTGGCATCCTTGTCGACGATGAAACCGTAACGGTTCAACTTATCGCCTTGAACCGTCATTTTCTCAGTTACGATTGGCTTAATTAAAATTCCCATTGCTGTGCGGTTTATTTACGTCTGTCAGCGAGAATGTCCTGGACACCGTCAACCAGCACCAGGTGGTTTGCATGAAGCAGCACGTAGGTGTTGATCTCGTCAACAGTGATAACCTTGGCTTCCGGCAGGTTGCGAGACGATAAGTAAATGTTCTTGGAGTTTTCGGGAAGGATGACGAGGGTCTTGCGGCCGTTGACCTTGAGTGCGTCGAGGATCTTGATGAAATCCTTGGTGCAGGGCTTCTCCATGGAGAAGGGCTCGACCATCGTGATGGCGCCGTCCTTTGCCTTATAGGTAAGTGCGGAGAAACGGGCCAGCTGTTTCACCTTCTTGTTGAGTTTGAAGTCGTAATCGCGCGGGCGCGGACCGTGTGCGGTACCACCACCTACATAGATATTGGACTTGATGGAACCGTGGCGTGCGCCGCCGCCGCCCTTCTGGCGACCCATCTTCTTGGTGGAGTAGGCGACTTCGCTGCGGTCTTTGGTCTTGTGGGTACCCTGACGCTGTGCAGCGAGATACTGCTTCACATCGAGGTAAATAGCGTTGTCATTCGGTTCGATGGCGAAGATGTCATCAGCGAGCTCGGCCTGCTTGCCGGCTGCGGTACCGTCGATTTTGTAAACGTCGAGTTTCATAACGCTTAGTCCTCCACAATTACATAAGAACCTTTGGCTCCGGGGATGGAACCCTTGAGAATGAGAAGATTGTTTTCAGGGATGACCTTGATGACCTGCAGGTTGAAAACCTTGACGCGGTCGCCGCCCATGTGGCCGGCCATACGCATACCCTTGAAAACGCGGGAAGGCCAGGAGGATGCGCCCATGGAACCGGGGTGACGAAGTCTGTCATCCTGGCCGTGGGTCTGACCACCTACGCCCTGGAATCCGTGGCGTTTCACAACGCCCTGGAAACCTTTACCCTTGGATGTTCCGGTGACATCTACCCACTCGACACCTTCGGAAAGGTCTGCGAGGGTGATCACCTGGCCGAGCTTCAGCTCCATGGGGAAATCATTCTTGAATTCCACGAGCTTGCGCTTCGGCGTGGTTTCTGCCTTTTTGAAATGGCCCTGAAGGGGCTTGCTGGCGTGTTTTTCCTTGATATCGTCATAGGCAAGCTGTACAGCGGCATAACCATCTTTCTCTACTGTACGGATTTGCGTAACAACACACGGACCAGCCTCAATAACGGTGCACGGCAGATTTTTGCCGGCGGCATCGAAAACGGAAGTCATTCCGATTTTTTTTCCAATTAATCCAGGCATTGGGTTGTTAATTTGGTGTAAATAAATAAGTTAACATTTCCCTGCACTTTTTGCAGGGCTGCAAAGATACGCTTTAATTTCCAACTGACCAAATATTTCCGACTTTCCGTAGGAAACATTATCTTTGCCCAAAAGAACGAAACCTTCTGTGTCATGAATCGAAAACCGCTGTTGATCCTGGCGCTGCTTGCGCTGCTCTTTACCGGCTGCTCGTCGGCGCGCTATGTGTCGAAAACCCCGGCCTCCGTGGCGCAGCCCATCGCCCTGCTGGAGCCGATGAGCGAGATTTTCTTTGTTGAAAAGAACGGAACGGAGACGCTCGATATCGGCCTCTCCGAAACTTCCACGCAGATTCTTTCGGAGGCTTTGACATCGCTTCCGCTGCCGGTGGAGCAGCCCGACGGCTACCCCGTGGCTGAGGTGATCCCCGTGGACTACTCCGGGGATGACAATCCCTATGCCTGGCATGTCAGCGCCCTGGCCGGTGTCCGTCCAAAGGCCCTGAAAAATGCCGGCGTCCCCGATGAAATCACCCGTCTGCTGCGGAGTTACGGCTACCGCTACGGCATGCTGGTCTATCACACGGGATTTACGCGGGACCGTTCCAATTATGCGAAATCGGTGGCCACGGATGTCGGGCTGTCCATTGTGACCGGCGTGATTGCCGGGCTTCTTGGCGGCGGCGCCGTCTATACCGGCTATCACCTGCGTCACCTCTCCCGGATATTCATCATGATCGTGGACGTCGAGGCCAACGAGATTGTCTATTTCGCCAGTACCGCCAACATGGAAGAAGAGCGCAATCCGCTCAACGCCCCGCTCCAGAAGGAACGCGTCCTCCGTCTCCTGCGCAGGTTCAAATAAAAAACCGATCAATTCATCCCGCGTTCGCGCTTGATGGTTTCGTAGGCCTCCTGAATCTGTCGGAATTTGTCGGCGGCGGCCTTTTGGATGTCCGGGCCGAGGGTGGCGACCTTGTCGGGGTGGTTCTTCATCGCCATCCGGCGGTAGGCTCTCTTGACCTCATCGTCGGTGGCATCGGGCT
>JAEEGH010009053.1_pt1 | contig 23320 bp, 18 predicted proteins | sample 9134181 | NCBI WGS metagenome assembly JAEEGH01 (sample SAMN16246544, study PRJNA631951) | gut metagenome | biome: gut microbiome; feature: rumen; material: DP-attached | host: Bos | place: Iran: Karaj | collected 2018-10
TCACTGTTGTGAATGAAAATGGCGAACTGACTGATGACTGCATAGAGTTTATATGTGAATACGGACTGTGCTGGATTCACGTGAAAAGATACTGGTGTTCCTGCTTTAACTTTTTATGCAACTACAATCCTAAGGACGGTAGTATTGTTCCGAAGCGGCGCGCTGTAAATGCGAAATGGGAACAGGATGTATATGACAGCAAAATGTTTATGGATAAGATATCTGCATGCTTTCATGCAAATAATCAGATTTCATATCAGTTGCTTGATAATCCTGAACTTGATGTTGTTGCACTAAGAAAAGAAAAAGTTGAACCGCTGCTTGATGATTTGTTTAACACCGCTAGACCTATATACGAAGATGTAATCGCATGGAAGGACGAAAAGAAAAATAAAAAAGAAATCCCTGAAGGTAGAAGAACCTACAGTAAAAGATTCTGCGATGCAATAGAATATCTGATTAACAATGAGCAGTCTCTGAGAACTTTTATCAACAATAAAAACGGAGTAATGCATAACAACATGACCGAACAGAAGTTCAGACCTTTAGATATTCTTCGCAACAGTATGCTGAGCAACGAGACAGTCAAGGGTGCAGAAAATCTTGCGCTGATGTATTCCTTCTATCAGTCATGCAAACTACATGGCGTAAACTTTGAAGAATACATGAAAAAGGTGCTGGCTGTTATGACAATGAATATGGATAAAATCATTTTCGAAAAAAATAAAAATGGGACCATCACAGGTTTTAAGTCCCATACAATTTCGAACGAGGTTTTAGATGAACTCATGCCATGGAACGAAAATTTTGAAAAATAAAATTTCCCGATCATGAGGTCATTATGGAGCGTTTACATTTTGAGAAAATATTGTAACCTTGTAATAGAGGATATATAGGAAATTGTTATTCTTGCTTCTTACGTAGATCAGGAAAAACAGTTTGAAAAAGAGATTGCTATTGTGAGAGGGTGAACCTTAATGGGTTTTACGTCCCTTTTTATGGAAACGTCTTGGACAAGATATCTTAAGGGTAAAAGAGTGGTTGTAGTACACCCTTTTAAGGAATCTATCTTAACACAGAATGATAGCGAGAGATGTTATTCGAGAAGCCTGAGGTGCTTCCAAAGTTTAAATCCCTTTCAGTTGTCAAAACCGTACAATCAATAGCAGGGAATGGAACATCGAGCGGATTTGATACTCGGTTTGATGCCTTGGATTACATGAAATCCGAAGTTGATAAGTGCGAGTATGACGTCGCAATAATCAGGTGCGGAGCTTATGGTATGGATCTCGCAGCTCTCGTAAAGAGGACTCATCATATTGCTCTTCATATGGCTTGATGGACTAAAATTCTTTTGGGAATATATGGAAACAGATGGCTGAATGACCAGCCAAGGGTAAAACAATTTATAAACGAATATTAGATCAGACACGTCCGAAATCCCTGTGGGTGGGGTACAATCGAACGTGTTTGCTATTGGTAGTATTACATATTCGATTGAGAGGTTATCTGCTGCATGAAGCAAGTACATAAGCTAGGTATTTCTATTATTGTCCCTTTTTATTATGGCAATAAATATATAGATTCAATTTATCGGTGTGTCCAAAAAATATATGAAGAATTGGGCGACAGAACCATTCAATTGATAATTGTGAATGACAGTCCTGAAGTAAATGTGAATAAGCCGATGTTTTCATGTGACTATCAACTGAAGATCGTTAACAATGAGAAAAACTCTGGAATCCAGTATTCAAGAGTGAGAGGATTGGAATACGCAACTGAGGAATTGATTCAATATTTAGATCAGGATGATGAGTTGATTCCCGAAAAGTATGCTACACAAATAGATCTAATTGACGGTGTGGATATAGTAGTTGGAAACGGCGTTAATGTTGGAAGTAATCACAGAAAGATACTGTACAAGAATAAGAGAGAGATGGACATCCTTCTTACGGAATCAAATTTCATCAGAGGAAGAAATTTTATTAGATCTCCTGGACAATGCTTGATAAAGAAAAATGCGATTCCAGAATATTGGAAGAAGAATATAATGAAAAAAAATGGAGCCGATGATTGGTTCCTTTGGTTATTAATGTTAGACATGTCCTGCAAGCTTAGGGCAAATGAAACTGTCATTTATTTACATAATGAACAGGGAGAAGAAAATCTTTCAAAGAATTTGGAGAATATGCGTGCTTCGTCGTTGGAAATGTGTGATTTACTAGATCTTAATAAAGAATATAGCAGTGCTAAAGTAAAACAGCTTAGGCGTACATCTGAATATAGATATTTGTACTTGAGTAAAAGTAAGACTATAAGTAAGAATATAAAAGTTTTAGATTTATATGTTAGGAATATGGTTCTAATGGCAAGGAGAAGAACTATATCAAATGGCAAGCAGAAGAACTATATCATAAGAATGACGGAGAGCGTAATGATAAAAAAGTTGGTTCAGAAAATTCAAAAGATCGTTCTAAAGAGATACTGGAGAAAAATTAATCCTCATAACTTCACGACCCTTGGCACTCTGAGTAATAATGGATGCGTACAATTCATAAGAAGCGGGGGAATTGTTGTTGGAAAGAACACATATGGCAAAATTAACGTCAATTATACAGGTAATAGTAAGGAAAAACTAATTATAGGGAATAATTGTTCACTAGCAAATAAAAGCGATTTTCTCCTTGGCGGAGAACATGATTACAAGTGCATTACTACTTATCCATTCATATCGAAAATAGGTGGCTTGCCGACAGAAGTATTATCAAAGGGTCCTATTATTATTGATGATGATGTTTGGGTATGTGACCATACAATGATTTTATCAGGGGTCCATGTGGGGAAAGGGGCAGTAATTGCTGCCGGTAGTATCGTAACTAAAGATGTCCCTCCATATGCAATAGTAGCAGGTAATCCGGCAAAGGTGGTCAAGTATAGATTTTCTCAAGAGATTATTGCGAAGCTAATAAACGTAGACATAAGTCCTTCATATATTGGTGCAGAAACTGTTCAGGCACTACAAACACATGTTACTGAGAAAAATATTGATGAAATAATTCGTTCTCTAAAGTGAAACGAAATGGAGATTGAGCATGAATGCTAAATACAAGCAAAAAGATATACTTACAGCGATCATGCTGTTCTTTATCTTACGGCCATCTATATTGATGGTTATTCCGCACATGTACACAGTATTTAATGTTGTACTTCTTGGCGGTTTAATCATGATGTTTTTCAGAAATCATAAACATGTTAAACACAATAAGTTGTTTCTGTCTTTTACTGTATTGGAGTCTTTTATACTACTGATAACGATAATAAACAGTGGTTATTATCAAGGTGCCGTAAATAAGATGACAGAAACGTTATTATTGATTTGTCTGATATGCTCCTATGAAAATGACATGTTTCGGTTTATCAAAATCACATATCACGAGCTTGAAATACTTATATACCTAAATCTTATAACCTTAATATTAGTTCCAGAAGGATTGGTGCATATACAAATAGATGACTATTGGTATGGGACCGCAAACCAATGGGTGATAGGAGTCCCAAACACATTTATATATTGGTTATTTCCAATGGCTGTTATTTCGATTTTGCTTACATATTTGGACTATAAAAACAAGGTTAGATATTTTGCGAGTATGCTTGCCGTTATAGGAACGGAGATTATTAATGGATCAGGGACAGGAAAGATTATGATCATCCTCTATATTGCTATCATTTTCTTACCCTTGATTAAAAGATTTATTTCAACTAGGTCAATATTAATAGCTTCTGCGTTTGCATTTATTACAATTGTTATAACACGATCATATGAGATTCTTGCTCCTATCATCCAGAATTTCCTGCACAAAGAGATGACTCTAACAAACAGAGTATATATTTGGGACAATGTACTAAGAGAAATCGCTGAGAAACCTATCATCGGGAATGGTCTTCTTACGGGAGATGATATGATTCAGAGAATAGGAATGTTTTTAGGAGTTCTTCACGGTGGTTCTACACATGCGCATTGTCATTATCTGCAAATACTGTTTGAAGGTGGATTTATAGGGTTTGCCCTATTTGTAAACATTTATATTTTGCTTATAAAAAGAACGAGTAAAATCCGTGATAGCAAAGCTGTAAGGGCTGTTGTCGTGGGGCTTCTTGTGTTTTCAATAGGTGCGGTTGTTGAAGTGTTCGACTACGCGACAATGTATCTAGTATTTATGCTGGTTTACTTTGCACCAGAGATTTCGAGAATAGAACAAACAGTTACTGCTGTACAATTCGCAGTCCCTACAGGGCATAAAAATCGAACAATGCCTTACAAGGAAAGGTAACCCGGAGGTTCCATAACGGGAACTTCTTGAGTTGGTAAGAATTGTCCTTAAATTAAATCTAATTTTATTGACTATAAAAACATATCGTTATACCATAGCCATAAGTACCCTAAAAAAGGATTTGCTATGGCTAATACGAATAACAATGTTGATGCGGTAATAGAGAATATTTACAAAGATGTTCATCCATTTCTTAATGAACGTCAAAAAAGAATATTAGCCGGAAGTATTGCCGAAGCATGCGGTTTTGGCGGTATAAAAAAAGTTTGTGCCATAAGTGGACTTGATTACAAAACTGTTAAATCGGGAATTTCAGACAAAATAAATAAACCGGAACAATGGAACGAATATACTGATGAATACACTTCTGAAAACGGCATACGTCGTAAAGGAGCCGGCAGACCGGGGATAGAAAAGAAACATCCAGAAATTACAGAGAAAGTGAAATTTATTTTGGAAAACAATACCTTTGGAAATCCTGAGCAGGTACTTGTGTGGACAAATTTGAGTCTGCGGCAAATAGTTCAAGTTTTAGATAGTGAATACAATATCAAAACGAACAAAAACGTGATTTCGGATATTTTAGAAGAGCTTGGTTATAGCAAACAGGTTAACCAGAAGATGGAACAGGTTGGAAACCAACATCCGAACAGAGACGAACAGTTTAAGCACATAAATAACAAAGCTCAGGAATTCATAGCGGCCGGTCTACCTGTAATAAGCGTAGATACAAAGAAAAAGGAACTTATAGGTAATTTTAAAAATAACGGTCAGGAGTACCGTCCATGTAAGAATCCACGTAATGTATTGGATCATGATGTTCCATTGGAAGGAGGCAAGGTATCTCCATATGGAATATACGTCATAAATAACAATACAGCGTATGTAAACCTTGGAACAAGCTGTGATACGGGAGCCTTTGCAGTAGAGAGTATCCGTCGCTGGTGGAATATTGTTGGTAAAGCAACCTTCCCTAAAGCAGATAAACTGTATGTAAATTGCGATGGTGGCGGAAGCAATGGATCAAGGGTTAAACTATGGAAATATGCTCTAGCTCTTCTAGCTGATGAATTGGGTATTGAAATTCATGTTTCCCATTTTCCTCCTGGAACATCCAAGTGGAACAAAGTAGAACATAAACTCTTTTGCTATATTTCAAGAAATTGGCAGGGAAAACCTTTGATAGATATTGAGACTACAGTTAACCTGATCCGCTCAACAAAAACCAAACAAGGTTTGACGGTTCTGTGTGAGGTTGATGAGAATACGTATAGCAAAGGAGTAAAAATAGAGGATGATGTATTTGAAAAAATCAACCTCGAAAAAGATGCAAATCTTCCGAATTGGAATTACATAATTCGAGGTTTAAAAACTGGAACTAAATAAAGGACAGTTTTAAGAGTTAAAATAATAGTATTAGTAGTTTGGTTGTGAGGCTGAAACATGGTTGAAAAAAAACTATCATTGTGCATACCAACTAATGGGATAACTGAATGGGTATTGCCTGTTATTGAAAGTATATACACGCAGAATATTGATGAAGAGATTTATGAGATTGTGATTACTGATAATGGTACTAATGAAGAGTTTGAAACAGCAATCAGAGAGATCCAGAATGAGCACAATAATTTGATTTATAAGAAAACAGATGCCGTTATGTTTCAAAATCAAATTGAAGCGTTTAAAATTGCCACAGGAACGTATATTAAATTTGTCAATCATCGAATGAAACTAGTTGATGGTGCAATGAATCATTTAATAAGTTTCGTGAAGGAAAACGAAGAATCAGAACCAGTTACATTCTTCCTTAATGGGGTAAGAGTAGGAGAAAAAATATCTAGGATGGACTCTTTTGATCAATTCATATCGTATCTAGGATATTGGGTCTCGTGGTCTGGAGGCTTGGGTATATGGAAGAATCATTTTAACAAAATCGATATAAACAAGCAGTTTTCTGTTTCGTTTCCTCACTTTGACATGTTAGTCGCTATTCGGGATGCTGAAAATTATATGATAGATAATACAAAGATTTTTGAGAACATCAAAATAGATGAAAAGAAAAAAGGCTCATATAACTTGTTTAGGGCTTTTGGATATGAACTTGTCACGTTGATACAGAGCTTGTATGACGATGGAGATATCTTGATAGACACCTTTATTCATCTGAAGAAGGATATTTTAGAATTTGTTAGAATTTTATATTTTGATTATATAGTGCGCAGAAAAGAGTGTTCTTATGATTTAACAGATTATGAAAAATATATAAGTATTTATTTCTCGAAAGCAGAAATAATATTTGGTTTGCCCAAAGTATTTGCAAAGAAGATGATAAAACAATAACTGGGTGAAGTCGTAATGAAGTTTGATCGAATAATAAAAGCTACCAAGTTGCATTTAAAAGTGGCAAAGATATTTGGAATAAGGGCTGGTTATATAGACTTTAAACATAGATTGCTATTTAGAAACAATAGACGAGTTGAGAAAGAATACAATGATTATTTTATTGGAGTTATAGAAGAAGAATTTTCAGAAATAATCACGTCATATTCGCGTATGGATGTGAACATAAGCGAGCTAACCACTATCGATACGAATTCACCAATTTGGATTTTCTGGTGGCAGGGAATAGATGCAGCTCCCGAACTTGTTCGATGCTGTTACAAAAGCATTGTCGAAAACAGTGGAACTCACCCAGTGATTGTAATCGATAAAACAAATATAAGTATGTACGCTAGCATTTCCAATGAAATCAATTCATTGATGGAGAATGGGAAAATATCAATAACTTTTTACTCTGATATTTTAAGATGTAATTTGCTATACAATCATGGTGGGGTTTGGCTTGATTCTACTGTTCTAATGACAGGCAATATAAGTAAATGGATAGATCATAAAGTTTTCTATACCATTAAACATAATCAATTCAGTAACTACCACATTTGCGAGGGAAAATGGACGGGGTTTTGTCTGTCATCTGGGGAGCATAATCCCTTGTTTAAGTATATGTGTGATATGTTTGACGCTTTTTTGGAAAAGTACGATTTTGTACCAATGTATCTTCTAATTGATGTGTTTCTTTCAGTTGGACATAAAAATATTCCTTTTATTAAGCAAATGATAAGGGAAGTTCCAATCAATAATATTAAAGTGTTTGAACTGCAGGGGCTACTAAACCAACCAGAAGATATTGAAGAGATAAGTGATGTATTTGAAAATCAAGATTTTCACAAATTATCATACAAGAAACCTCTTGTAAAAGAGATTAATCATCACGAGACGCTATGGGGGTCGCTAGCGTTCAAATATAAATGAGTATCGAGTAAAAGGAAAATATGGAAAAAGAAAATAGAATTTTACTTAAGAATTCTATCGCATCAATAATAATAAAGGGTTTTGATTACTTAGTTGTATTCTTAACCACACCTTTATTACTAAGATGCCTGGGTGATTATAAATATGGTGTATATGCAACAACGTTGTCTATTATATCATGGATATATTATTTTGATTTCGGTGTTGGTAATGGGTTGCGTAATAAAATTACAGAGGCTTACGCAAAAAATGATTTAGACTCTGTTAAAAAGAACGTTTCAGTAGCATTTGTTTTAGTAGGTTTTCTCTCAACAATAATTATCATTATGGGATTAGTGTTTTGCTTTTTCACTGATCTTGAACAGCTACTTAATGCGAGTGTTGAAAATGAAAATCTAAATCAGATACTTTTTATTGCAATTGTTCTTGCAGCGGTGAATTTTTTGTTGTCGCTGTCAGGAAGTATCCTCCTAGCAATAAAGAAAACAGCATTAAATAATGCCTTTGCTGTTGTTGCAAAGTTACTATTCTTAGGATTCCTTGTCGTTCTAGTATTGGGTAAGATTGAACTGTTAGGTTATGTGGTTATTGCAGAGGGGATAGCTCAGCTATTAAAAAATATAATAGCAACTGTATATGTAGTTAGAACTGATAATAATCTTGTATTTTCTTTCAGTAAGGTGGACTTTTCATACTCGAAGGGTATTCTGGGGTTTGGTGTGCTGATTTTTATTATGCAGATTAGTGCATTGGTTCTGAATTCGACTGATAATCTTATCATTCAGAAGCTATTTAGTGCCGAAGAAGTTACACCTTACAATTTATGTTTCAAATACTATTCCATAATAAATGCATTATTTGCAGCAACAATTTCTCCTTTTTGGGCATCATACACTTCTGCGTACGTTGAAAAAAACAAAATATTTATTAAGAAAACGTTGAAAAAATCATGGCTCATGTATGTAGCAGTTTTGCTTATGTTAATAGTTATGACATTTATCTTCGAGCCTTTTATGCGGCTCTATCTTGGAAGGGAAGTTTCCTTTCCACTTGAACTAAAGTTCTTAATGGCATTGTACTTCGTTATCTTAATACTATCGCATACATTTTCAACGTTTATTCATGCCATCAGTAAGGTGAAGTTGACAACAGTTGCTTGTGTCATTAGTGCTGTACTTAATATTCCACTTTCTATATACTTCGCAACGACTGCTGGAATGGGAATTAATGGAGTGATATTGGGATCAATCATATGTATTGCAATTACCACGGTCACATATATTTATGTCACGTTTATTGAACTAAAAAAGCTTGAGATGTGTTAATTTATGGCAACAGAGAATAAATACTTTATTTTTGATAATGAAAGAAAACAGACAATCCCTTCTATTATAAAGAATATGATTTTTCGTATAGAGGGGGCTTTTTATAAGTTCTTCACATGTTTGAGGCATCCTAAATGGATGGATAAGAAACACGATGTATCTATCTGTGCCATTTTTAAAAATGAATCTCAGTACCTAAGAGAATGGATTGAGTTTCACATTGTCATCGGGGTAGACCATTTCTACCTTTACAATAATAATTCAACAGATAATTTTCAATGTGTAATTGATGAATATATTAAAACTGGTGTTGTAACGCTGATCGATTGGCCTTATAACCAGGCACAAATTGAAGCTTATTTGGATTGTATAGATAAGTACAGAGACGAAACAAATTGGATCGGATTCATTGATATTGATGAATTTGTTATTCCTAAGAAGGATCACACGATAATATCGCTCTTGAAAAAATACAGAGATTATCCTGCTGTTCTTCTTTACTGGAGATTATTTGGCTCATCTGGGATGCTTGACCGACAAAGAGATGGTCTAGTAACAGAAGATTTTACGGCATGCTGGCCAAAATATGACGAAGTAGGCAAGTGTTTTTATAATACGGCTTATGAATTCGATTCAAAATATAAGCGAAACAAGTTTTTGCATCACTATATGTGGCCTAGTTATAAAGGAATTCATTATCCGCCTTTCAATGTTGATTTCCATGCAGTTCCGAGAAAACACATTAACAAAATTGACAGTAGTGAATTATCGGCTCAGATCAATCATTACTTTACTAAGACCTATGAGGAGTACTGTGAAAAGAAATCTAGAGGTGATGTATATTTTAAGGTAAATCCTCATGACGAAGAGTATTTTTATCGTCATGAAATGAAATGTACGAATGTCGACTATAGCGCATACAAATATTTGATTAAACTAAAATTAGCAATGAGACAGAACAAAGCATGTCGGTGATTAAAACCCACGTAAGCGTGTTAGCAATCCGTTTCATTTATGTAAATGACAATCTGGATTATTATGAGCCCGTCAACGAATTTGATAAACGGAGTTACATTTGATGGGTAAAAATTATTGGAACAGACTTAACGGCAAAAGAACAGCTAATACCTACTTGTTAAGATTCTGCGTGCGGATATCTTCGATATCTTTGGCGAAGCACTCTACAGGAACATCTGGAGACCAAGGCAGCAGTTTCCTCAGATTATCAAGGACACTCTTTGGTCTGATTGAAGGTATAACAGATAACAGCCAGTTAAGGTATCTGCCAGGATTAAGACCATTGAATTTAGCGGTCTGAACGATGGTTAACCAACCGGCACTGACTTCAGCACCTACTTCGGTAAAATTGAATAATGAATTTTTGCGACATATCACAAAGGGTCTAATACAATTTTCGGCGGTGTTATTATCGATGTCGCAGTTTCCATCATCAAGGAAAGTCTTTGCTTCGGTTTCACGTGCTAATGCATAATCGATAGCTTTTGCAACGGCACCCTGCGGAGGTGTAACATTGGCATCTTTGACTTTTTTGCAGATTGAGAAGAAACTGTCCATAACAGGTTTGGTTTCTTTCTGACGCATCTCTTTGGCTTTTTCAGGATCGCGTTCACCAACGGTTTGTTCTTCAAACTCACGTTCGAATTTGAACGCATCGTCGAGCAGTCCGATTAACCGTTTAAGAATTTTTGTTTCAGAATTATTGGTATTAACACGCAAAGCGACAACGAACTGACGCCTGATATGAGTAAGGCACGCGCACATATCCCTGCCAGGTTCATCTTCAACAACGGACTTATAACCGCTGTAGCCGTCGACATGCATTTTTCCGGTAAAACCTTTTAGAAATTCTTTAGGATATTCAGCACTTCTTCCTGGTTTGAAGTCGAAAATCACAATTCTGTGCGGGTTCCATTTGGTAGTTGTATAAACCCACATGTAACACTGTTTAGGTCCGGGGCTGCCTTTAACTTTTATGACCTCGTTCGGAGATTCATCTACGTGAATGTGATGGTTTGCAATCAGTTCCTGCCTCAGCAGTTCGACAAAAGGCGCCAGCTGATTGATATAAATTTTTGAACTCCAGTCTGATAGAACCTTGCGGGTCAGTGGAATGCCTGCATCTATCATCATAAGTTCCTGACGGTATAAAGGCATACCGAAGTTGAACTTCATATCGATAGAGTGAGATACGATAGATGCTGATGCAACTGAATGAGCAAGAAGAGGTTCAGGGGATGGAGTTCTTACTATGAATGATTTATCCGGTTCACTGCAATTTTCGCATTTGTAGGTATTTTTCCAAACTTTCTTGAGAAAATAATGTGCAGGAGCATATTCAAGAGTTGTAGATACAACTTCACGACCAATCTGTTTCATTTGTGTGCCGCATTCAGGACATACAGAGAATTCAGCACCATCGTTGATTACCTCATCAACGACTTTAAGACCGAGCTTCTCTAAATCGGCGCTGTTCATGGTTATGATGCCGGGTCTTTTTTTACCTTTTCCTTTCTTCTGCCCGGCAGTTTTTGTTTTACCGTGTTGTTCATCGGTATTGTTATCTTTATCGTCACGGTTATCTGATTCAGGAAGATCAAATTCAGAGGTTATACCGTCTTTCCCCAGATCATGCACAGTTACTTCAATTTCATTGAAAACATTATCGTCTAAAGGAAACAGACTGGCCTGATGCATCTGATTGTCAGTCTGGGGATCATCTAACTTTTTTACAATACGACTCTCTGAACTTCTGCCATATATTCTTTGTTTCAGATAATCTATAAGGTCTTTTTCTCTTTGGTGTTCAAGGACTGCTCTTTCAAGAAGAGATTCAAGCTTCTTGATACGTTCCGTCATTGCTGCTATTGTTTTATTTGATTCGTTAAGTTGCTTATGAAAGTTCTGTTCTGATTGAATGACAGCATTCACTGCGACGGCAACAGGCGAAATCTGCCCGCTGTTCTGCTCCGGTTTTAATGCTTTTGCTGTCATGAATTTTCCTGATTTTTAACCTTGTAAATCATTGATTTTATGGCAAAAATTATACCATAAAACGTGATTTTTTACTAGTTAAAAAACCTCTAAAACCCTAATAAACACAAGGGTTTCCGCGATTTTTGACAACCTTGGTTTTACCTATTTTCAGATCTTTAAAGAGTACTCTTTCATACGCATTTTTACCTGCTTTCCATTCCGTTTATGCCAACAATTCATCCAGCTCTGCGTCACTGAGTGTGACGGATCGCAGGTTCACTTTCTCAATCGGATTTTTGATTTCTATCTCTGCGCCCTTCAGTAACAGCTCAAGTTGTTGTAACGTAATCTCCTTCGCTTCGCTCGAACTTCTGGGCCACTTGAAGGTTCCTTTTTCAACCCTCTTATACATGAGAAGAAAACCATCTCCGTCCCAAAGCAGTATTTTTATCCTGTTTCTCAGAATACCGCAGAACAGAAAGGCACTGCGTTCATAGGGATTGAGTTTAAATTCGGATTGAATTTTATTGATCAGCCCGTTTATTCCCATTCTCATATCTGTTCTACCGTATGCTATGTAGAATTTATCGATTCCCGGTGTTATTCTCTCTAACATGATACGACCTCCAGAATTTTCTGCAGCAGTGACGGTGATATAGAGTTCATTATGCTGATTGCGTTTCTGTTGGCCAGCTCTATTCGACATGCAATATCCGCAGGATTTACCTGCGTTGATGTGCCTGTTGAAGCAGATGTAGCAATTTCGACAAAGCTGCTGGAAGATTCAGACTTCACTAATGTCTGTTCTTCAACTTCCGGAATAAGCCCCATCTCGCGTAATCGACTAATCCGTTTAGAAATGCATGCAACTGATAAATTGTTTTGGATTGCCCATTTTGCAATGCTCAGACCGCTACGTTGAACAGCCTCATACTGTTCAATCCATAACTGATGTTTTTCTTTAAGATTCATAAAAGCTCCATAAAAAACTTATGGCGCTATCCTATCTGAGATTTTTATTAAAAGGAATGACACGGATTGCTAACACGCTTACGTAAGAGATGAAAATAAAGTCGGATCAGTTAGTTTGGACTTTCTCCCTTTACGAACTCTCTGCTTAAACATAGCAAGGTTCACTTCTGCGTCATTTCTTAATTTTAGATTTAGCTGTTGAAGAATTTCTCGTTGAGTTTTTGAAAGAGCATCCTTAAGGCGCCACCCGTCAGCGCCTTTGTAAAAGGTGATATTCTCAAGTTCTCTTATAGCCGCCTCATCAGAAAGTCCATTCTTTTTAATGTAGTCTTTAATTCTGGAGTGAAATGCTCTACGAAGTATTAGCGCTACAAACATTGCAAAAAGTTTACCCTCAACCTGACGGTCACCTTGAATATGAAGCCTCTTATCGCTCAATCCATTTTTAGATGTATCGAAACAATCCTCAACACTTTCCTTTGAACGGTAGACCTCAAGACATTGTTGTTCTGTTAGTTTATGGTATTTTCTAGATACGAAAAGGGTTACCTTACCGCACAGATTGCAAAGTGAAGCAAAACCTTCGAGATCTTCTTCGTAGGTAAATCCTTTTCTTCCTGCTGACTTTACGACTTTGAAATAGGGTTCAAATCTTTTAGCCCATTTTTCAAATTGAGTTTTGGGAGCAGTCTCTGTTTCATCAAGTTCTTTTTTCTTTTCATTTTTGATCCGTGTGAGCTGACGTCTCTTATCGTATTCCAGAAACAAGTCACGGTACATCATCAGTTCGCCATCAACATTGCCAAGTTTAAAAGGGATGGAATTTGAAATGTAGCAACTTTCTCCAAATGACCAGGTATGCGCCCGATCTGCCTCTGTTAGTTGGGATGACCAGTTTACATATGCCTCTCTTACATCTTTAAGATAGTCACATGAAACTCCTATAATGATATCGTAGCCTAAAAAATGACTCCAATCTACATTACGGGCACTGAATCCTCCATCAGTAACAATACAGATTTTTCTTTTGGCATGACCAATTCCCAGACCATGCTCCCGCGCTCTTTTGAGTGCATAATTGAAATTTGTTTTGTCATTCACCGAACCGTCATACGCACACATAAACAAAGGAAGTCCTGTTTCTCTATCGCAAAAAAGTCCCTGATTAATTTGCGGCAAATCATCGTGGTCACGATTATATCCGTAGTGCGCCCGCATAATTTGTCCTGAGTAAGTCGAGAAGGATGTAACATCGTAGAAAACTTCAAGACCACATGGATGTTTGCTGATCCACGAATCATAGAATTTACCACGCTTTTCAGGAGTTAGTTCAACAAGAACCTGACCCGCAGCTCTTCTGTCCAACGTTACATCAAGATTCGTACCAATAAGATTGGAACCGACAAATTTAGCCAGTCCGTCAAAGGAGGAATGACTTCTTTCACACAGGAACGCAGCAATGGTGAGGATCTTTTTTCCAAGTTCTTCGCCGAACGATTCTTTGAGAACAGAAGTAAGTTCAAGTTCTGCCGCAAGCAACATAATTGCAAGACCGTAGCCTACTGCTGTTTCTTCGTATTTTTCTCTAGTTTCAGCCTTCGTCTGTTTAGGTTTCCATGGCTTTCTTCCTACACCTTCTGCAACAGCAACTTCAGGCTGACTGAGCCCCATGAGCTGGTAGTAAAAAGAGTTAGGCATCAGTTCTGGTTTATTATTCTGATCCAGTTCGATTCGACCGATACACTTTGATTTAGGATGTGTAGTTCCTCCATCCGTGGTTGTCTGTCTATCTCCGATATAAACGTAAGAATAGACAACACCGCCTCGCCTTCTTGTATACCCGCCCATGTCGGGAATAGGAACTCTAATCTCAGGATAAATCATAATACGGCCTCAGGTATATACTACACATTAGATTTTAATATAAAGTATAACATAAAACAAACGGTAACTCAATGAGTTACAGACGTTTTTGTGCGATTTTTAAGAATTTTAGAAGATGATAAAGGATGGGATAATAAGAAAAATATTAAGTAAAATCAAAGTGTTAGAATTGTACTACACATTATAGGGTACAACTTCGGTTTAACAAAAAATATTTACGTACTCAACTGTATACCAATAACATAAACAAGATCTCCAATAACGCAAAATGCGGAGCTGACTTACTTATTGTTGATGCCGTATGCAGTTACTTGATTTCTCCCATGTTCTTTTGAATAGTATAGACAATTATCGGTATTTACTAACCAATCCTGTGCTGATTCTATACTGCTCGTAAGTTGACATAAACCAACACTGAGAGTGAATTTTATAACTAAATCCTCATAATAAACTGTATGGGCTTCCACAGCTTTGCGAACTCTTTCGGCAACCATAATAGATTTTTCGATATCAGAATCAAGAAGTATAACAGCAAACTCTTCTCCGCCGTATCTGCCGGCAACATCTGTTGCACGTAATTGAGATTTGAGGATTTTTGATAGTGTCCTTAAAACTTCATCTCCTGCAGGGTGTCCGTAAGTATCATTGACCTTTTTAAAGAAATCTATATCCATCATCATCAGTGTAACATTGATAGATTTTCTCTTAAACCTATTGTACTCTTGAGCTAAACATTCCTGCCAATAAGCTCTATTGTACAACTGTGTCAATCCATCAGTGATAGATAGTGCTCTTAATTTTTCGTTTGCGTCTTGAAGACCCAACTGGTTTGTTGCACTTTCTGTGACATCATAAATTATAATGCACACATGAGAAATAGTTCCATGTATTGAGCGTAGAGGCATTATTGTAATATTTTGATACATTATCGAGCTTAAACCAGTAAATGGCCTTGCTGCGGTAAATTTGAACAAAAACGGTTTTTGTTCCCAACTGTTGAAAACAGGACCTTGGAGTACTATTGCATCTTCAACTTTGTGCTTGAGCCAACTTTGGGGTAAATCAGGAAATGTTTCGAATATATTGTGATTATTAATCGCAACACCGTGGATACCACTATAGTTTTCCATAAAACCATTCCATAATTGTATGTTGTAACTTTTATCAAGCACTACCAGTCCAACGTCTAAAGATTGTAGAATGTCCATCAACCAATGAAAATCTTCAAGATCTAAAGCGTTGCCTGTCACAAAAGTATCCATCTCTAATTTTATCCCTAATTCTGCTTATTATTTTTTATATATAGCTTAAGCGTTTTTGTAATGATTTTATTGAATTTTCAGAAATCAAAATAATCATCTTGCATTTTATTTTATGATCCGGAATAGTATAGGTCAATTGAACATTTAATATCTGTTTGTTAATTAATTCTGGAGATACCAACTGAACTTTATCGCTTAACCTTACAATGGCTGGGTGAGCTCTACTGAACTGAGATCCTAGCAATTCTCCTATGCCGGACATTAGAGTTGTTATTATTAAATTGCTAAGTTCTATCATTGTGCCCTTTCTGCTAGATGATGTATCGTTTTCATCAACTAAAATATGTAAAAGATTATCTATATCTTCCTCTGTATAATACACCATCACTTCGCCGTTCATTTCAGAACCGGTGAATCCAGAGCTTATCAAAAGGTTAAAGTTTTCGTGGAGAAGAAAATATAATTCGTTGTACAGTTCTTTACCTGTTTTAAATGATACAACTGGTACAGGAAGGTTAATAAACAAATTTATCAGATCTGCCATTTGTTTTGCTGCTTGACCCATTGCAATGTTTACAACTTCTTGTAGTTTTTCTTGATAGGTAATAAGAAGTTGCTCATTCTCTTCATCAGTTGGGTTTAGTGTATCATTCTGCCCATCATCAGAATTAACAATATCAGCCAAACCAAAGTTTTTGAGCACAGTGTTAAGCTCATTGATATTGAGAGGCTTTTGAATAAAAGCTAAGGCGCCTAATGCTAATATTTTCTTCTTGGCGGACTCTTGAATATCTCCTGTTATAACAATAACTAATACATCAAGGTTTTCCTTTTGAATTACTTCTAATACTTGATATCCGTCCATATTAGGCATATTTAAGTCTAGGAACATCAACTCTCCGTATCCGTTTCTTATTAAATCCAAGGCCTCAACTCCGTCAGAGGCTTCTTTTAAATTTGTTCGTAGTTCCTGCGGAAGACTCTTTATTAGCTGTGATCTTGCAAATCTCGAATCATCACAAACAATAACTGATAAGCTCATAACATCCCATTTATATACAAATATCTATAGTAATTTTATCATTTTAAGATGTTTTATGATGAAAATCATTGGTTTTTTTATCCAATATGTACGTCAGATCAAATCTATTGCTGGCCTACGCATGACCATCAGATTTATCTCTCAACTCTTCTGCTGCTTTTTTGAAAAATTTGTAAATGGTCGGAAATGATTTCCGATCATTTCTTTTCAGAGTCAAATTTGGCTCAATAAATATTTTAATGGGATCGCCTTATTAGAGCTCGCTAATGTTCTCAAGCAACCTACTAAACAACCTAAGGAGGTTGCTACAATTAGCTTCACAACAATTACTTGACACAGATGTTATTTAGCATCTGTTGGGTGCTTTTTTAAACAATTCCATTAAAATATTTACAGAACCATATTTTTTAGCTAATTTTCATAAATCACGTTTCGTTCATGCGTAGGCCCTGAATCTATTGCAATGCCTAAACATAACTATCTGAGTTATTTCGTATTTTTTAAGCAGTGAATTAAATTGTGACTGATATTATTAGTGCGAGTCTATGGAGTGGCTATTTCAATTAGTAAATATGCAACTTATTGACTTTCAATTTGAAAAAAAATTATGAGATAATAGAAAAATGGAGCTTGGTGTATAGCTATTAATAATAGTTACAGTATGTTCTTTTGTTGTTAAATAAAGAGGTTTCATAAAAGTGTGCCATGTAGGCACACTTATTATTAATAGCAATATAATTATTACATTTGCAATAGAGAAATATCCGCTACATTTAAGAATAAATTTCTGAGATTTGATAGTATCGCTAAACGATTTATCTTTGTTTGTTCATCATCATCCATTACTCGTACATTATTAAAGAAATCATCGATTGGTTCTTTCAATGAGGATAATTTTGAGAGAATTGTTCCGTAATCCTTGTTATCAAAATACTCTTTTAGCTCTGATTTCAAACTAATAATACACTCTGCAAGGGATTTTTCTTGAGATTCTTTCAAGATATTTGAATTTATATTATTAGGTATTTCAGTTGTTAATTTTGTTAATATATTTGAAACTCGTTTGTTTGCTGCTACCAATGATGGTGCTGCAGAGGATGATAAGAACGAGTTAACAGCAACAACTCTTTTGTGGAAATCATAAGGTTCTGATGGTTTTCTTGCCAGTACCGCTAAGATTACATCAGTTCTTATTTCTTGATCCTGATAGTGAGCTTTAAATCTACCTAGAATATATTCAAAGACATCGGAGGTTACATTTGTATTGATTAATTTATCTCCGTACAGTTTTTTAGAATAATTAATCAAATCCAGTAGATCAAGTTTTAATTCCTTTTCTACAATAATTCTGATTACTCCAATAGATGCTCTTCTCAAACCAAATGGATCCTTGTCACCCTTTGGTGGCATATTTATGCCAAAAATACCAACTAGGGTATCAAATTTATCTGCCAAGCTTACAGAGTAAGAAACATCATTGGTTGGTAACTGATCGCCTGCAAATCTTGGTAAGTATTGTTCAAACAATGCAATCGCAACTTTTTCGTTCTCTCCATCGTGACGTGCGTAATGCATTCCCATTACACCTTGCGTATCAGTAAATTCCATTACCATATTTGTCATGAGGTCACATTTTGAAAGTAAACCAGCTCTAGCTGATAAATCAGCATCACCTTCGATTTTAGTTGCTATGTAAGAAGCTAATTTGGAAATTCTTTCCGACCGCTCCTTTAAAGTTCCTAATTGTTTTTGGAAAAGAACAGAATCCAAACTTTCTAAACGATTAATTAATTTTATTTTTTTATCAGTATTAAAGAAAAATTCAGCGTCTGACAATCTAGGCCGAACTACTCGTTCGTTACCTTTTATAACTTGAGAAGGATCTTTTGATTCAATGTTTGAAATAAATATGAAGTTAGGCAATAACTTTCCTTCTTTGTTGTAAACAGGAAAATATTTTTGATCTCCCTTCATGGTGTAAACTAAAGCTTCAGATGGAACTTTCAAAAACTTTTCTTCAAAAGTCGCTGTCAATAAGCACGGCCATTCTACGAGAGATGTAACTTCATCAATCAACGATTCATCTAAATCTGCAGTACCGTTTAGTTTATTAGCCTCGTTAATGATACTTGATTTGATTATGTTTCTACGTTCATTATAGTCAGCAATAACATAATTCTTACGTAGTACGTCAACGTATTCATCTGCGCTAGAAAGAGTTATTTCTGGTGAACCCATGTATCTATGGCCGCGAATCGTTGTTGAAGATTCTACACCTAGAATATTTGCGTGAATTAACTGTTCTCCAAACAAAATACATACAGTGTGTATTGGACGTACGAACTCATATTTGGTATCACCCCAATGCATTAGCTTAGGAATTGGTAAACTTTTAATGGCATTGCTTGTGAATTCTGGTATAAGTTCTGATGTGTTCTTTCCTGGAATATTAGCTTTGTACACTAACCATTCACCTTTTTCTGTTTTTAGAGTGTCAGCTTGCTCCACAGTAATTCCGTTTGACTTGGCCCAACCTTCTGCAGCAGGTGTTGGTTTACCGTTAATATAAGCGGCTGACAGTGAAGGACCTTTCTTTTCTATAATTTTATCCGGTTGCTTGGTAGCTGCATTTTTTATGATTACAGCCAATCTTCTTGGAGTAGCAAACCATTCTACCTTGTTGTAACTAATAGAATTGATTTGTAGATCCTTTTCAAAACTATTAGCAAAAGCTTCTGCTAATTTTTTTAATGCTTTTGGAGGTAATTCCTCTGTACCTAATTCGATTAATAAATTTTTATCTGTCATAACTTGTTAGTGGTTAAACATTTAAAGGTATAACCTTACTACTCCTTGCTGTTGTTTTTACACATAGGAAAACCTAATTTCTCGCGTGCTGCATAATAAGCTTCAGCAACTGCTTTAGATAACGTTCTGATTCTTAAAATGTATCGCTGTCTTTCTGTTACAGATATTGCATGTCTTGCATCAAGCAGATTAAAAGCATGAGCAGCTTTTAATATTCTTTCATATGCAGGGAGAGGAAGTTTATTTTCTAAATTTAACAAATAGTTACACTCTTTTTCATTTTGATCAAACCATTTAAATAGAAAATCAACATCCGCGTGTTCGAAGTTGTAAGTTGACTGCTCAACTTCATTTTGATGGAATATATCTCCGTATGTTACATCTCCATCTGGTCCGTGAGTCCAAATTAAATCGTAGATGCTGTTAACGCCCTGTATATACATTGCGAGACGTTCCAACCCATAAGTGATTTCTCCGGTAACAGGGAAGCATTCTAAGCCACCAACTTGTTGGAAATAAGTGAACTGACTTACTTCCATTCCGTTTAACCATATTTCCCAACCAAGACCCCATGCACCTAATGTTGGATTTTCCCAGTTATCTTCTACAAAGCGGATATCATGGATCGTTGGATCAAAGCCTAACTCTTTTAATGAATTTAAATACAATTCTTGGATGTTTTCTGGAGAGGGTTTTAAAACAACTTGAAACTGATAATAGTGTTGCAGTCTGTTCGGATTTTCACCATATCTTCCATCAGTTGGTCTTCTTGATGGTTGCACATAAGCGCAACGGTGAGGCTCTGGTCCAATGGCTCTCAGGAAAGTCATTGGATGTGAGGTTCCTGCACCTACTTCCATGTCAAAAGGTTGAGCAATGACACAACCTTGTCTCGACCAATAATCTTGTAATGTAAAAATCAACCCCTGAAATGTTTTTATATCATATTTATTAGGCATTTTTTAATCCAATTGATATGTTAACAGTAACCATAGTTTAATAATAAAATTAACATGAATTCTATCACATAATAGTTATTTAAACCAAAAATTAATCCGTTTAGTCTGTTAATCATGCCTATACATATGTATTATGTTTTGGCTTGGTGTATGTGTGCTCGGCGGTTTTAGATTTTATCTTGTCAAAAAAGAGGTTTTTGATATTATTGAATTTGTATTTTAGGAAGGAGGCTTACAGATGGCTTTTAATTTAATATCGAAAAGCGGTTCTCCAGTGTTAACATCGCAAACGCTGGATGCTGCAAGGGATTATGACTTTAGTGATAACAATAGAGAAACCATGACAATGTCTGGTTTCTCTAACAAGTTGATTATGCTGGTTGCAATTACTGCAATAATTGCAATGGCTCTGGTGAACGTTCTTGATGTTGGTTCATCAGTAATGTTGTCGTCAGTTTCAGCTATTGTTGGTTTTATTTTGGTTCTTGTTATGTCAATTAAACCAAATACCGCACCATATATTGCTGTTCCTTATGCTGTTGCTGAAGGGTGTTTTTTGTCTGGGGTTGTTCTCTATGCAGAAACTCTGCTACCTGGTGTAGCTTTTAACGCATTGCTAGGAACTTTAGCGTTGTTGGTAGCTACTGTAGTATGTTACAGGACAGGTCTTATAAAGGTTAATGAAAAATTTCTTTCTATATTTAAGTTTGCTGTAGCTGGTGCTTTTGTTTATGTAATCCTTGGCTTGGTTTCATCTTTCTTTATGCAATCTGTCTATGAAGGTCTGTTTTCTTGGACAAAAGGTGGTTTATTAGGCATAGGTGTTTGCATTTTACTTATTGTATTCGGTGCTATGAGCTTAGTTTTGGATTTGTTTTTGGTTGAAGATGGTATTCAGAGAGGATTGCCAAAATCATATGAATGGTACTGTTCAATGAGTATACTAGTGACAGTTGTGTATATATACGTAAAAATATTAGAATTGATTATTAGAATTGCGTATTCATCATCGTCAGACTAGTGAATTGTTTTCTTGAATGGGATATTTAGATTATATGGCTGAATGATTTGATATCATTCGGCCATATTTGTATTGAGAATAGAAATTTGAAGGAAGAATAAAAAAATGTGGTATGACATTGTTATAATGAGAATTGGTTGAATATTTTGGAAATGTTGTTTACAGATAAATAGTTATTTTTGGATCTGTCGAGTGAAAAGATCAAGGACGGTTTAACATCCGAATGTTTAGGATTTGGAGTTGATGTTCGATACAAGTTTAAGCTATCTGTTAGGAAAGAATAAATAAGGATTGTAGTTAATTGAATGATGCTATAAAACGAGGTAAACATGTCAGTAGGTTGTAAATGGGCAGAAAAAAATCCTATTCTTCATGAATATCATAATCTAGAGTGGGGGCACCCTATAATTGATTCAATAGAATTGTTTGAAAGGTTGTGCTTACAATGTGTTGCTGCAGGTGGATTCAAAGGGAGAGAAAATAAAAAAACAAAAGAATTTGATATTGATGCAGCACAATTATCAGTGATTGAGGCTAGGGGTTTATACAGAGAGAAATTTCATAACTTTGATCCAAGAGAAATGTGCAACTTAACAGCTGATGATATTGATTCAATTGTTGAGAGCGAAATGGAAAGAGAAAGCGATTCAGATAGTTCTTTCAAAGGTTTGAGTAAGAATAAACAGAAATTAAAAGCTCTGATCAATAATGCAAAAGCTTTTATAAAAATGGAAGAAAATGGCGAGGATTTCTCTAAGTTTTGTTGGTCTTTCACCAATGATAAGATGATACTTGGAGGAACTAATTTGATAGATATTCCAAAATTCGCATCAGAGCTAAGTTCAGAACTGAAGAAGAAAGGATTTACGTATACAACTCCTTCAGTATGTTATGCGTTTATGCAAAGTGTTGGGATAATAAATGATCATTCCATAGACTGTCCTTTAAGGAATGAATGTATTGAAGAAGCGCAAATATTTGGTAAGCAGTAAAGATATTTGTTTTGATGATATGGATACACCCAAAAATCTATTGATTAAAAACCGCAGAGTTAAGCGGTAATCTTGCGTATTTTCGCAGTAAAAACTTTTTTATATTTAAGGAAATTGTTTAAAGTTTGAACTAATATTCAATATTTAACAAAAAATTACTAAAAAGATATTGCAAAGAAAAAAAAAGTTGGTAATATATGCACTCGTTGTCACGGCAAAAACGTGAAGTTCTTTAACAAAACAGTAAAGACAATCTGTGTGGGCACTGAGAGCGAAGGCGAAAAAAAGAAAACCTGAGTAATCAGTGACACGTCAAAGAAATTGAAAGTCAGTGAGAAGCAGGTCATGAAAAGAACTTAAAATGAAGAGTTTGATCATGGCTCAGATTGAACGCTGGCGGCAGGCCTAATACATG